>Ga0065711_1036008_pt1 | contig 21560 bp, 14 predicted proteins | sample Hoacrofraction12_FD_59098 | JGI IMG/M metagenome (GOLD analysis project Ga0065711, IMG submission 59098) | Hoatzin crop microbial communities from Cojedes, Venezuela - Epithelial fraction 12 v2 (version 2) | ecosystem: Host-associated > Birds > Digestive system > Esophagus > Crop | place... | reverse complement strand
GGTGGGTGTCAGGAGGATGGGGCCAGACTCTTTTCAGTGGTGCCCAGTGACAGGACAAGGGGCAATGGGCACAAACTGAAGCAGAGGAAGTTCCGTCTGAACATGAGGAAGAACTTCTTCACTCTGAGGGAGACGGAGCACTGGAACAGGCTGCCCAGAGGGGCTGTGGATTCTTCTTCTCTGGAGATATTCAAACCCCGCCTGGATGAGGTCCTGTGCAGCTTGCTGTAGGTGACCCTGCTTCAGCAGGGGGGTTGGACTAGGTGTTCTCCAGAGGTCCCTTCCAACCCCTATCATTCTGTGATTCTGTGATTGCCCCGCAAATATTTCCATCAGGCTTTTCAGAAGATGTCAGGCTGCAGCCAAAGGTGTTTGTCCGACATCTCCACTGTTCTCTTAGGCTAGCATTGTCTTTGGTGATAAGACACATTTTATACAGGCTCTTGGGTCAGGGGAATAGCTGAGACCTTCAGGAATGTAATTTGTTTTCAGGCTTGCTGTAGTCAATAGCTTTCAGTGAGTAACAGGGATATTTCTACGATATGGTAGCTCTTCCTGTACTGCCAGTAATGAGAAATGCCAAATTATTTGTTCATGGTGAGGGCTGAATTTGAAAGCTGGCCTAAGCATACTGCAAGCCATGACCACGCACTTTTGGGGCATGTTGTATCTGAGGCTAAACCAGCAATAAATACTGATGGAACAGACTGTAAGGAAGTTATTGATCCGAAAGCTGAGCAGAAGTTGATCCTAAGCTTTATGCTGCATGAGCCAGATCTGGACTCCTGAAAGGGATCATATTCAATACATCCAATAGCTCCAGCTTAAAGACCTTAAGTCCTAGGTCTCATACAGCTCATTGAAATTATTATGGTTTGGATTTGGTTCCAGGTCTGAATCAGGGAGTAGACTCAGACAAGACTTCAGTATCTGTCTCCTCTGTAAGGCTTCTGCTGCTGTTTTGGTTTCAGCTTCTGTGAAGCTTTGGCACTCAGCCCTAGCAAAGAATCGTTCCCTCATCTTCAGGACTTTCCTCCTTACAGCTCTTTCCTTATGCATAATGCTGTTGTCCTCCATTATTACTTCTGTGCCCGCTGTGGTGCCAAGGTTCATCATTTATCACTGGGATGTCATTGCTTTCGGTACCCTAAAAACCAAAAGACATCTCTAGCCCTGGAGATCTGGAGATTATACTAGCTAAATAGGGACAAGAAGAGAGGTCAGTGTGAACAGTCCATTTATTTGACAAGTTGCATTAGGTGTGATTATACAAAAATACAATCACGTCTTTTTTTTTCATGTTGGGTTGGACAGGTGAAAGTACAGCTACTGCTGTAACATGACTTCTATAGTTTTATTGTGGAGCAGAGGTGTCAGAATTAGGGGGAATACAGAGGAACAGAAACTACAAATAAATATTCTGAGCTTTTAAGACCAGAAATCTGCTATTATTATTCTTGTATCACCTGACCAGGCTCAAAACTCAAAACTGTGGAGTTGGTCTGGGGAATTACTGTTTAGTGGTTAAAATTTCCGCTACTGTTTAATATCTTCATCAGTGACCTAGACAGAGGAATCGAGCGCACTCTCAGCAAGTTTACAGATGACACCAAGGTGCTGTCAACAAGCTTGAGGATGCCATCCAGAGGGACCTGGACAAGCTCCAGAAGTGGGCCCTTGTGAACCTTATGAGGTTCAACAAGGCCAAGTGCAAGGTCCTGCACATGGGTCGGGGCAACCCTCACGATCAATAGAGGCTGAGGGATGAAGGGAATGAGAGCAGCCCTACCGAGAATGACTTGTGGGTACTAATGGATTAAAGGCTGGACATGACTCAGAAATATGTGCTCACAGCCCAGAAGACCAACCGTATCCTGGGCCGCATCAAGAGAAGTATGGCCAGAAGATGGAGGGATGTAATTCTGCCCCTCTACTCTGCTCTGATGAGACCCCACCTGCAGTCCTGTGTCCCTCTCCGGAGCCCTCAGCACAGGAAAGACACAGACCTGTTGGAGCAGGTGCAGAGGAGGCCCACAAAAATGATCAGGGAGCTGGAGCACATGTCCTATGAGGAAAGGCTAAGAGAGTTGGGACTTCTCAGCCTGGAGAAGAAAAGGCTGTGGGGAGAGCGTATTGCAGCCTTTCAGTACTTAAAGGGGGCCATAGGACAGGTATGGACCGATGTTTTAGCAGGTCCTGTTGTGACAGGATGAGGAGTAACGGTTTTAAAATAAAAGACAGTATATTTAGATTGGATATAAGGAAGAAATTTTTTACAGTGAGGGTGGTGAAATACTTGACCAGGTTGCCCAGAGAGGTGGTAGATGCCCTATCTGTGGAAACATTCAAGGTCAGGTTGGACGGGGCTCTGAGCAACCTGATCTAGTTAAACATGACCCTGCTCACTGCAGGGGGTTGGGCTAGATGACCTCTAAAGATCCCTTCCAACTCAAACTATTCTGTGATTCTGTGGTTCTAAGTGGTCACAGTGAAATGTTTTTCTGACACATCTTGGTTATACTGGCACAGTCTGACTTCATTTAACATCTGTATTTGGACATGCACCTCAACCTCCTAAAGTACACTTTGCTATGAGTAAATCACTAAATGAAGCATACAGAAGAGAGCAGAGAATGTCTTCAGAATCTCCAGGGAAAGCTGTGGGACTTTCACACTGCTTCTTACATTTTTTATTTTCTTTCGCTTAAAAATTATTTTTGTGAATGCTTGTTATTTATTTCCTGAATCTTTGTGTACATGGCAGTATTTCAAGGATCTATCCCTACACTTAAATCTAACTCTGCTTCTATCTTTGCATGTTGTAAGGTCAACCCTTATGTTCTTGAGCTCCTACAAAAGGTCAGTGTTGTCAGTAAACAGCACTGGGAGAAGGGGTTGAGAAGGGTAAGATGACAGACAGGTATGGGAAGAACGTGAATAAAAAAAAAAATCTATCTATTAACACAACAGAGAACCATACAGGCTGCTAGGTAACTCTGTATTTGTTGTCATCTTCATGCTTCTGTGCAATGCATCTCCATGAACTCTTTGCTGAGATCATCTTCACTGTACAACTTAGGAAAATAGACTGACTTCACTTAGTGGAGCTTTATTCCTCACTCTTAATTGGAAACACTGTCTACTTTCCAGTCCTGGGACTAACAGAAATCTCTTCCCTTTGCACCGTTCTACCAAGGAAGTTTCTCTGGATATGTTAGCCCTGCTTGTGCCTTGTTTACCTATAGTATTTTGTATGTTTGGATAAGATCACACCGAGTTTTAGTATTCAATCTGGGTCTCTCACAGAAAGAGAATCAGTGCTTTAACTGAAAGCTTTCAGTCTGCTTAAACAGTCTTTCTAGGCAATCCTTAGCAGAACGAAAACATCAAAGTTACATACCTTTGGAAAACAAACCCGTCGTATTACAACCTCTAACTCACACTATCTGCAGTGCTAGACTTCTGGGATTGCAGCTTGCCCAGTCCCTGGCCACAAGCAGGTGTTTTATAACTGAACTGACCAAACTAGTCTATGCTGTGACTCCTCCTCATCCGAGGAGGATTTATGAATCACAGCTGAACAGCTGCCTGCTGATAACAAAACAGCACATTCAGTGCACGTTCCCAAGTTATTATACTATTGTTTCAAAGGAGCTGCCAGAGAGTTAGTCAGCCAAGATCCAATTAAGATCGGGGTCAGTCTGCTTACCCAGGGCGTGATAAATGTCGTCTTGTGCTTACAGCACCATCTCCCCAAAGATTGTGAGGATATACGTTCCTGGGTGGACTTTGTTCGCATCTGAAGCTCATTTGCTTGTCACTAGGCTTTGCCGTCAAATGGCTCTGGTTTTGGGCCTGCCCTCATTAGTAGAAACTGGGAGGGTTTCAATTGCAAAGGATAGTGGGTGCTTTAGTAGACTGGATTGTCGAACTCATTTGGTCTCTACCAGTGGGTCTTTACCAGTTGCTCACCTGATGGTTCTTCAGGTCAGAAGGTGGCAAGGGTTTCTGCTGAAGACCAGCCTCTTAAGGGTCCATATGAGGCTTTTTCCTTGTATTTGAGGACTGCAACACCTTCACCTCTCCAAAATGCTCTGCAATGGTAGCCTTTTGCATTCCTGTTTGTGATCAAACAGCAGTCAGGGAACTGGAAATAGGATTTTCTTATTCTCAGGGTGTACCTATAAGGTACTCTGAGGGCAGATGCAAAGTCTCTTTGCCTGTGATCTGCAACCAAAATCTAGTCTGAAAAATGTGTGAACACATTAAAAGAGAGAGAAAATGTGAACCTTGCTCCTCAGCAGATTTATTACCTTGGCCTTAGCACATAGTTTTGATCAGTCTGGCTGGAGCAGATGTCCCTCAACAGCAAAGAAAATCCCGAAGTCATTCTCTAAGAGGGAATATCTAGGGAAATAGGACTTTACAACCTTGTTAAGTGTTTGCTCTGACTGTCATCAGGGACAGGTTGTATCACTAGATGTACCTTTAGTCTGACCCAGGAATGCCATTGCATTTCTGTTGAAGGTATCTGTAAGCACAAGAGCTTTCTGGACCTCAAGGGCTGCCTGGGGGCTTTGTTGTCCCTTTATTCCCTGATTCCCCTACAAGTATGGAGCAAATTCAATTTTCTCACAAACATGCCAGCCACCTCACATCTGCATGGTGGAGTCTAGCCTGAATCAATACGTGATAGCCCAACTATTAAGATTTCTCCAGCTGTACGCTGGCAGTATTCCTCACATGCAAATACATTTGTTTGTCTTAAATGACAGTTTGGAACAGAGATCATCAGAGTCTCATTTTTAGCCAATTACCGAGCATTTGCTTTGCCCAATTTGCATGGAGAACAACCTATTATTGCTCTCAATCTGGGGGGAATTGTTTGCCTTTCGCAGCTTCACAAGCTGCAGATGGAGCCTAATTTTTTTGTAAATATGTAAAACTATAAAGCATGGAGGAAATAGTCTATCTGTGGATGTCAAGTAGGGAGAGAGCAGAGAGCACCTCACCACTGAAAATGGTGGCATTGATTATTGCTCATTAACTATGAAAAAGAATGAGCTAGTGTCATCAAATGTCTGCAACATTACGTTGCAAAGCAGTACTTTTAATGTTTTACATCCTGTCTCTGAATCCTAAGGAATCTCAAAATTATTGAGTTCTGTGTGGGATTCAAGGGCTTCATGCACTGCTGTGAATTTTTTACATCATAATCATGCACACTTTTTAATATCTTTTCCTCCTCAAGAGCTTTTAAACATATACCCTTACCTTAATTAGATATATTAGATTTTTTTACTTCTCGCACCGAAGATACCCAGTGAGTAGTGTCAGCACGGCTATCTTAAAGAAGACCATTATTTTAGAAAAATGGCTGATGGTTTGGAGGATCTTTCTTGTGGCAATGCTCAGCTTGATAATCTTTCAAAAGAGCTTTCAAAAATATGAGCAAATGTTTTTTAAAATCTCTCAAAGTATAGAGACCAAATCCAGAATCACAAAGTCATTTAGATGCCTAACTCCTCTTTCCTTCTGTAGAAATTAAAATACCTCAGTAGGTCTGGTCCTTCTCTGATTTCTAAAACTTTGGTCCATTCTCCATTTCTGGTTGTGCTTTTATGTATAGCAGACAAGGAGAAATCTGTCTTTGGTTAGATCATTAAAAACTAGAGACAGACTAATTTCCAAGTGAAGGTTTGCTTACTCCCAGATGTTGTTGCCAGGAAGACTCTAGTCCAGCCCTTTCAGTCACATTTTTATAGCCAAGCTACCCAGTGACAGCAATTCAGATGGCAATCAGGATCCCAATTACAGTGGCCCAGCAAGGACGAGTATGTATTAGGAGAGGTTTCTCTAGTGAAAATAATTCTTAGAGCTGAGGTACGTGGTCCTGTTCTTGGTGAACATGTACAAGAAGTACTATGTGTATGTCTCATCACCCAAGAAGAAGAAAAAATAATATAGACTTGAGGACATGCAAAAAGAGAATTAAGATCTTTTAGGAGATGAAAAACTCAACTCTTGAAGAAGAAAAAAAGAGATCTGAACTTGCTTAGGTGACTAAAAAGAGGTCTATGATTATCACATAAGAACACCAGGAGCATTGAACATAGAGGGAGAAGAGCTACATGATGGAAAAGTCAATACTGGCAGAAAAACAATGTCTAAGTAGGCCAGAAATACAATTTGACTGGAAATTAAAGGATGATTCCTGGATATAAGAAGGGACCAATGTCGGAACAGGCTCCCAACAGAACCAGAATCTTCAGTACTTGAAAGGCAAAATATGATGAAAAAACTGGGGTCATATGACACGGTACCAAATGCCTCAATAGATTGGAGATCATGACCCAGGTGATCCCTTCCAGCCTAACACTCCCAAGCTGTGTTTCAGATGGCAGTAGGAGAAGCAACAGCCCAGCAGAGAAACATATTTCACTGCAAGACTTTGAGAAATGCGAAGTCAGCCCTCTAGGTACTGCGTGCATCTGCTTTTCTTTGCCTCTCTGTATATTTGCTCTGTACCTGGCAGACCAAAGCAAGAATGTGAGCGGTCAATTTATGGCTTTTCTTTCTCTTTTTGTCCCGGCGACAGAAGGGATTTTTGTGGCCCCCGAGAGAAGCAGAACATAGAAGCCATGGACAGAGGGTATGAAACAGGGTTTTCTTCTGCTGACTCCAACACAGGTACCGCTTAATTTAATAGTGAGTAGTTATGGGCAACTTGTGTTTAAACAGCATTAAAAAAATCCTCTCCCTGCAGGTCTCATTACTGAAGAAAGTTCTTGCCACATCTTCCTCCCTTGGAAGGAAGCCTGGCTTTAAGAAGTCAGCAGAAATCTGCGGGTGGATGGTTGGAAATGCAAACAGGGTAAAGGGGTCCCAGTCCTGTTGATAAAATCCCCAGCAGGAACCCAGGGCATTTTGCATTTGTAGCTAGATGTGCTGTGATGATCAAATCATTTAGCTGCATCACCACAATTCACAGTACAGTTTTCTTCCTAGTAATCTAAATATGTATTACAGCAGGGTGCAAAGAGTCTTCAGGATCCTTTAATACACTGTCAGAAGTAAATGAGGCTAATTGAAACTCACTATTTAGAAAGGAAATAATAACTCTACAGACTTCGAACTACAAACCAAGTGGTAACTGGCAAGTTGCAGGAAAAAAAATCATTTTCTTTCCAGGTGAGGAACTTTACCGTTGCCCAAAAGAACAATACTTCATGGCTTTTCTCTGCATGGGAGAGGAGTAAAGGCTGATGTTACATAGATACTTCATAGAAAAGAGAACTTTCCTGCATGACCATCACCACCTCAGAAATGACTTGGACACGGGACTTCTAGAGGTATCCGTCTGGCTGTGACCAACTCTGCTGAGCAGATGCCTGGAGTCAGGATCTGTATCAGACAATTCTTAAAGGATCAGCGAGAGAGACCTGTAAGAGATTGGGAGTCTGACAAATGGGTCTTTTCTGCAAAAAGCAGCTCTGCAGAAGAGTCCCTGCATTATCTGCTGAGAGACACCAGAGACCTAGACCTGTCAGCATCTCAGACTGATGTCCTCAGGGATCCTGATGTCCTCAGGGATCCTGATGTCCTCCAGCTCTCTGCTCCTATGCACAAAGGCTGAGAGAGTTTGGATTGGGGAAGAGAAGTCTTTGGGGGGACCTGCTTGCAGCCTTTATACTACTTAAAGGGGGCTTATAAGAAAGATGGGGACAGAATTTTTAGTAGGGCCTGTTCTGATAGGACAAGGCATAATGGTTTTAAACTAAAAAAGGGGAGATTTAGACTGGATATAAGGAAGAAATTTTTTACAATGAGAGTGATGAAAAACAGGACCACGTTTCCCAGAAAGGTGGTAGGTGCCCCACCCCAGGAAACATTCAAGGTCAGGTTGGACAAGGCTCTGAGCAACCTGATCTAGTTAAAGATGCCCCTCCTCATTGCAGTGTGTTTGGACTAAATGACTTTTAAAGGTCCCTTCCAACCCAAACTGTTCTATGATTCTATGAAAAGGCATTTTACAGAGGTAAAGTAGGTAGACATCTTATTGCTTTAATCTTCTATTAACATCTAGATAGAGAAGCAGGCTGGATTCATTCTGCAGCTTTATGCACCAAGGTATTTCCAAGAGGTGTTTTAAGCTTTCAAGGGCCAGCAAAACACCCTGACAAAAAAATGTCCAGACACCAGTAGATAGCTCACCATACCATCCTCTTTTCTTCTCATGATACACGGTCTGCTGTATCGTGTAGCACACCCAATATCCATCTCAGCTAGGCATTAAATATGGGGAAGAATCACTCTGCCTTATCACAGGGGTTCTTTCTGCTTTTAGGTCAGAATTAACAAAAGGATAGATTAGGCAGGGTTTGCAACCACTGCACATTACGTATCATCCAAGGGTCTTTAAACGGTGCAGTCTTTCAGACCTACAGTTACACTTCTACAGTATAAATATCTTTCTTAAGACAAGTTGCTCAGTTCTAATGAAATGAGCAAAGAAAATAATGCATAACTGTAACCTGACAATGATGACTTATATAACTGTTTAATAAACCATCTATAGTACACTCTGTAAGAATACAAATGACACAAACAATTCATTAATAAGTCATTGGTAATGGGAAGCAAAAAGCATTAACAGGGAAGAAAGAGATGTGATTTAGGAATATTTGAGGGTAGTAGTATATCTTTCAGGTCTTTGGAGTGCATCCTTATAAATACATTAATTTCTAAGAGCTGTCAGCTGTGGTTCAGTTTAAAAAAACAGAATTAGAATGTTGCAATACACACTTTTGTTCTTAAAAATAATAAGAACCCTTATTTATATTCTCATTTTCAAAATGTTGTACAGCCTGCCACTCTTTAGCAATGTGAGGCAGACTATAATCTAAAAGCTTAGTAGATAGGTCATAACTGTTGGTTCACAAGACAAAAGGAAGTGATTATAATTAGAGGGGGCTGATGCCTTGTGATTTTTAAGCTTTTTCTTGAAAAGGTTTTATACTTTGATTCACTTCTGTTTCTAGGAATTTGCCAGTATTTTATAAATGGATGCTTATTTTTCTATCCTTCTTTTCACTTCTTTATGTCTTTCATTTACTTATGGAGTATGTTTAATGTTTTTTTCCTGATAGATGGGGAGATAAACATTTTTTATAACGCCTTATTATTTCATCATAAAGCAACTCACATACCTTTATTAGGCATTCTCTCTCCCTTTTCTGAGATGTTTAATAACTGATAAATTACTAGATATTGCTGTGGTAAGTGTCACCATGGAGGCCATTCATCTTTTACAGCTGTTTCTAGATAGAATTGCATTAGCAAATCTGGGTTGTGCTAATTTTGTAATGACCTGTATTCACATTGATACAAAATGACACCATCATCTTGGGTAAGAAGCAGCTAACTGTGTAGCTTTCCTGTACTTAGCGATCTCCAAATTCATTTTTTTGGCAGTGGCTTGGAAAGTAAAAGCACTATTACTGGATAAAAACAGAGGCCCCTCTAAGATAGTATCTGAAGCCCTGCAGTGACCTGAAGCATACCCACATTGCTGTCATTGGCCATGAAGCACGGGTGGTGTGATTTCACATTGCCTCAGGAATGTGGTGTGGATATATCGAAAATAACGTTCAATAGCAGATGCAAAGGGGAGAGATTAAGAACAGAGAGAGGTGCACTGCAACGTGCTACTCAGACGCATCTGATTTGGATCAACACATGATATTATGGAGATTATGATGGCTTTAGGTTGGCTTTGGGATGGCAGACAGTGTCTGATCCAGCACGAAGCCAGAGGGACATGGAGATATGATCCCTCCTTTTCTCCAAAGAGTTGGAGGTTGTGTGATCACGTTTAGCAGTCATCAACGATTGACTTTTTTCCATTAATTTCTCTAGTCAATTTTTGAAGATGTCTAAGTATTTAGCAACCATTATGTCCTGTGCTGAGAATTCCTGTAGCATAAGTTTTTGCTGTGTGAAGTATTTTCTTTTGCTCATTTTGAGCCTAAAACACTTTCTGTTTCTGTTTCAGAACTCTCAGTAACTCTTGGTTTGGTTTGGTTTGGTTTGGTTTGGTTTGGTTTAAAAAGAAGATGATGAATAAACAGACCACTCGAGATTTTGCAGACCTTTGTCAGTTCCCAACAGTCTTATTTTCCAGGACGATGAAGCCTCATTTATTTAGTCATTCTTTGCAAGGAGATTGTTCCACTTCTGTGATAATCCCTGCCACCTTTTTCTGTATCTTTTCCATTTTTATTCTGTTATGTTAGAGACAGGGGAATTGGAAAGGCACACAGTAATTAGTGAATGCATAATATACAAGTACCATGGCTAACTATAATAACAGGTTTCTGGAATTGCCAAGTTACATACCATTGGAACGGCCACTTTTTGGTTTACACCTTGTGATTTTTCAGTGGATTTCTCCTTGTCCTAACACTGGACTGGAAATGTCCTGAAGACAAACACCATCATTTAGTTCCCTTCTCAGTGCCTGGTGCTATTGAGTCGGCTGTTGGATTAAACCTTAGACCAAGCAGCCACTGCTGTGCAAATAACCCTGCTCATGCATACTCCTTTACCCTGTTTTCTCGATCAATTCTGGATCATTTAAAAGATTCACCTCCTGCACTAGACTGTCAGATGAAGCAGTGATCTCCCCTCCCCTTTCTGTTAAAGTCCTCTACTTTATTTCTGACTGGAGTCTGTCTGAATTCAGCTTCATGCAGTCAGTTTTGTTTCTGCCTTTCTCTGCCAGATTAAACAGCTTCTTACCCAGTATTTTCTCCCATGATGGTATTTATGCACTCTGGTGAATGTTCTTTTTACTAAGCTAAACAGATTGAGTTCTTTGACTTTTTTTTTTTTTTTAATACAACATTTTTCCAGCCCTTGGTTCATTTTTGCAGCTCTTTCTGTAAACACTCCAGCTTTTTTTCAGCATCTTGTTTAAAGATCTTGACAGTAGAACTGGACTCAGTAGTGATGTTGTTAATTCTGGATTGATGTCTTCTTGGATCACATTCCAGGATGCATCTGATTTGGATCAACACATGACACTGTGGAGATTATGATGGCTTTAGGTTGGCTTTGGGACAGCAGACAGTATCTGATCCAGCACGAAGCCAGAGGGACATGGAGACATGATGCCTCCTTTTCTCCAAAATACAACCCTAATGTAGCCTGTCATTATGAGCTACAAGACCAGTGGCCATCGGATCACTGCTTTACACCATATGGAAATGTTGAGTTTGGTCTAATAATACTGCAAAATTTCGACTGCTGTGCATCTCATACTTCATCTCCTTTTTACCCAAGCTACATTAGGAGATCAAATCATCCCTCTGGCCCTACTTAGCTGAGATCTCCCATACACAGCCAGGGGCTACAGACTGGTTAAGATTTGCGATTACTTCTGTCATTGAGTGTGTGTTTTACCTCTAGTCAGAATATCCCTTTTATATCAGGCTATGGATATTTTACTACTTGCGCTGCCAAGCACCTCTGGGATGGCATCCAGTGCCTTCCTGCAGCACAAGCCACTTCGATCACCTAGGTGCTTCAGGAATCCCACCGAGACACGGAAATGTCAGCAATTTCTACTTGGGTCTATGAAGAAATCAGTCCTTGCTTAGCAAATGAAGGAGATGACTACCTCTCCGCAGCTAATCAGAACAACTTTATAATGCAGATCTACAAGCTTAGTGTCAAATAACCAGGAAATCGGTAAACACATGTGCCCTTCCAAATAATCCTTTATCTGGAAAGGGCAATTATTGAGCTGATATTTAGATATAGTTGTCTGACCCTGTTTAATCCCCGACTTAATATGTTTAAGCTGTTGATTTTTGTTCTTGGACAGTTTCATCTAAGCTTAGTGCATTTGTCCCTATGAGATCTCCTATTTAGAAACGACTTCTGCTGGTAGGACTTGGATACACTCAGTACTGTGTGTGTGCATTTGAGAGGTCCTGTACTGCACAATCTTTGAGTCTCCAGCATGTCTTGATGTCCCTAGTTGCATAGCTGAAAAGTTTTGGGTTCCCAACAGTGGTGCCAGGACACCTACACTCAACACTGCGAGCTAACAGAAGTACAGCGGCACTGGAATATTTTCTATGTATCTTAGATGAATCAGTTGTAGCTGCAACTATTAAACACATTATTTAACTTTGTTAAGCAGCTTTGGGAAACGCGGAGAGGTTTGTGTTCTAATCCTGTATGTTGCTTGAGGCAGGAGAGTTTGGAAGAAGCAATACACAGAAAACATGGCTGATGTGCCAGGAGAAAAAATTACTAAAAAAAAATCCCAAAAATCAGAAAATCTCCTTTCCGAACAGTTCAGTGGCCATCATTCAGTGACCATCATCTCCATGGACGGGGAAATGTCTGACCAAGTTAGGTTTCTTTGTCCCTGCAAAGAATGAGAAATAGCTTTCAGTGAGATTAACCTTTTTTTAGAGGACTGTGAATACTAGTAGGAAAAGGAGAGATAGAATTTCATGTCCTATGTCCCTTTTAACAATGCCCCATTCTATATAAAGCCTCCAGTAAAACTCTCAAGAGTGAAAAAATTATGTATAAAATACAAATTCTCTTGGGTCTCAGTGGCCTGTTTCCTCTCTTCCTCTCTACCCATGCACTCGTACATCAAATGGTTTAATGTGGAGTGAAACTAATGATCTCCATGCACAGATCTCTCACTTGTTCTCAAAGTCTCTAAATGGGAAGTGACTTTGTACTCATGCTTCAGGCAAAGGCCGTTTGAAGCAATCACTTGTGTGAACAGCTGGATTGAACACCTGCGTGGCAGAGGCTAAGTGCTCTTCCTTATTTTGTGATCAAAAGGCTGAAAGGCAAACTGCAAATATCTCTCATTATCATTTATTATTCCATATTATGCTGAAGAGGAAATAGATCTCTTTGGCTTCAGTTACAGTCCTTTAAGTTTACCCTGTCAGGATGGAGAACAGGAAAAACTGTTTTCTTTGAAGTTTTATTTGAGCAATATTAAAATATATTTTGGGAGGATAAAACTACAGTGAGAATTAGCAAGCATTTTAGACATCAGGAGTGGAGTTCAAGCAGCTGTCAATATTTCTGAGTGGCAGAAAATCTAATATTAAAAAAAAAAACTCACATAAAAATGAATCCGCTCTTCTCTCTTGAATAGATATGTTTTAAAACCTGTTTTTCAAAACTTTTCAGTTATTGACCTCACATGCAGTCTTCTCCTTTGCAAAATGAAGCTCTGTTTTCTTCAGTGCCAGCTGGCCAGTGGAAAAGACATGGGAAGATGAGGGTATGGAAAGCAGCAACCAAGAAGGGCTGTGGGAGAATTTAAGTGATCAGGCTGTGCGAGTGCTCATGTGTCAGACGATGTCTTGACCACCGGGTGATGGGTGACCCTGCCAGTATACCACTGAAATTTCAGGAAAAAAAAGATAACCTTGGGCAATTATTTTGATTCCATTCCAGAGAATCATGAGTTAGGGGAGGTAAGAACTGGTCAGAAGTTATGCCTACGACTTTCTGACCATCTTGGAAGTATAAAGGACAACAGATGTAGGATTCATCTGCCTTGATGACAGCATCATCTTTTGTTTCTTACTCTTGATATCCAACTGTATGAATTCAAGCTTCATTGCAGATTTGTTCTGAAGGTGACCATTAGATAATCACCTCTGAATGGTAAATTAAAAATGGCCATTTTTTTGCCATTGCAGATTGGGCAGAAATATGTCACGTTCACCCTATGAATGCAAGAAGCCATCTGAACATCAGATGAACTTTTGGGGCTGTTTTCTGTAGACTGTGCAAGTATTTTCTTTCCTTGCAGAAAAGAGGAAAGAGAAGTTCCATGAGGAACTTTGCCAACATATTTCTGGCCTATATTTTTCTAGGGGACTTAATGGAAGTCTTGGAGAAGAGGGAAATGAGAACACTTACTTGAAAGCTTAGTTCTAAGTAGCAGTCCTTCCTGGTTAGCCATAGATGTAATGCTTCACTCAGTGAACTGTGAACTCTGTGATCCTGGCCTGGCCAGATCATGGTGGCTCATCACACAACAATTAAAAGCATCTTACTGTAGATGGAAATATCTGCCAGACAGAACCTGGAAAGAGGTTAAGGCTCCCTTCAAAAAGGAGCATTCTAAATTTTGATGCACTGCCTGAAAACCTGTTCAATTGTGGTAGAATACACCCTGCGAAGCAAGCACATAACCCTTATGTGCCTGAAAGATCATGGTCATCACTCAGGAATTGATTTCAGTTGCTGATTTTTAGAATTTCATTAATTTGAAATGAAGTACATTGAAAACAAAGTGGTATTCAGGTCAGGGCAGAAATACTTAAATGTAGGGGTCAACAAGCAGCTTTCTACATGTGCATTGGTATCTGAGCTTGCAACGGAGTGAAGAGCTAATCAATACAGTCAGCGGGCTTGATCCGACTATCAGAGACACCCGAGGATGTCACATATGCCACTAGATATCTATGTTCAGGCCACTGGATCTTTAAGATTTCAGGGTGAATTGAACTATTGTCTAGGATCCTTTGACTATGTTGATTGGGTCTGTATTGACTGGAGCTTGGATACCTGACATGCATGTTGATAAAAACATAAAGAAACCTCAGTAACCATGGCTTGTTCTAGACCTGAATCCCACTGAACATGTCTTCAAAACGCCATCATTGTTTCCTGTCTTGTAGCCTTTGAAAGTTTACAGAACAATATTCAAACACCTTTTTCCTGCCCCTCAGCACTTCTTGGATACTAAAGCATAGGCACTTTCCCAAGGACACGCATGTCCGTTCTGGTCTTCTCAGTACCTGAGTGACATCTTAGAACGAACAACACTACAGCATTTCGATATTTTCTGATTGGATTTTTTGAATGTTAACGAGTGAAAGTGAACAGGGTTTTGTCACATGCTTAAAGTACTAACTTGAGAATTGGGATTTCTGGATTTAGCTCCCAGCTACAGCACAAATGCCCTGGGTGGCTTTTGACATGTCCTTTAACATCCTTGTCCCTTAAATATTAATAGATAAAATGGAGGCTATTTTTCCTAAGGCAGTTGAGCTGAACACACTAATGACTGTGAGATGTTACAGTAATGGAGGCATTTGACATATGTAAAGAATGATGCTGCTGTTATTAGTGTGATGGATCAAAACTTCACTTCAGGTTCATTAACTTCATCTTTTCATTTGTCAGTGTATAAACACACTATTTTTGGCAGATCAGATTCGAAAGAACTCTTTATTAGTATTTTAAGTATTCCTGAAATTAAAAAGTAGGGTGGTACAGGGGAGTGAAGTATTATTTCCTGCTCTCTGTAAAATGTGGCTTTGTGATAATTATGTCTCTCAGCATCATTGTATAAAGCAAACACAGAATTTTCCCTCAGTGACAGGAAAAAGGAAAGATTTTTAAGGGGTGCAGCAGAGTTTGAGACAAATAAATACAAATGGTGTTTGCAGAACATCCTTGATAGAAATGGATTTTGGATGAGAGGTGGCTGGAGCTGAACAGAAACTAATAAACATGGCTAACCCAAGCTGATTCTGCTGAGTCATTTGAGATGTCCCTGCACTGAGCACCAGGTTAAGCTTCTTATTTGCTCTGGTGGTGTGCTCTGCAGCAGGTCTGCGTGCCAATGCAATTGTCGCTGAGGTAGTATGAGACCTTCCGTCCCCATAAATACTCACTGTGGCTTTGCTGAAAACTCACTTGGCCTCACTGATCCTGTGCTGAATCTCCAGTAAAAGGTATAGTGAACCAAACTTGGTTTTGCGCTGGACACAAGGTCTATGCCTGTCACCTAAATTGTCCCTTAACTGCTTATATTAGCACAGACAGCAGGTATTTTGCTCTGTTTTGTTGAAACATGCAAATGTCATTTCATTTTACAAGTACTTGAGGCATCTAGAGGATGACATACGGTCCAGACAAGCTTTTTAGTGTAGAATGCACTAAGTACATTGAATGCAACCCACAGTCTTTGTTGACAGAGGTGATGGACAGAGGTGCTTCAGGTGAGCCAAGTTGATAACCTCAGCAATCCTGACTTCTTCCTGGCTGTGCTGAAGGAAATATCCTGGCTTGAGTGCTTTAAGAGATACAAGACAGTGCATAACATTTGTGGGGTGTTTATGGATAACCACACCCTGGAAATCCAGCCTAGGGGAATTCACACCAGGGTAGAGTGTTGTATACTGCTGTTCACCATTCAGCTTCTCCTCTGAAGAGATAAGTAAGGTAGAAAGTGAGCCTGGAGGCTGAATTAAGAATTTTATTTCCTAGCATTTACTTGTCCACGTCCATCCCGCTTTAATATCTACATTTATTCTCCTGTTCCTATATACTTGGCAGCATTTTTTTTTTTACCTGCTTTTGTAGCCAGTGTAGCAAAAGAACTTTGCTTCACTGCTCGATTTCACAGCTGTTACAATTAGAAACAAAGATCCTATGGCATTTTTCTAGCAGCAGGGAAAGGTATTTGTTCTTGAGTTTCACCCCAGTGGAGGAGAACACAGGTACAATACACATGCCAGCTTCTCATGCAGAGGGGAAAATTCACTGCTAGATACTCGTGCCCTCGGTGAGATGTTTCACTAACTTATACGACTTCTATCAGCAGCCTGTCATGGCTAGGGGAGTTTTAGATGGAGTTGGCTGGCTTTGCCCTGCACTGGGGGGAGATGCTCTTTCATTGCAGGGCAGCTGGAAACAACTGTGGAGTAGCAACTGCTATGACTGACCTAACCAGATCTGCCAGCTGCCTCCCTTTTCTCCATCGTTTCTGCCTTCTGGCAGAGGTAAAAATGCCGTTAACATGTACCAAAGACTGTACCATGTTACTGTGCCAACAAGCACAAGTCATAAATGTGATAAATGTTCTCCTGCCTGGTGACAGTGACCTTGCAGTGATTTGGGAAAGACTTGGATGGTCATAACTCAGTGTCACCACAGTTTTTTACTTGGCCTGTCTGGGTTTCTGTGAGAGACAGTGTCTGAGCTGGTTTTCTCACCAGCAGCCTTGTAGGGTGAATTTCCCACTGGACTAATTACTGTGAATTGTGGTGCTGCCGTTGTCTCACCATAAATCGTCCTGATAATGAGGCAGGTGAGTGCAGATTCCAAACCTTGGGCTCATGCAAGTTCGATGAGGATAAACTCATCAAAGGGTTGTGAAACACTCTGAAACTTGCTGTTACAAAGCTTCTGTGGAAAAAGCACATAATTAAAAACACTCTCCTGGAGAGAATATAATTTAATCTTCTTCACATAACCCATCACTAGGACAGAAAACACAACAAAAGATGTGATCTGAGTCACAGACAAAACAATGTCATTTTTTGTTGTGTGATTTACTGGAATTCCTTGTAATGATTTTACACTTGATATTGAATATAAGGTCAATTATTGAGACTTGAAAGTGAATATTTCCAAGTTGTATTTTAGTAAATATGACACTTCTGTTGTGCAGGTGAAGCTCTTGGACTTTTAGTTTCTGATATGCTCTCCAGTCTCAAAAACACAGCATGGTTTCAGAGACACAACAGGGGACTAAAAGCATGATATTTTATTGAGGGATGCAGGATTTATTAGACTCAATTAGACCATGGTCCATTTGTTCCCGTATCTTGCCTCAAGCAATGAGTGAATGGCAGTATTTCAGAGGCAAGTGAAATTATAGTGAAAAAGGAGACATAGGAAATTTTTTTAATGAAATTTGAAAACTTTTCTTACCAATCTAGGACATAAGCTCTTGCTAAATGGAAATTCCAGAGAGAGCTGAGTCCTGCAATGAAATTTAGGTCAAGTTTTGACTAACCTCAGGATGAAAGTTTATGCTATATTTGGTCTAAAATGAAGGGACAACTCTCTGGATTTTAAGGATATGATATCAGTAACATTTATTAAACATATGATAGCAGTGTCTTGAGGCATTAGCCTTGGTCAGAGCCTTTTTAGTCTCCATGCTATATGTAATAAAACACAACTTCTCTTGTGGGTTCCCCTGTCCCATTAGGTGTTCAGCAAAGAAGAGGAAAAGAGTCAACAAAAAAAAAAAAAAACAAACTATTTTCATCAAATCTTAGTTGCTCCTTGTCCCATACTCCCTCAAAAAAAAAAAAGGATAATTTTAAAGGGTTGATCCTATTAAACTTAGGTTTTTAGTCTCCGTCTTTGTGATGCAGACTGGAAATTGCTTTGCTGCAATGCCTGAAGTCTTCCAACAGGAATGGGATACTTACGAGTGCCATCCTCAGCATAGTCACTGGGTAAGCTGGGTTTTTCATTGCTCATCATGCTCAGACTGACGGTAGACATGAAGTTGATCAGTTAATTCCCACCATTTGCTTACAGAAGGAAACAAGATGCCATGTACTTTCGTACTTTAGATATGTACTTGGAGACTGGAGAGCCTCTAGCTGTTCTGCATACATTCACAATGAAAGCCTGAGGCAGCTAGGTCTTACGGAAATGATGGACACAAAAGTCTATGGACTTCTCCAGGTCACAGATCAATCCTTCTTTAGATTTTTCCTTGTCTCAGAGGACTCTGTAGCTGTTCTGGAAAGACCCTGCAGACCCTGAGACCCTGTGTGAGAAGTTCATCTTGAACAAGTGCTGCTAGTTTATAATTTTGCAGCCCTGCCAGCCCTGATGCCAAGAAAGAAAAGGGAGACAGATCTGAAAGATCAACTGCAGCAGCTGAATAGCAGCTGCATTAGAGTTCGTTAGGACTCTTAATCCAGGAGAAAGCTGTACAAAGCAAGAGTAAACGATCTCCATAGAGACTCGTGACAGAGGAGATCTACTCTTGGCAATGCGAGTGTTCTGTTGCACTTCACTTGCTGCTGAATTCTGCCTATCCTACCCTTAAAGGCAACAGGTGTCAGAGACACCTGGAGGGATCACCTGAGTTTTGAGTACTAATAGTCATACACAGGTGTTGCCTGGAGCACTTGAAGATGCTTGGTCAAGTTGCAACACCATCGTAAATCATGTAAACTACATTTCAGATTATTTAATTGGAAGAGAGTGCGGTGGGTGGTTACTCTGGCTTCTTCCCTGCCAAGACAGGAAATAGGATTTTTCAGTACTAATTTCTACTTTAAGTCTAATAGTCATGCTAATACGAAAGCTTACCTTTTAAATAAGAAAAAATCCACTGTAACAGGGAAAAAAAAGTTCATCTTGATTTAAGAGTTACAGAGGTGGAGAACACATCACAACATTAGTTAAGCAGATTAAATAGTTAATAGCACACTGTTACAAATGTATTCCTTAATTTCTTCTCTAAATTAGAGCTCTGCAAATAATTGATATTTTGGTTCACTGGGCAAATTAAAACTAAAAGGAAATAAATTGATAACGAAAGAAAACATCTTGGCATGAATGAACTTTTCAATTTGTAAACTAAAACACTGCTATGGAGGTCTGAAAAATGTGAAGTCTAATTATAGTACCACCGCAACTGTAGTAATGAGGGACTAGAGAGTGTGACTGATAAGCAGAAGATAATGTTCTAAAAGGCATGATGTGCACAGCCCTTCAAAGACTAACAAAAGCCTACATGAGACATCTGTGGGACTGCGCAGAGGACAAGCACACCAAGAAATGTCGGAAAATGGTACTTAAAGGTGAAGAATATCCAGTGAACATGTGGCTCTGATGGTGATTGAATTTTTCATGCATGCTTTGTGCATGGATAAGGTAATTAGCTGCCTGAAATGCACACATCGGGAGATAGCCAGCAGTAGGAGAAAGCGTGATGCTAGAAGAGGAGCCTAATTCTCTGGAAGTGGACTGCTGGGCACCTGGACCCTGCTGCGTGATGGCTAGTTATTAGCACTTGGTATTTGGCTTGCTGTCTACTGTACTGAACTGAATGAGACAAGTGCAGGCTAAACACAACCTTGAATCCAGGTGTGCATCTAGAAGAGATCTAGACTTATGCTGGGGGACATGATTAGAGACAGACAGGCAACCATATCCAGTGGGTGAAGCAGATCTTGAACAGAGCAGCTAGATTAATTTCTTTCTTTCTCTCTTTTTTTTTTAATTAACAAAGTAAAAAAAAGAAAACCAAGGATGTTTTTTTTTTGCAATGATTATTCCAGAATCCTATTATTTTTTTGAAGATTAGTGAGGGTAGGTTTACCAGAGGGACTAGTGGAAGTTGCTAGCACTTCATCTTTCCCTCTTCGATGATATTAATGCTAGGCATGTTGCCTCTCATATGGTAAAGAACACGAGCCCTGCTGACTCTTTCCTTCTCTGCTTGTCTCTTCCAACATATGCATTTTGGCTGCATCATGCTCTATAGCTTTAAGAAATATCAAACAGAAAATGTACTCTATTTTCTGAGAAAATTACACCTTTCTGTTAATAGTTCCAACAACTTTCAAAAATGCCATCTTTTTGAAGATTTTTAACCAATTCATTGTATTTTCAGCCAAGGAAAAAAAAAAGAGAATTTTTCTTCTGCTCTGTGTCCTTCTGTTTTTTGTTTCTGAAGCTGTTATTCTTGTCCTTCCCTCAAGTGAAAGAGCCTCAAGACTGCTTGCAGGTCAGCGATGGTTACCCAACTTTCCACCTTCTTTTCTTCCTTCCTTTTAAAATACAGCCCTTCAGACTCATTTATCTTTTTGGAGGCAGGTAGAAAGGAGGTTAGGAAAAACAATAAATACGATAAATGGGAAAATCTCCCAACAAACACACAATAACTTTTCAACATGGCCAAACAATTCCATGAGCAGGAACTTTGTTATACTTGGAAGTGACACCTTTAAAACCAAGTTCAGAAAAAAAAACATTTCATTCCTTCCATGGCCATTTCTCTACCTATGTTATGGGTGTGTTATGGATGTGTTCTGGGCCAACAGGCCATGAATGAATGAAATACCTCTAACACAGAGTGAGAAGTTATAACTTGAGCTGGAGGGCTAGAGATCCCCAGAAAAGACAATTAATATACTGTGGGGATAGCAAAAGGCAACTAACACACATTCACCAAAACCTGGTTATGTTTTCCAGATTGCCAGACTGTGTAGGGTTTTGTGTTGTGACAAAAATTGAGACTTAGATTATAATTAGCAGATAAAGAAGCCAACACTCACCAGCAATCCTCTTGACACCATCCTGGCTCTTGCAGTCACAGTAATATATTTGTGGATTACAGAAGTAATTTAAATTACATTCCCAAGTAGTGAATGCAGGATTTGTGAGACGACATTACATTGCTTTATCAGAATTTTGGGCATACCTGTTTCTGAACAAGGGAGGATAAGGAAGGAAGGATCACAGAATCACAAAATCACAGAATAGTAGGGGTTGGAAGGGACCTCTGTGGGTCATCTACTCCAACCCCCCTGCCGAAGCAGGGTCACCTACAGCAGGCCACAGAGGACCCCGTCCAGGCGGGTCTTGAATATCTCCAGAGAAGGAGACTCCACAACCTCCCTGGGCAGCCTGTTCCAGTGCTCCGTCACCCTCAGAGGGAAGAAGTTCCTCCT
>Ga0065711_1005287_pt1 | contig 21563 bp, 13 predicted proteins | sample Hoacrofraction12_FD_59098 | JGI IMG/M metagenome (GOLD analysis project Ga0065711, IMG submission 59098) | Hoatzin crop microbial communities from Cojedes, Venezuela - Epithelial fraction 12 v2 (version 2) | ecosystem: Host-associated > Birds > Digestive system > Esophagus > Crop | place... | reverse complement strand
CCAGTACAGGCTGGGGCTGACCTGCTGGAGTGCAGCTCTGTGGAGAGGGACCTGGGAGTGCTGGGGGACAACAGGGTGACCATGAGCCAGCAGCGTGCCCTGGCTGCCAAGAAGGCCAGTGGGATCCTGGGGTGCATTAAAAGGAGTGTGGCCAGCAGGTCGAGAGAGGTTCTCCTCCCCGTCCACACTGCACTGGTGAGGCCCCATCTGGAGTACTGTGTCCAGTTCTGGGCTCCCCAATTCAAGAAAGATGAGGAGCTACTGGAGAGAGTCCAGCGGAGGGCTACGAGGATGGTGAGGGGACTGGAGCATCTCTCCTATGAGGGGAGGCTGAGGGAGCTGGACTTGTTCAGCCTGAAGAAGAGAAGGCTGCGAGGGGACCTTATAAATGTTTATAAATATCTGAAGGGTGGGTGTCAGGAGGATGGGGCCAAATTCTTTTCAGTAGTGCCCAGCAACAGGACAAGGAGCAATGGGCAGAAACTGAAGCACAAGAAGATCCGTTTGAATATGAGGAAGAACATCTTCCCTCTGAGGGTGATGGAGCACTGGAACAGTGTCCTGGGTTTGGCCAGGACAGGGTTAATTTTCACCTCCAGGAAGGAGCACAGGCGGGGGGTGGGGGCTGACCCCACCTGGCCAAACAAAGCCGGGTATTCCATACCATGTCCCGTCATGCTGTGTTCCGGTGGGGTGGAGCGGAGCGGGGGGTGGAACTTACTCGCGGCTCGGGAGCGTGCAGTGGCGGTGCAGTCCGAGAGAGTGGGTCTGTTTTTGTCGTGTTTTCTCCTTATTTGTATCGTTGTTGTTACTGTTCCCTCTGTTTGCTGTTCTGTTAAACTGCCCTTATCCCGACCCACCAGTTTCTGCCTGTTTCTTTCCATTCTCCTCCGCACTGTGGCAGGGGGAGGGGCGGCCGCGTGGCGCTTTTGTTGCCGGCAGCAGCCGAAACCAAAACAAACAGGCTGCCCAGGGAGGTTGTGGAGTCTCCTTCTCTGGAGATATTGAAGACCCTCCTGGACAAGGTCCTGTGCAGCCTGCTGTAGGCGACCCTGCTTCGGCAGGGGGGTTGGACTAGACGACCTACAGAGGTCCCTTCCAACCAGTACCATTCTGTGAAAAAGAAAACACCAAGAGTACGAAAGCATTCAGGAGCTTAGCTTCAGGGTTACTAGAGAATAAAGGAACAAATCAAACATTAGGAGCTCCAGAATTCATTGCTCGTTGTTTTTTAACTTGATAGCATCCTTACGAAGAAAATATTACCAAAGTAGTATGTAAGTGCAGCATTCAGTATTCTGTACGCAGTGCTGTAACAGCTGTAATTTTCATGACAGAAATTAATCAAAAGACTGTGCGGGAACTGCAAAGAACAGGAAAAACGCCATTCAGGATGTAGAAATTGGATGAAATTAGATTGCACTTTATATCACTAGTTGTTAAACCTTTGTACTCATAAACTTATTACATTGCTCTGCAGCAAAAACTTCACAAAGCACAACACAGATTTTGGATCTGTGTGGTAGGAATTTCATCTGCTTGGACAGGGAGGAGAATAGGAAGGGGAATTTCTTCAACCTGTCTACAGGATCCTTTCACCAAATAAACAGAACAAGAACACAGTCAAGCTTTGATAAAAATAAGAAACAAGTTAGATGAAATTTGGTTTATTATTGAATGTTTTGTATTACAGTTTGATCATCTGTTAGCTTCGTACTGTTAAGTGAGAGAAAGGGAGTCATTGATTCAAATACTAAATTTTTTTTAAATTATCATAACAGACATAAAGAAAACTTTCAGAATTTCTATTTTTACTTACAAAGCAGGGGTTTGCCAAATAGATGTGACAGCACTGTGTAAAATTTGGAAAGTCTGATTCATGTATTGATCTGAGACTGGAACTTCTTTGAGATGCACTCAAAAAAAAAACAACTCATACCGTCTTTAGTGTGTATACCCTATACTGTTGAGGTCAGAGTCTTTTAGGTGTGATTTTGTTTGTATTGGGAATACATTTGTACCTGGTGTGTCTGTTTCATCCTTGTAAGTGACATAAAGCGTGTCATCACAATCTATCTTCTTAACTGAAGCTGAGAATATAATCTTTTTAGATATAGCAGGATACCTTAACATAGAGATGGAATATGAGATCAGGGAATACATGGGTGACACACAAGAGAATTATAGTTACTATATACGTACATAACTTTTCTTATTTTGTGTGCTGTTCAAATATATGTATTTTACTCTTAGGGTGCCTAACAATGAGTTTCCGTGAGATCAGTAATTAGTACCTAATTAACAAAAGTCTGAAGTACGGCTCTGCCAAAAGCATTGTCCAGCTTTGATGTCTGTACAATGAAAAGGTGTTTGGTAAAATATGTATTGATTTCCTTGGAGCAAAAGTGCAATTGTCTGCAGTGATAATTCTTTACAAGGAAGCTCCCGGGAAACTGCTTGGTTCCCTTTCTGGGGTGTAGGTTCAATACCATCCATCTTGGAACAGCCAAGATTTGACGTTGTAATGCATTGACCCTTCATTCTCTTAGCGATTGCTGCAAACAAATTGCAGGACCTCTGATGGGTTTAGCTTGTTGCAGGTTAAAGATCAATGTTCAATGAACATACAAGGCAGGCAGACTAGCTTTTCCTTTATTACCATTAATTTTGAAAAAGGGATGTCTTGTTGTCTGCAGGTAAATTTTTTGGCTTATGTGAGAATCTATAACAAGCTGGAGCAGAATTCCATGTTTGGTTAAAGGGCACTTTGATAATATGAAGGAGGTCTGTCATGGGCAACTTTCCAGTCTTTTTCATTGTGGGATCAAAAGAGCTCTGCATAAATGTAATAGCAAATCACTTTACAGTAGGCTTAATGAGGCAGAGAACAATCAAAAAGGGGTATTTTTGAGGAAATTTGGCTCTTAAGCATGACCGAGGGAAGACTATTAAGACAAACATAAGGAGAAGGGAACTTACCTGACAGTTTGGTTTTTTTGTTTAGCTGCTTTTTTTTTTTTTTTAAGTTACTGAAAACCCGCCTGGATTTGTTTCATTTAGTTCTGTCAGCAAGCATTACTAGTCCTATCTGCCATTTCTCCCACTGCCAGTACTCTCCACAGATCCCATGGGGTGCACGTGTCTCAGGTTTGTATGAACTGCTGTGTTCTGCAACACTTGTTTTCTAGTGTGTTGTACAATCATCCTACAATACAGCTAGAAGTTGCCCACTTAATGTAAAAAAAATACTAAAAAATAATGTAGCTTTAAGTGAGAAGACAAACTTTCACTTGTATCTGAAGTATCTGAATTGAACAGAGTTCTCTGCTATCTGCAGCTATGATTCACCTTTCTGTCTTCATAGGTTTTCTTTTTTTTTTCCTCATACACAGTAACTATCTTACTCATTTTCAACCCTGTGGGAAGTTAAAAGCTTTATCTTCATTTTTCTTCTAAAATGATAGCTCCAGTTCCTGCATGTGTCCTCTTTTTGTCTCTGATGTAATTTTTCTTACATTACTTTCTCATAAACCCTTTTTTATATATCTTAATCAGTTTCTGTTTCTAGCTCAGTTTTAAAACTGACCCAGCATTTGTAGCTCTAGTGAAACAAAGCACGTATTTCCCCCTAAACACTCAAAAAAATGCATTCCGCTAATTCTCAAAAAGTAGGAAATGAAGTTACATTTTTTGGCAATTTTTTTTTAATTTATTTATATTGAACAGCATTTGGTTCTTCAAGGGTAAATAACAACCCTGTTTTCTGGGTGATTTTACTTTACAAAATTTTCTTTCATTTCTAGCTATCTGGTTTAGTACACCTTACATGTAATTGCAAGTTAAAGGGGTTGTTTGTTTTGGTTTGGTTTTCTACTGTTGCTTCTAATGACACATAGGAAAAAAATGTATTAGTCTTATGGTCGGTTTGGGAAAAGAGAAGAGCTACATTTCCTAACTATCATAGCGATGAGAGTTTGGTGATACACAGTACAGTTAGCCAGAAGCAAGAGTATTATTATCAGGAGAAACTGAGAGAGAAAGGTACAAATGAAAAGAGAGATGCTGGGATCTCAGGTAGATTATTCAGCTTGCCTCTAGGCCCCTGAAACAAACCCCAGTATCAATTTATAGACGCTGCCCTGAAGTCAGTGAAAAAAGCTTTTCTCTACAATCATTTGAGAAATACAGAGAAGTAATGCTATTTCAGCTGCCTTGCAGTCCACCAAACAGTTTCCAGCTTACAGATCTACACTGAACAGAATTTCATCCTCCAAGGATATCTCATAACCCCAGAGTATTGGGGGTTTTAAGTTACAATAGCTTTTTTTTTGTTTCTGGCTGCCTTCTGTGATACCTGTTATTTTTAATTGTGAAGCTGGTTAGGTGGAGGTTTTACACAACTCGATGTACTCAAGGTGTATCATCTGTCTGCCAGAACGTCTAACAAATTTAAGTTACCAGCTTCAGTTTATCTAGGTTTAAGTGTACTGATATGTCAAGAAATAGTTTGGTAATTAGCTGACATTGTCCATCAAAAATGCTTTTTTATAAATGGAGAAGCTACTAACACTATGTGAGAGCACTGGGAAAACTGCTTTAATGGAAGTAATCTGTTACATGAATTTTTTTGTGGCTATTCACCATGGAACAAAATAGGAAGATAGCTGCTGTACTCCATTGCAACACTATCTCAATTTCTTCCTTCTTCTGAGGCATGTTTTCCTGGTGCTGACACTGCCTTTCTAAGGTTGAGTAGATTGCTTTACGGTGTCTGAAGTAACAGAGAAGAAGATGAAGTTGGGTGTGCTGTAACAAGGTGATTTACACCTTCATCTTCAAAGTGTTTTTCATATGCCAAGATCAGAGAAAGATCAGTTGAATTGTTGACATCTAGGGAATTAATAGCTGCGGGATAGCAGATGGCTGTTCAAGCTACTCCATGTTTGTGCTTTAGAGAGCTGTAAATGCACATGGCTCTGCTCGTTATCTATTGTAGATTAACCTTCCTACACATTACAGAGCAACATTAACAGGTAACATTAACAGGTAACATGATACCCTGATAAGGGCCAGTTTTAGTCTTGGCTTACCTATTCAGCGCTTCATTCAAATGAATCTATTCTGGTAGGTCAGTTTTTAAAATAGACCCACAGTAGTTGCCACCTTCTTCAAGATATTTCTCTTTGCTGTTGAATTCGTAAATCCAAATTGAATTAGTTTAATCAGTGTACGAGTTGCATAGGGCAGACTTTAAGCTGAGTGCAAAACTCTGCAATTTTTTTTTGAGGTAGAGCAACCCTTGGATTGTTTTTCTGTCAAATACTTATGTATTAAACATGTAAAGAGTTTATGCTGTATTCTGTGTGACAGATTATCATGTGTCGTTAGCATACAAATGTACTTGTGTCAGTGTGTCACAGAGGTATCTGTTGATGAAGAGCCAAACTGAGTACCAAAGGGGGCAGTGCTGTTGTGTTGCCCACCTAGCACAAAATTATCTAGGGGGGGGGGGTGTTGTGGTTTGTACTTTTTTTATTAGATACCTTTTCTTACTTTTAAACAAACAAAATAATATTTCTGGGCATGTAAAACCTCCTTTACTGGTAGACACTGTCTTATTTTCTGAGAAAGTTTCAAAACAAGGTCAGTATTGTCACTTGCCCACAAAAATCTGATTTCTTCCCCGTTCTTTTCCCCAGAGAGTGAGAATTTTTAGACACAGTTCTGCCCAGCAGCAGTCTGGGCTGTTGTCGTGGTTTCATCTGGGATAGAGTTAATTTTCCTTCCAGTAGCTGTTGTGTTTTGGGTTTAGTACCAGAAGAATGTTGATAATACATTGATGTTTTTAGCTGTTGATAAGAAATCAAGGACTTTTTTCAGTTTGACAAGTTCAGCTAACAGGCAGGTGTCCAGGAGCTCAGAGGGAGCACAACCAGGCAGCTAGCCCAGGCTGGCCAATGCAAATAGTTTTACTCAGTATTTTAATGGGGCTGGCTAGGGGGAAGCAAGTCTCCTCTTTTTTCTGAGAGTTTGAATTTTTTTGTGAATTTAGTGAGCCCTGAAAAATTCATGGGCTTCAGGAAACCCGATGTTTCCACAATTGCTGCTGGGGGACTGGCTACGCAACTAGTTGTCAGGTGGTGAAAAAAAATGTATTCTGTATAGCTTGCTTTGCATATTTGTTAGTAGTAGTATTTCCTTTGTAGTCTTATGCATCATGGAGTCCTGAGGGAATTGGCTGTCATAGTTCCTAAGTGTCTCTCTGTGATATTTGATAAGTCATGGCAGTCAGGTGAATTCCCTGGTGACTGGAAGAAGGGAAACATTGTGCCCATTTTTAAAAAGGGTAGAAAGGAGGACCCTGGGAACTACCGACCTGTCAGCCTCACCTCTGTGTCTGGGGAGATCATGGAACAGATTCTCCTAGAAGCTATGCTAAGGCACATGGAGTACAGGGAGGTGATTTGAGAAAGCCAGTATGGCTTCACCGAGGGCAAGTCCTGCCTCCCCAGCCTAGTGGCTTTCTGGGGTGGAGTGCCTGCACCAGTGGACAAGGAAAAAGCAATGGATGTGATCTATCTGGAATTCTGTAAAGCCTATGACACAGTCGCCCACAACATTCTTCTCTCTATATTGGGGAGATATGGATTTGATGGGTGGACTGTTCGATGGATAAGGAATTGGTTGGAAGGTCACAGCCAGAGGGTAGTGGTCAACAGCTTGATGTCCAAATGGACACCGGTGACAAGTGGTGTCCCTCAAGGGTCTGTACTGGGAACGGTGCTGTTTAATGTCTGCATCAGTGACATAGTGGGATTGAGGTCACCCTCAGAAAGTTTGCAGATGACACTGAGCTGAGTGGTGTCATTGACACGCCAGAAGGATGGGATGCCATCCAGAGGGACCTAGACAAGCTGAAGAGGTGGTCCTGTGTGAAACTCATGAGGCTCAACAAGACCAAGAGCAAGATCCTAGACCTGGGTTGGGGCAACCTCTGGTATCAATACAGGCTGGGGCATGATGTGGTTGAGACCAGCCCTGCCGAGAAGGACTTGGGAGTAATGGTGGATGAAAAGCTTGACATGACCTGGCAATGTGTCCTCTCAGCCCAGAAGGCCAAATGTATCCTGGGCTGCATCAAAAGAAGCATGGCCAGCAGGTTGAGCGAGGTGATTCTGCCTCTCTACTCTGCTCTGGTCAGACCTCACCTGGAGTCCTGCGTCCAGCACTGGAGCCCTCAGCACAAGGAAGACATGGACCTGTTGGAGCGGACCCAGAGGAAGGCAACAAAAATGGTTAGAGGGCTGGAGCACCTCTCCTGTGAGGAAAGGCTGAGGGAGTTGGGGCTGTTCAGCCTGGAGAAGAGAAGGCTCTGGGGATACCTTATTGTGGCCTTGCAGTACTTAAAGGGAGGTTATAAGAAAGAGGGGGACAATCTTTTTAGTGTGGTCTGTTGTGACAGGACAAAGAGTAATGGTTTTAAACTCAGGGAGGGTAGATTTAGACTGGGTGTAAGGAAGAATTTTTTTTACAATGAGGGTGGTGAAACACTGGAACAGGTTGCCCAGAGAGGTAGTGGAAGCCCCATCCCTGGAAACATTCAAGGCCAGGCTGGACAGGACTCTGTGCAACCTGGTCTAGTTGAAGATGTCTCTGCTCACTGCAGGGGGGTTGTGTTAGATGACCTCTAAAGGTCTCTTCTAATCCAAACAATTCCATGACTCTTAAAACAGTCCTTATCTCAATAGGCGAGTTTTCCTTTTTGTCCATTTCTCCTCCCCATCCCACTGTTGGGAAGGGGAGGGGTGAGCAAGTGGCTGTCTAGTGCTTAGTTGCTGGCTGCCAGGTTAAACCATGACAGCTATCAAAATGAAGCCTTCCATGACAAAGCACAAAAATTATTGTGCTGCACCTTGAAGCTAGCTGAAGTCTGTATTATTTTCCAAAGACATTCTCAAAATCGAGATTTCAGCTCAGGTGCCATTTTTCTCCTGTTGGCCTCTGTGTAATGGAAACTACTGAGTCTGACAAAGCTAAAGATTCATCATGTGCTGACTCCAGTTCAGCTTTTACTTTTAACTTCATTTTCTTTTGCTCATGTCCCTAGTCTGCTCCTCTATGAATTTAACTTGAGATATTATTTCACTCCTTGGTCATTCCTTACTTTATATCAGATGAGACAGAATGAAAGAGGACCTTCATTTATCTATTCTTTCATTACCTATCGCTTGTCTTAAAAGATCTAGAGCCAGTGACCATCTCTTAAACAAGTATGAAGCTGATTGGAAGAGTTGTAAGACCTTAAAAACAAAAGCATTATTTGGATCTATCCCATGGTTTTTTCTTAAATCCCTTATCTCAGCATGATCGTAGACTGAACTGATTTAGAACTGGGCCTTCGGTGGACAGAAGAATGCAACCTGAAGTGTTCAACAGAAGGCTTCACTTACTTTCTCCTAATTGGACTTTACCATCTCTTTTTTCATTTGCAAATGTCTGCCAGACTCAAGCCTTCCTCCTTCATATCAGTTGCTCTCAGTTCCCCCTAGACATCACCCTGCTTGCGCAGACCTTGCCTGCATCACAGCACCTCTGTCACTATGGCTGTTAGCAACAGCCTGAATGTATGATGAAAGTGAGAAGATTTTACTAGTGTTTGTATGCCTTCTTTCAGAACAATACAGGTTAACTCAATAGAGATTTTTGGTGGCAAAGCCTAACTCAGTACTTTTATTGACATGGCAATATTCATTAAAGGTTGATATCTTCAGTGAAATTTTGGTGTATGTTCCTGGTCTCAGAGCTTCAGGTCTGACTAGTTTCTTTCTCATGTCCTGCCTATGCTCTCCTTTTATTATCCCCTTCGTTTTGTCTCGTGATCCTTAGCTGTTCCTCAGAATTGTTGGCGACATTTAGAAACTCATCTCTTCCACTGCGAATTCCCTTTCCCTTTCTAACTTTCTCCCATCTCTTGTTATCCCCATATTCGTTTGCCCACATCTTTCTATCTTCTATGTCCGGTATGCGCTATGACCTCCCTTTCCTGCCTACAGTCTCCTTCTCTGCCCAGTCTTAACCCAAACAGGTCTTCATGTGAATGTTTCATCCTTGTCTAAGTTGCTTCCCAACACTTGCTCATTCATGCCACATTTAATATTGTGACTAGAGGATTTGTGTTGGCTGAGGCTCAGTCTACTTTTAGGCATGCGAGCAGATACTAGCCTTCTTTATGAGAGACAGCTTTGCATCTATTTTCATCTTTGGCAAAGTAACTTTGACAATTTTGAGACTTCCAGCAATATCAGAGATGGCTGCTTTTCAACCTCTTTCACTGCTGGTTAGCTTAAATTTTTGATTTTTTAAATTCATTTTTCTAGCATTCTGTGATTTCTGTCCTCTTACTCGTTTAATATTTCTTCCTTTTTAATCTGCTCACTGAAGCATGGTGTAATCATAATTGAAAAGATAAAGCATGCAAAATGTAGATGTGTAGGTATTGTTCTAAAAAGAAAACTATCAGACGCTTATGCAACATGCAGATCTGCTGGTTTTAAATTTTCTACTTGCGTTTCTTCATTGTTTCCTGTTTCTTCCAACAGGAAACTGTTAATTATTATGAAAGAGAGAAAAAAGGCAAACTTTTTGCTTGAAAATGAGCTTGTATGTTCATGCAGATATGCATCTGCACAAATCTAGTTGACAAACCTGGGGAATAATTTTGGTAATTGCAAAGGTGTGTTTTGCGAAAGGAAAATCTCTACCTATAATTTTGGTAGTCATGTTCCTGCAGCTATACAAAGCTCTAAAAGAGAGAAAATGGCATTCTAGCCTTTTTAAAAAAAAATTGCTCTAAGACATTAAATTGCTTTTATATTTCCTGCAGTAGTCTAATGTAGGTTAAAGACAGAAATAGAGAATGGAGTAAGAAATTCTCTTTAGATACTAAAAGACAAGGGCACGATGTACATTGCAAGGACTTACTTTGCAATTCCAGAATATAATTTTTTACTAGGGTTGCTTCTGACTTTCCTGTCATATAAATGCTTTTAGTTGGATTGGTAAACCAGTGTTCTGATCTCATCTGCTGTTTCTATTTCTATTGCCTATGTTCCACTGTCAGTTAAAACATCCCTTTGAGAGAAATATGCCAAATTATAAGTAAACTTTAGAATGTGGCAGTCTGTATTGGGCTGCTAGCCAAAGTTATGCTTACAAATCTCATCAGTAGTTGCAACACCTTGATGATACCTTTTCTTGTTCTGCTTTATTTCTGTAAGTATTTTAAATACAATTCAACCCAATGCACCTCTGAAGAAAAATCATCACTTTTCTCTTTTGAAAAGTCCTGTTTTTGGGAACACACAATTTCTGAATCTTTACCCCTTAAGCTCAGCATGTCTCTCACTTTTAGAGAGTTAAACATGTGTGAAGAAATTCCCAGACCTTTAAAAATAAAGTTAACAGAATGTTTATTTTCACAGGGTTAATTAATCCTTACATTTGCTTACAGTGAAGAGCTTCTAAGTAAATTTTTTCATAAATAGTAAAATAAAGATACAATTTTATATAAATATTATTATATGTAACATGTAACAATGTTGATGATGACAGTAACAAGTAATTTTTTTTTAATCTTTTGTTGTTGCTGTGCTGGTGGATTTCACAGTAAACTTCAAGTTCTTGGTTATCTGGCAATGAAAATCCTATAGTAAGCCACCGTTTTATCACTCTAGTGGTATCTTTTGTTGGCCAGTTGCCAGGGAGAGACATTTTACAAAAATTATAGCACTCCAGCAATGTGAAATCTTACGCTAGCCTGTCTAATGGGAAGTCTTCTTTACATGATAGAATTGCAAGAGCTGAATGTCCTAAGACATACAGCTTGAAAAGTTTTAAAACCATGTAACATGACCTGCTCCAACCGCAGAAGCAGACCAGGCATAATCATGTAAAGGAGACATGAAGGTGTCTTCTTGGAAGCGCAGTGTTGGTATGAACAATATTTTATGAAGATCTGTCCCGTTTCTCTTTCTCTCAAAACACGCTGAGGTAAGGCAGGACATCCGTGTCCTGAAACACAAAGGCAAGCACAGATTCTCCAGTGATGTAGCCATTCAGCTGCGTTGTCCTCATCTCATGTCTCCACAAAACTTTTGGTTCAGTGGTTTTTTGCATTGTACCTGTAGTGTCAGTTGTCTTTTGGCCAAAGAATCAAAATATTCTTAGAGAACAAACACCAGTATTCTATCAGAGCATCTTTCTTATCTTGAACTGTATACACTTTCTTTCATTATACATCATTGCTTATCATTGCAGATAGCAGTTATTAGACTACTTGGGTGCACTTATTTTTTACTCATCATACACAATTTAAAATGTTATTTTTCTGTCAATCCCGCAAAATCAAATATTCATTTTAGTAGTGAATGGTAAAGCCAACTTGTATTACTTATTCTAACAGTTAATCACAGACTGCACATTTTTCAACTGAATTTCACCTGCCTTTTAGTTCACCTAAATAGCTTCTTTCCTGTTAAAAACCTCTGCAATGTTTAGGTACTCCTGGTTTGTGATGAAGTTGCACGTTAATCTTAACTTGGATAAAAGTGCATTTTGCTTCTTAAACTTTTTCTATGGAACTGTGAGGCAATGCAAGACATTGCTTTGCAGAGATACCCAAGACATTCCTCCTTAAGTCTTATATAGTGATTTTCTACTCTTATCTAAAGTTTTTTTCAATTCCACTGTTTCCTATTGTTTTACGTTCAGTCTGTCTGCTCAATTTATATGCAGGAGAATGAGGAAAAAATTTTTGTGTTTTATGGAGCATATATTGTTATCTGTTTGTATATCATCTCAGGATTCTGTAGTCTTCTGTATGGCAGACAGGCTTGCAAACAAATATGAAGTGTCAGCTTTCTAAGTTTATATCACATCCTAAGTTAGGTGTGTCTTCAGGGGTTAAAAAAATCATGGTGAAATGTTGCTGTTTGGAAAATTCTAGTTCCACGACCTGAGTACTGTAGTTTACAGTTCAGTACTTAATAACAAGTTTAAAAGTTTTCCTATAGGTAGATTTTTGCAAGTCCATCTACACAACTTCTCTGGCATACTTTTTGAATGTTCAGATTTATGCTTTAAATAGTTGTTTTTAAGGGGAAAGTCAGCAATAATTAAGCAGTCCTAAATTATAATGTTAAATAGAAAACATATGAATAGTGAATGCACCCTTTAGATTAAAAGTTCTTTTGGGTGTCTTACTAGTTAACAACTGGTAACCTATGTAATACAAATCACAACTCTTATGTTTCCCCTTAAGATTAATTAGCTTTGCATCATATTAATCAAACAGGTTGGGGAGCAAAATCAGAATGCATATTCCTGTTTGTTTCTCAGACATCTCATCTATTTAATGGAGCCATTTTGATAATTAAGATCAGTACAGGTAATTTAGTTAGAGTGCAATCTACAGGAAAGATCATCTAACAATTTACTTGTGTTTATCTCAGTTTTTTTACCTTGTTTTTCTCGCTAGTTATTAATACACGTAGCTCATTAGTTTAGAAAGCTTTTATTCTGTAGTGGAAGAAATACTGCTTTGTATTGATAGAACTATGGTAGATTGTTTACATTCAAGAAAGCCCCCCAAAGCAAGTAGTAACAAGGAGGTCCTATTCAACATCCTGAAAATCTTCCTCGTTTGACTTCCCTTGCATTCAAAACAAACAGAATTCTTGTCAGTGCTGAACTGTACTGAAGTGAGTTCCTATCCCCCTTTACACTTGCTGTAAGAGGAGAGGTTTCAGACCAAATGACTACACTGCTGCTGTCCTTAACAAGTATGGAAGAAAGTGGTGGTGATGGACTGTTTGGGGCAACACTCACAAGTGTTGCAAGAGGAAGGGCTACAGATGAAATTCCAGGCACCCAGCTGAATATGACAGGCAATGCCACCCTTCATACATTGCTTAGCTCTGATGCGCTCCAGAACAGTTGTGCTTTGGTTTGTTAAGTATGTATATATGTATATCTCTGTTGGGTGAATTTTAATTGCATGCTACCTTAAACATCCAGCACAAACACTTGGTCTGCTAGCGTTCACAGATTTTCTTTATAATTGGTGGAGAGATATAAGCTCCTTTAGAGGATAGTTCACATGTAGAGCCCCTTTTGATGACCTGAACTGTTCTCCAGAAAAGCATTGCTTTTCTACGTAGAGGGGACATAGGGGTATAGGCTAGTCTGCCATTTAGTCCTTGGTGTGACTATCTCTCTTTCCATGTTACACCTTCATTCCTAAGGAGAAGCCATCTACGCTAAGATCATATCCATAGATTTCAGCAGCATTGATTGTGGGCTAACATATATTTGATTTATAAGAAATTCCCAGCAGCAAGCTGTCCATTTTTAGAGGTAACGGGAGGAACTGTGCATTTTTTATATTTAAAAAAAACTAATTAAAAATGCTACAGCAGTGAGTTCAGTTAGGTGAAATTACTTTCACCACTTGTGGAAACGCAGTTTTGTAAAACTTGCTATTACCATCTAGGAGACTATGTCTGACTAATATTAGTAGCTTTGAAAATGATGTGAAAATATTTTGCAGGACTAGGATGTTAATTTTAAAATCTTTGATGAAAGAGATGATTGGAAAAGCCCCTGCTTTTTAAAATATGGCATATTAATAAATTACGGTTAAAAAAGCATTGCAGTTCATATAGCGCACAGGTTAGGCACACTCGAATGTTACACTGCTAGCTTCACCTTTTAAAATTAACAAACACACCTTGCAAGGTACAAATTTGAGGCAATATATGCAGATCTGTTACTCCAGTTCAAAAATTCAGCGCCTACTCAAATTAATGGATCTATAAAAGCTATTAGCTTGAGGCTTGCTGCAGCAATTCTGACTGTTTGAACAGAAATATTTTTAATGGTTCATTATTAAATATATTGCACACAGCTGTTTTGTTTGCCTTTCCAAGGTGTAGAAGTTGTTTGCACTGTTGCAAAGAAGAAAAGAAAATTGCTCGCACAGTACTTGCAGGCAAATTGTCTTGTTACATCTGAAGCTAATATTCCTGGATATTGTACCTGTTAAATATCTGCTTGTGCAATCTTTACCCCAATACTACTTAATAATTCAGTGATTTAGTGCTACATGTGACGGTAGTGTATCTACTCTGGGTAGATTTCTGTGGGACTATTATTTATGGTAGTCAGGAATTATGTACACAGCATCAAATACTGGCAAGATTAGCTCTTTATATTTTAAGCTTAATCAGAGTCAGGTGGGATACCGGGCACTCTTAGTGTGTCCTGAGTGCTGTTGATTTGATGTTTCTTGGAGAGGAGAGCTCAGTTGCCTACAGTTCATATATCAAGAACTGCAAGCATGAGGCAATAACAGAAAATCCAACTAGTGGCTAGGGATGTACATCTGGGCTGTTAAATGAGAAAAAAAAAATCAAGTTTGGCACTGGGGGTGTATGTTTGGGCTGCAAAGCATCAGTCAGTGTAGAAGTAATAAAGATATAGCTGACAGCAATTCTCCATCTCTCCATGTGTGCATATATGCTTTAGCCTGGACATTGACAAAAGTGGGCTATAATTACAGCTGTGACATTCGTGCTGCTTTGGTAAAAGTGTAACAACTCCATCTAAAACCACTATATTCACCAGTTTTTAACTCGGCAAGATAAAATAGCTAGGAGCTTTGGAGCAATTTTTTCTCCTCTTTAATAAAACTCAACCAAGGTTTTACATGATAGGCATAATTCACTTTCCTCTTCCCCAGCTGCATTGTCTTTCAGTGCGTATTGATTTGGATGCTTAAAGATGTCAAAAATTCAATTTTTAAAACATTTTATTTGGGTATCTTATGCTTTTAAGGTATGTCATTGATGTTCTTTAAGCAAAAGTAAAAATGGAAACAGGAATAATACTGGTACTTTAGAAGTCAAGATACTGTTTCACTTTATTTTACGTTATCCATCTACATATGTGATGTCCGGCATTGGAGATACTTGTTTAACGGAGTTGTGAACTCTTTTTAGTAACCTCTCACTATTGCAGTAGTAACTGCCTTGCAGTGATGCTACATGAGCCAGGATTTAAGCATAGGTTGAGCGAAATGCAACGTGGTTTCAAATGCTAACCACTTTTTTTACCTTTTTCCCTTCCTCATCTCATATGATATGCCATACTGTCTTCAATTAATTTCTGTTTTTGTTTGAGTGCTTAGATATATAGGCCTTTCTCCCTTTCTACATAGTGTTACTTGGGTTTTAACAGGAAATTATCTTGACTTTTTGTTTTCAGTAGTGTATTTTTTATCAGATAACTGGAAATGTAGAACATTTAAGCAATATCTATAAAGTAAGCAGTCAAAGAGCCAGAGGGGTGTGAGAAAGCCCAAATTAGCTAAGTTAATCTATACATTCAAGAAAAATTAAATATCAGATAAAGACTTAAAGTAGAAATTGGTTCTGAAAGAAAAATTACTTATGCTGGTTATGCCCAACACAGGTTTGGATATTCACTTCTGTTCCCAACTGGAACTAGGCACTGTCAAGTAGACAGTAAGAGAATGTGTAAAAGGAATGAAGAAGCCTGAAAAATAGACTTTGATGGGTTGTCTCTGGTTTGAGGCCTGCTTGTTAATTCCTATTTTTGTTCTGTCGTTGAGATTCGCTCTTCACCTATAAGCAGCATGCATTTTTCTGTAAGTGCTCCACTACAGGAGGCAATTATGCACTGTGCTCTCAACTAACTCTCGCTAGCTTGGGAAAGGGACTGTAGTGTTACAGTGGATAGATTTCAGAAAATTTTAGCTTAATGTTCAAAAGCTGAAATGCAGTGGTTGCTGAAAAATAATTCTGGGAGTCTGTGTGCAGTGTGCACTGCTCGCCTCAGACAGGATGTATTAGGACTGTGTGGTGTACAGAGGAGAGTGGCAGGATGGCTAAAAAGTGTGAAATGACTTCCACAGGCGTTGAGGTTAAGCAGACAAGGGAGGATTTTTTGACCAGGAGAAAAGACAGTGCTGTTTGTGCTACAGTAGAAGCCTATCAGATCATGATAAGCACCAAAAACTGGAATAAGAAATAATTATTCATTGTTTCTCGTAGTGCTAGGAGTAGAGATATCCTGTGAATCAGTCAGCTGAAGACTCAAAGCACACAGCATGAGATACTGCAACGGAAGCTATTCGTCCCAGGTTGTGGAGGCCCAAAATGTGCACAGGTTCAGAAGATAAGGTACCTTCATAGAAGAGAAAGGGAGTTATGAGGGTAATCAAACTCAGCTTTACCTCTGTAGGGTTTAGGAATTTCTGAACTGCAGATTACTGGAGACTGAGAAAGACAGAAGTATCTTATATCTTCACCCGTATGCAGTTCCTACAGCGCCTTCATCCTCCTCCTTTTCCATGTGGTTGGTGGCCTTAAAGCAGTGCTATTAAGCAGAGTCCCAGCAAGGACTGTTACTAGTGAGCTGGTGTCTGGCTAAGGGAAATGTTGATTTGGACAGCATCCCCAGGGAGAGGGATTTCAGTGTGCATTAAGGAGAAGCAGTGGCACTTGTTCTGTTGGTTGTTGCCCCTGTACATTTCTACTTGGTATGTAAGTTATGACCCAAATATTCACCTGGGCAAAAATTAACCAGCACATAAATAGCACTGCTAATTACATGCCCTCACAATTTCTCAAATATTTGCCTCTGCTGCCCTCTCATGCAAGTGAGGACTGAGGACACAGCCAGTTGGTTGCAACTACGCGAAACCTTGCTGATGCCATGACCCACAAAAGAATTTATCTCATAATCAATGATTGTAACTCTTTACTGTCATTCATACTTTTTGCAGATTTTCTCCATTTTGGGGATCAGGGGAGCTCCAGAGATGACAGCAATCAGTGTGGCTTGCAAATGTGTTAGTTGCTGTGACAACTAGACCTTTCTTATTCCATAAGTATTGATGCAGTAATAAGAATTGTAGAATTTTTTTTTTTCCTCTCGGAGTAGGCTTAAACTTTATCAGTTTAGAAGCTAGGTGTGTGATGGGAATGTGTGTCAAAAAGGGAAAGATATAATAGGCCGAGCATTTAGGCCATAAAGTGCTACAGACATATGAGTTATAGTGCAGGCAAAATCAGAAGGCTGAGCCATGAGGAAATCCTAGTAAAGAAGGTGCTGGAAATCACACAAGTCAGATACGCCACAGGAAGCTGCGGACTCCACATTGGCTCTGAAAATCAATTTCCGACTTTCATGGGGCCCAGCAGAGCTTTCCAAAGGGACTGGAGACACACGGGACAGCTTTGCTCCCAGTCACCTGGCTGCTGAGCTGTAAATTACAGATGGGTGAGCAGGAGTTGCAGAACAGACAATAGAGAAGGAAAAGAGAAGGGAGAGCAGAATCCGGAGCATGGAAAGAAGGGTTATGTTTACAGCCTTTTATGCTTTCCGAGGAAAACAGTAGCTGCTTGCGGAAGGAAGAGCAAGGTATTTATCCTACAGCAGAGGAAAATGGTGTTTCTTTAGGTGGACAAAAATCTCATCTGGAAGTATCCAGATGGTATAAAGTAAAGCCAAGTTTTGCAATGGAAGTATTAAAATTTTGAAGCTCATGAGTCTAGATTTCTAATTTCAAGAACAGCCTGGTATATCATACCACTATTTCCACTCTGGCTTGCAGTACAGTTTAAATTGAGTGACCAGAATGATATGTATTTAGTCCCTGTTTAGATTGAATGTTTTCTTGACTGAATATAGAGCAAATGACTAGAGGCGAGAAGCAAATATCGTTTAAGAATGTTGCACTGTGTGTAGGTGTAAGTATTTGCATCCCTCTCTTTGATGGTCTTTTTTTTTTCAAGGGAGTAATGAATCATACATGTAGGATTTCACCAACTGTCCACAGAGAAGTTAAAAAGGAAGGCAGTACCTTTATAAAACTTAATCCTAGGCTTGTTTTCTAAATACATAATTCAACTTCTTGGCTCTTCGTCTACATCAATTTAATGGAAATGGAATGTTAGTCATATTCCACTACAAGGGTGCTAGTGATTCACAGCTGGAAAAAACATTTTGCTTTATGCAGGTGGCAAAGATAGTCTAACAATAACCAGGTATGGAAGTGAATTAGTTAAGTTTTAATAACAAACAATATAGCAAAAAAGTGAGTTCGATGATTTACCATGAGAGGGGAGACCTGAATGCCAGGCCTTCTCAGGATGCTAGGTGAGGTTTTATAAACACTTTTTCGGGCTGTTTGCTTATCTCTACATGTCTGAATTATGTGATTTTATTTCTCTGTGGTAGCTACTGCCCTCAAATCATGTCAGCTGTCTTACCCTTAGATAATATCTATCATGATAATTTCGGCACCTGTGGTCCATGGAAGAATAAGCCATTTTATCTTTAGCTGTTGCTGATTTACTTCAGACCACTGCTCCCCTAGAGCTCCTCTAAGAACATTTGAAACAGTGGGTTACACCTGGAATTCTCTCTCCTTCCTGTACTCACGTATTGAATCTGTTCCAGAGTTCAGATGACACAGAGGTGGAAACAAACAGGACATTTTGTTAGGAACAAAAAATTAAATAAGAACACTATTCTGGACGTAAAAACATGACCTGGAATTTCTCTGAGAATAGCTCTTTGTCTCAAGCTACTCTTGCATCTCAAGTTATTAAGTTAAGCCAAAGGATGAGGGGATATAGTGACAAGGAGACTTTCAAGGATGAGAGAGATAATTAGAAAGGATTGACTTTGGTAAGTGAGGCAGGTGTCCCTAGGCTTTTTATTAGAACTGTGGAGAGAGCCCTGACTCTCCTGAGAGAAGATTCAGAACAGCAGCTGAAGTATCAGGGTGCTGAATTTCCTCAGGAGAGAGGGGATTGGGGGTGTCTTTTGATTGTGTAAGAAAAGGAGCCTGTAAGCTTTCTGACTACTTCAGCATCCTGAAGTATTTCAGTGGCCCTTGCTGCTGTTAATACGCTTGAATGTCTCTGAGAAGGATTGAACCTTGGGAACCATCCTGATACCTCTCAGAGGAGAGAGAAATTGTGACTATAGCAATTCCACTTCTAACAGACTGGAAAACCTGGCTTATTTGTTAACAAAAGACAAGGTTTCTTTTCAGATTTAGTAAGAATGAAAGTCAATATCCTATCCCAGTGCTTAACCCATTTCGTATTGGAAGCATTATACTAGGTTAGTTTTGCACAAATCAGATTGTGGTTTTGGTAGAAAAGAATTCATGTGGTTATTGTGAGAAAAATAAATGCAAATAAGAGTCTGTGTTTTGCTGATGGTTATAAATTCTTCTGCCTTTTAGTGGCATAGCTGGAGAATTGGGTTAAGCTTCTGGGCATGAGCACAGTAGGTTTCTGTATTTATTCAGTATAATCTATTTTTTTTTTCCTCTCTTTTTAATCTTTGTTTACTTGCCAGGCTTTCCTTTGTGGCCTGCTTCCTACTACTGCATGCTGGGTTCTGCTCTCTCATGTTTTTTACTGAAGCTTAGACATGAAAGGACAAAGAAAAGGACATTTTAATCAATTAACTGTAGCCTGATGAAAGTTGCATTCTTCCTTATTGTTGTTGTTGTTTAAAGTGATTTTATTTACAACAGCATCCAGTTGGGCTTTTGATTCATGTGGTGTGACAAAGTCACTCTCTTGCATAGAATAGCAAGCTGAGAGTCTAAAAACTACATTTGATCACGGCCTTGCTTTAATCACAGATCGTGCCAGAGTCCTGAGCAACGGCTCAGCTTTCCTTGTGGACTAATGCTGAAGGCAGTAGGGGAGTGCGCTGGCGTAGCAAAACACACTAAGCAGAGAACAAAAAGAATTTGAACGTCTACACACTGGCCCTTTATTCAATACCTTTTGCCTTCAGAAGCCACTTGCTTGCCTTTTTCCTCTTAAAAGAGAGTAACAAATGCCTTCAGTTTCTACAGTTCTTAAAAGCGAGTAACAAATGCCTTCAGTTTCTACAGTTGTCAAAGGTTTATTTATCCTTTCTGATTCATAGAATCATAGAAAGTTTTGGGTCGGAAGGGACCCCTAGAGGTCATCTAGTCCAACCCCCCCCGCAGCGAGCAGGGACACCACTATCTAGATCAGGTTGCTCAGAGCCCTGTCCAACCTGGTCTTGAATGTTTCCAGGGATGGGGCCTCCACTACCTCTCTGGGCAACCCGTTCCAATGTTTCACCACGCTCATTGTAAAGAATTTCTTCCTTATGTCCAGCCTATCATGGGAGGTAACTATCTCAATCTTAGAGATATGTACAAAAAATGGGTATCATTCATGAGGATGTTATCGCCTGTTTGTGGTTGCTTAGGATTTTTGGCAGTTTTAAGTGTTGGGGTAATTTATTTTCCTTTTGTTTGGTTTTTTTTTCTTTCTATTTTTAAGGGTGCAGTTTGCCTCAGGTACCTTTTCTACCTTTGCATATTACTCACTGTCCTGGTTTCAGCTGGGATAGCGATAATTTTCCTCCCAGTTGCTGCTGTGTTTTGGGTTTAGTACCAGAAGAAAGTTGATAACACACTGATGTTTGGAGCTGTTGCTAAAAAATCAAAGACTTTTTTCAGTTTCCTGTGTTCTGTTGATGTGCAGGAGCTGGGAGGGATCACAGCCAGGCAGCTAACCCAAGCTGGCCAATGGAAATNNTCCATNCCGTAGACCTCATGCTCAGTTTATAAATTGGGGTTGGCTGGGGGGCATGTAACCAGGGTGATAAAATCAGTTGACCATAAACATGAACAGTGCTGCTATGTTCCTGGTACAGCCCTACGCAGCTGGACATTAGGTCTGGGAACAGACAGTCTAGTCTCTAGGTAACCATTAATGTTAAACAATAGTAGTGAAGGGGATTTTTAATAGAAATGGCATTACCTAATAGTTGCAGGTGCATTTATAGTACCTATCTATTGTGTAAATTAACTGAAGCAGAGAGTCTTGCATCTCCATACAAAGGGGTTAGTTTTTGATAGGGGCTGGAAGTCGCCTAGAACCGGTCAAGACGCCCTACTGTGTGGATGGGAGCCAGAAGAGAGCTGAGTTTGCGCAGAAACTGTGATGAAGAGGATGAGCCTTCATCTTGGACCCCCGACGACCACCACTCGGAGTCACTGCGCAAGCGCAGCTGGGAGGAGTCTATGGAAATGACTTCTTGGAACTAATTTTACTATGAAAGGGATAGGTTATGCATATGTATAGGTGGATTGGGAAACCTAATGAATATGTGTATTTTTGATCTATATAAACTGCATAAGGAAAGTATGAGGTATGCACGTTCGGTGGAATTATCCCCCGTGCATCCAGTGCTGCAATAACGAATGCCTGCCTTTTAACACTACATTGGTGTTATGAGGTTTTATTCCTGGATTTTCGGTGACAGGCAGGAATCCTCTTTTCCATCAGTTTGCATCAAGAAGAGTGTGGCCAGCAGGACGAGGGAGGTTCTCCTTCCCCTCTACACTGCCCTGGTGAGGCCTCATCTGGAGTACTGTGTCCAGTTCTGGGCTCCCCAGTTCAAGAAAGATGAAG
>Ga0065711_1036005_pt1 | contig 21565 bp, 9 predicted proteins | sample Hoacrofraction12_FD_59098 | JGI IMG/M metagenome (GOLD analysis project Ga0065711, IMG submission 59098) | Hoatzin crop microbial communities from Cojedes, Venezuela - Epithelial fraction 12 v2 (version 2) | ecosystem: Host-associated > Birds > Digestive system > Esophagus > Crop | place... | reverse complement strand
CTCTTTTCAGTGGTGCCCAGTGACAGGACAAGGGGCAATGGGCACAAACTGAAGCACAGGAAGTTCCGTCTGAACATGAGGAAGAACTTCTTCCCTCTGAGGGTGACGGGGCACTGGAACAGGCTGCCCAGGGAGATTGTGGAGTCTCCTTCTCTGGAGATAATAAAAATGCACCTGGACGTGGTCCTGTGCAGCCTGCTCTGGGTGACCCTGCTTCGGCAGGAGGGTTGGACTAGATGACCCACAGAGGTCCCGTCCAACCCCGAACATTCTGTGATTCTGTGAGCAGCGAAGCCAGCAGATGGTGCTGCCTCATCTGTCAAGGACCAGGGAAATAAATTCAGCTTTACCCACTCCTTCAGTGCGAAAGCCACACCTAAACTAGAAATCTGCTGGGGCATCATGGCATCGGGGAATGATTTACTCTCTCATTGCTTTTAGCAGGAGCACAGTTACTCTGGCAGAGAAGTAACTTTTATTAACGTGGCTTATTTTGCTTAGGGAATCTCTATAAGGTACTCTGAGGAGTGTTTATCAGTACCGCTAGCTTACCAACATTTTGCTTTCATAACTCAGATGAATTTAGTTCTCCACAAAGTAATAATTAGTGCCACTTAAGAGTGATTCTGGTTTAGGAGAGGCTGGCAGCAGCCGCATTCCTGCAGCAAACGTTAGCGTCGCGGTGTCCACGCACAGGCATGCCGGTACAGAACGGCAGCAGCATCACTTCTTACTCGTGAGGGCACTGCAGCCATCTGTGTCTTCAACACAGAGTGGACTTTAGCTTCTTAGGCATCTTTCTTGCAAAGAACCACTTGAGACACTCGCTTCAGCACGGAGCATGAACTCCCTTCGTTAGTGCAGACCACAGCTTGGATCAGTTCATTTCCAGCTCGGGACCACCTGAGCTCGGTCAGTTTAAAAGGGAGTTGGTGGGGAGGGAACCAGCCTCTGAGGGCTCTGCTGCTTCCGTGTTCACCTGTCAGCTCAGACAACCGAGGGATGTACACGAAGGATTCCCTCTTGCTTCTTCGGCACTAAATCTCTGCCTTTTTAAGCTGCATTGAGAGTACTGTATCTACCTGGCCAAATGCCATGCCACTGGACTAGAAAAATTACCGAGGAAGATAATGAACATGGAACGAATTTCAGAGAACACCAGAAAACTGCCTAGTTTTTAGATTCTGATTTTATGGGTGTCATGCAGCTAGCCCATGCCCGTTCTCTGCATTTCGGTAAGCTGACAGCCAGCAGGACTGCTCGGCTTGCTGCCACGCCAGCTGCCCAGGACGGGACTCCTCTGAGCAAACGTGCGTGATCCTGCTCACGCTAAAGCAGACACCTGAACTGGCTCAGATGACATGCACCCTAGAAATGTCACTACCACCAGAGCTTTTTAAGAGAGACAAGATAACTGGAATACATGTAGACATTTCTATTGCAGACATCTGAAGTTTGGAGGAAAGGGTCCCAGTCTGAACTGAAAGGAGTGGGGAGAGACCAGGGTCCCACAGCTGACAGCGACGCCAAGCTTGTGACGTGCACTGGAATATGAAGAGCTCCGCATACGCTCACGCATGCTCAGACGCTCTCTCCCAGGCTAGCACTGCACAGAAATCCCCAAATCCCCGTGTGGGTGGGAGCGGGGAACGGATCAGAGGAAAAAATCCAGAAGTGGAACAATTACAGTGCAGCAGTGTGTCAGGTCACAGCATTAGCAGCAATAGATGCCTGGAAAGCATTTAAAATGAAGAGAAGTCTTGTTTCTCTTGGTCCTGACCCAGGCAAAATTGCTTTATACCCTGTGATTGTCAAGAAGTCTGGTGGGACAAATGCTGGTATCTGCAAACCCATTTAAATGGAAAATGCTCGTGGGACATTCAGCAGAGGGACTCGAGGTCTTTTTAAAGATGTTACTAGCAGGAGTTTGAGAAGTGGGGCATACGGAAAGAAAGGGCGCACGGATTCAGCGTGCAGAGCAGCGAGCGGAGACCTGTGGGACTGGGTGTGCCGTTACTCATCCCCTGCCCTTGCGCTGCGCTCTGACTAACAGCAGGACTCTGTTCAGCTCTGCCGTTCCTAAGCCTCCCCCTCTCCCTCCAATGTGTTTCTAATCCCTCCACGTCTCCCAGACTGCTTCTCACCCCCATTACTCAAGTAAGAAAGTTACTGTACCTTGGCCCCAGATCAATATTTTTCTTTCATAATTACAATTTCTGAGCATGGAACAACACAGCGTCTCTATGGAGGAGAGTTCACAGCTGGTTCGTATAAGGAATTGGCTAATCATTGTGTTTCAATTCCAAAAAGACCACAAAACAAGATAGGGGGGGAAGAAACCTCCTCACCATGAGTTGTGGCAAGAAAATATCAACTACCCTTCAACATGTTGGTCTATCTGTTTTCCAAAGAGACGAAATGCTGCTATTGCAGATAACTACTAGATAACTACTTCCTTAAGTAATTAGCAAGAGCCAGCTTGGCTGGCCTGTATCTGAGGTGAGATACAGAGGGGCACAGAGAGAGGAAAATGCTCACAAATCATCCTGTCCGTCCCAGACCCAAAGTGAGCGCTCAACACAGTATCACAAAACAGCAAGCAGACCCCAGGAGCCTCTCCGGGGAGTCCAGAGCAACAGGACCAGCAAAGAAAAGAGAGATTTAAAACTGATGTAGGAATTAATCTCTGGCACTCGGGCGCATTCGGAATGCTGTAAAACATTAAGGGAAGCCGACTTTCCACTTGCACAAGTGTAAGTCAGAACGAGCCCCAATAGATGTCAGTGGAGCTGCACTGGAGCAGAACCAGGGGAAAAGGATCTGCTCCACAGCTTCAGGACTTCTCCGTGCCCGGGGACTTTATCCTTCCTCCAGAGGAGGGAGAGCGGGCAGAGGTGCGAACAGCTTCGCCCGTGGAGCTACGGGCAGCGCTGGCACCAGAGCAACAGGGGAAGAGCTGCCTGGCACCGACGCCAAGGCTGCGCCGCGTGTGACAGCACCCAGGGGCCGAGCAGGGGACATGGGGGGAAGCGGGGACCCGCACATGCTTGGGGACGGGAGTCCCCCCCATGCCGAGGGCTGCTGCTGCCCTGTCACCTCGCCCAGGCGCCAGAGCGGAGCATAGCATGACCGCCATGCCGAACGCAGGCACGCCGCTGCCCGATTCTTCATACAATGCCCGTGCAGGTGATTCCCCCTTCTCCACAGCACACTGGTGGAAGGGATGGCCAAATTCAGCCTGATCTTTTATTTTTTACCCTTGTCCCGCCTGCTCACGCTTCACCTCATCAAAACCATGCCAAGACGAAGGGCCGGGGAACAGCAAACATCAGTTTAACAGCTCCAGCAAAGGGCAGCCAAGAAAATATATCTAAATTTATGGATGCAGAGGAAGCACAGGGCTTTTCCAAATCCTGGTTCACATTAACTCCCTGCAGCAGTTCCGCCTGTTACTGGAAAGCAGAGCGGAGCCTGTCCAGATCGACTCCAAATACATAATCAGAAGTCAAACACAACAAAGCCGAAGCAAAAAGCTGCCGAACTGTTTGCAGCTCAAGGTCTTCACCTCCATGGCCGCGGGCTATTGCTGTCCTTCCCCCAGAGGGCCTCTGTAAGACGTTAAGAAAATAAACGTAGAAATGGTGTGGAGCAAGTGAACGAGAACAGCAGTAAAACGCAAAGCATTGACGCTCAGGGAAGGAACTCACTTTCTCCACTGACAGATTTAGGGACACTGGTGACCCAGAAGAGGTGCTGGTATGGGGAAGAGCAGTCGGACAACAGAGATGCAGAGCTTGTCTTGAAGTAGATGCCCAGTGTAGGTCATCTCTAGGTGCCTCTTTTTAATCCTTGCGCTGTAAAGCGCTTGGACAATAGAGTGCAGTGCCCCAACAGCAGGTCGCAGTGCCGGCCTGCAGCGCTGCCCTCACTCCAGCCAGCCGGCACACAGCCGGTGCCACCGGGCAGAGCGGACCCCCCGCCCGCCAAGGCAGAGGCTACCAGGCAGCTGCCAGCGCTCCGCAAGAAAGCATCCCCCTCCCCGCTGGAGATGTGGACACCTGCTGGACACTGTTTTATACCAACAAGCTAAACTGGTTCAGAGCACAGCCCTGTTCTTCTGTTCATTTTGCTGCCTTAGCCTGGACCTAAACATCAGTTTTGGGCCCCTCACTACAAGAAGGGCATTGAGATGGTGGAGCATGTCCAGAGAAAGGCCACGAGTCTGGTGAGGGGTCTGGAGAACAAGTCTTACGAGGAACGGCTGAGGGAGCTGGGGCTGTTTAGTCTGGAGAAGAGGGGGCAGACGGGGGACCTTATTGCTCTCTACAACTACCTGAAAGGAGGTTGTAGTGAGGCGGGTGTTGGTCTCTTCTCCCAGGTAACTAGCGATAGGACAAGAGGAAATGGCCTCAAGTTGCGTCAGGAGAGGTTCAGGTTGGATATTAGCAAAAATGTCGTTACTGAAAGATCTGTAAAGCATTGGAACAGGCTGTCTAGGGAAGTCGTGGAGTCACCATCCCTGAAGATGTTCAAAAAACCATGTAGATATGGCACTTCAGGACATGGTTTAGTAGGCATGGTGGTGGTGTATGGATGGTTGGACTGGATGAACTTAGAGGTCTTTTCCAACCTTAATGATTCTATGATCACAGACAGTTTAACACAGTGATGTATGCTGTTCTTTACTGGAAAGGAGGAGTTTACATCCAGTGAACAAGAACAACAGTGAACAAGAAAAGCAGGAGAGGAAAGGGGATGAAATGTTAACAGTTCCCAAAATGACACAAGATTCAGGGCAGATCTTTAAAGCTCTGCACCACTAAGCCCAAGAAACTGAGGTCCATTTACACACAGGAGTCCATACTGTTCTGACCTGGCTTGTTTAGCAGTCAACATGTGATTCAGACACAAGTTTAGGAGCTGGCCCTTAAATAGTTAATGTAGTAGCATCAAGACAAAATGCAGGAGCCTCGTCTGCCGCAGGGCACAGCAGGTCGAAAAGGGCCTGGTGACAGTGAAGCCCTACAGGACTCAGAACATCTCCAGATCTATCTTCAGGCCGGGTAAAACCCCACAGGGAAGGCGCGCTGCTCAGGAGCTGCCTGGCAGGACACAGTCTGCTTTGTTCTGCAGCAGGGTATCGTCCAGCGCTCCCCTCCTATGGCGCTTCCCCCCCTCCCCAGTTTCCTGTGATAATTACTGATGCATTTTCCACGCCAGCTGAAACAACAAAGTAAGATACTGTACCATTTTAATCCGCCGAAATTAGTTAATGCCGAGCCAAAAACTAGCTTCGTCTGCTTCACACAGCACATGGAAATGTGCCTGCAAATTAGGCCACGTTTGCACATGATTGATTTCCATCTCGCCCAAATGTTTGAGGCCGCTCAGATTTGCAGCACTGGAGTCAGCCCGTTCCCAGCCTCAGCTGAGGTCCGGAAGCAGTGCTCCTCCAGGCCGAGACACCGCTCCTGAAGTGTCCCGGAAAGGTTATGGAAAGGTTATCTGCTAGGATAAGGGGAAAAGGTGGTCGTTGGGTCAGGAGATATTCTGAGGCTCATCAGCAGTCACGCATCCAACAGCGAAGGGGAATCACCGCTCTAACGACTGGGAAAAGACTCAGAGAGGTTCTGTGAAAGTGATGACCCCGTGCACTGCCCGTAGACTACTTCAGTTGCGCAGCGACTAGGAAAATACAAAAGGCTGAGTTTTTTTTAATGTGGCTAGTGATTTGGGGTTTCCGGTCTTGAAGTGCCTTGAAGAAGTCTCATTTGCACGGTGTAGGTGTCCAGGATTTTAGAAATCCTGTCTGTTTACAGCGTCTTGAACTGGGTAGGGATGTATTTGAAACACTCAGATTGGTGGTTCTTCGAGAAGCTATCAGTGTTATATCAGCTCGAGTTTTAAAAGAGTGCTGAAGATGCCCGGAGCCAGGAGACAGTGAGCTTTATGCTTCTGGGCACTAGTCTCTCTGCCCTGCCCATATATGTGAAAGGCTTTTGAATGACACAATCAGATCCAATTAATTACATAACACATTAGAGATTTCTTAATTTTTCTTCAACTCTGACTAAACTTGCAGAACGTCTGCTGTTCAGTACTGAGTAAGCAATCTAAGCCTGAAGAATTCATGTTTGGTATGTGAATATGGAGGGCGACACACTGATCAACCAGGAGAATGACCTCTGAACGGAAAAAATAAGGTTAGAAGAAGTGCCTGGAGGTCATCTAGTCCAGTATCTGCTTGAAGCCGGGTTAGCTTCCAAATTAAGATTAGATTGCTTAGAGCCTTCTTGAAGGATATAAGTCCTCCCAAATTTCTGCACAACTTGTCCCAGTGTTCAACCACTCATAGCGTTATATCTGATCAGATAACTGAACCATGACACCGAACAATCTCTGTTGCAGAGTAAAGATTTGAGCTCCGCAAGCCAAGCCAACCAATTCCAATACCAGGTTGACGGGTCTGATCCTATTTCTGCTTAGCCCAGGCACAAACTCCTGCTGATTCTTTGATTACTCAGTGCACATCTTTGAAGGCTGTGTTGGAATTAGACAGGCCCTTTACCACACAGACAGTGAGGCACGTACACACAGAGCCCTAGTCCCATGCTGAGAACCTTAGGTGTGCAAAATTAAAGGGTTTCTACGGACTCCTGCCTATTTAACAGGGATTATTCAACAGACCAAGTCCAGGAGACCTGATAAGATGCACCTAAGGCTGCTGAGGTACGTGGCCAATGGCATTACAAAGTCATTCTTTGAAAGGTTTTGGTACCTGGGGAGATTCCTAATTCCTGAAAAAAGACAAATGTCACACCCATCTTCAAGAAGGGCCAGAAGAAAGATGCAGGGAATTTTAGCTCAGTCAACCTAACCTCAGTACCTGGGGATTACAAAGCGAATCTTCTGGAAGATCCATCTAGGAACATGAAGGTGACTGAGAATAGTATGGATTTCCCAAGGCAAATCATGCCTGACCAACTCAGCTGCCTTCTATGATGAGGTTATGTGGACAAGGAGAGGGCAGCAGGTGTTGCTTTCCTTGACCTGCATGAGGCCTTTGAAGCCATCTCCCAAAGCATCCTTGTGGCCAAACTGGAGAGAAACAGACTGAACTAGTGGACTAGTAAGTGGGTGAAAAAGTGGCTGGGCTGCTAGGCTCAAAGGCTTGCGGTCAGTGCTACAAAGAGGCCCGTACTATTTACGTTCTATTAAAAACCTGGATGATAAGACAGAGTGCACCCCCAGCAAGTTCATGGATGATTCCAAACTGGGGAGAGTGTTTGGTGACTGTCACTCATAGGGATCTCAGCAGACTGGAGAAGTGGGCTCATGGAAACCTCATGAAGGTCAGCAAAGGCAAACACAAAGTCCCACACCTGGGAAGAAGAAATAACCTCACTTAACAGCAGATGGTAGGGGCTGATGGCTGAAAAGCAGCTTTGCAGAAGAGGACTTGAGGGTAATGGTGGACAACAAGTTGAAGATGAGCCAGCAATGCGCCATTGTGGCACAGAAGGCCAACAGCCTGCTAGACTGTGTCAAGAGAAGTCTAGGTAGCAGGCCAAGGAAAGTGATCATTTCTTTCTATTTCAGCACTTTTGAGGTCATCTCTAGACTAGCATCTCCAGTCTGGGGCTCTCAGCACAAGGAATACATCGACAAACTGGAGAAAGTCCAGAGGAGGGCCGTAAATATGACCAGGGTGTACAAAGAGGACTGAGGGACGTGAGTTTGAATAGGCTGGAGAAGACTAAGAGGGCATCTAATTTCTGTCTACAACTACTTACTGTTTGTGAAGATGCTAGATTCTTCTCAGAGGTGCACAGCAAAAGGATGAGGGGCAATGAACACAAGTTGCATCTAGGGAAATGCCAATCAGATATTAGGGGGAAAAAAATGGGACACAGGAAGGCACAAGGAAGATGAGAAAACTTTGGAACCGGTAGTACAAAAAGATTGCAAATATCCATCCTTGTAGATATTGAAAATTATTTGGCTGGACAAGGCTCTGAGGAACCTGATCCTGTGTCAAAGCCGCATCTAAGTTTTAAATCCCCTTTTATTTGAGTGAGGGATGGGTGATGTCCAGAGGTCCCTTCTGAACTAATCTCTTCCATGATTTTATGTATTTTCTTGTATGGAAATGAAGCAGGAGGCCAGAGATGCCTGTCTCAGGGATTCACAAGCCTTGACACCTTTGTAACACTTTTCAGTTATCTCCTTTCTGTTTATCACTCTGCATAACTACGTGGAGCAAAGCCACAGTAGGCAGAGAAAGAGCAGGATCCAAAGCGTTCTCATGTCCCTCCAGTTTCGTATGTGCTTCATCGCCTGCCCTGGTACTTCACTGGGAAAAGGGAAGAAGTGGCAATCAATTTTCTCCTGTAGAGCTGAAATCGAAGCTGTTGTCCCCTGCATGAACCCAGACAGAGCTGGGAAAGGGCTGATGTCACCACCCCCGTAGGGGCAGGAGAAGCACTCCCTCAATGGGGAGCTCCCATGCGTGGGCGCCGTGAGCCAGCTCCCGCCAGCTCCCCGGCTAATGGCTTTCCGAAGAAGAAGAGCCATCACCTCGTCTCGCTTCGTGGCACCTGGCAGGCGTCCCGCTCAGCGTCAGCGGGCTGGCTCGACCCGGGAGGGGGCTGACTCGCTCGAATTCCGTGGGGTCAGGATGGATTTGGCAATACGGCAATTTGTGCAACAACAACAAAAAACGGGGCGTTTGTATTTATAAACTGCTTTCTGTTTGAGTAGGCCCTGGGGCAGCAAGAGGGAGGCCTAAGGGAGATTAAGTGGAGCAATTTGTACTTTCTTCCCACATCTCATCTGCGTGTGTGCGTGCAGGCACACGGCGTTCAGCGTCCCACTAACCAACGGGCAATGAGCTTAAATTAGTAAAGCTCAGGCCTGATCTAACTTGCACTGTTTGGGCCTAAGATGTGTTTTTAAATCAATATACCTAAAACAATGCTGGCTTAGAAGCTGGGATAACTCAGGCTTCAGGAGGTCTGTTCCTGCCTGGCTTGAGTGAAATGAATCAGGACTGCTGAAACAAGGCTTTGTATAATTCTCGTTAATCATTTAAAACACAATTTGCATTGAACTCTCCCACTTTTTTAAGTAAGCAAGTCATGGAACACCAGCATGTTAGAAAAGAGAGAGCCTGAGGCAAAACCAGAGAGCAGGAGGATGTAAGTGAGAAAACGGCCCTTCCTACCTTGCTCGCACCGCCTGGGGATGCAGAGGGGCACATCAGGGTGGGGGAATCAGACTGCTCATCCCAGCTTCAGCTCAGTTCACCTCTTACACGACTCTAACTGAGCAGACCCAAGTTGCATCAGCTTCCCAAGGGTCCCCCAAACCCATTCCTGAGTATGACCCTGGCTTGGAATCCCTCTTTTCTTTTTCTGACAGCTACATAAAAAAGCCTGACACAGTGGCTTGCATCCCTTGACTCATCGCTTGTCTGTGCAAAAGATCATCAGGATTTCTTTCCTTATCTACTGCTGTGAAACCAGCGTCAGCTAGATGCTTTATTTGAGAATATAAGTGAGTTCAGTAAGAGGTAAAATCCTGTTGTTTTAACAGGCGCGACTCTGGGAAATTTTCAGGGGACTCGACGTCTCCCATGCACCGTGACAGACATCTGACTGGAGAGAAGCACACAAGGTCCATTTTATGGCAATGCTGTTTTATGGCATCCTCCTAGATGCGATTTGTCCCTCCGAGGGAGTAATTTCCAGGAACTGTCCGAGGCATTTAGCTATGACCTATGGCCAAAAAGAAACTATAAAAAACAACAGTCTCCTGCTTCCCCCTCAGAATCTCCAGCTTTGCTTTAATATCCTCTTTCTCTTCCCTCTGTCAGTCAAAGAAACTATTCCAATTCACCAAGAAACCTTTCCAATTCACTCTAGCTCCCCCAGGAACACCTACATCCAGGTCCACAGATTTGCGACATCACCTGGCCCCTTTTCCTTTTGACTGCTGAGTCCTCTTCCACTTGCAGAGAGAGCAACTAATCCAAAATAAATCTCTACAGCACTGACTCCTTAATACGGGCTTCATCTGTCCACCTCCAGAAAAGTTTGAGTTCTTGATTCCTCTGTTCAAGACTTCAATTCAAAAATGTTTAATTTCCTTTGTCTGTGCTCCTGTCTCCACTGGAAGCTTGTATGGGTGGCAAGAACACCTAATGAGTCTTCTTGTACAGCACTATCTATTGCACCTCGTCTGAAACGCCTTAAGCTCCTCTGCTTCTAAACCCTCTTCATGGAAGTGTCTCTGAGCAGGACCACACATCCCATTGCACCAACCATATTCCCACAAGCCAGGGTCTTACTCCCACTTGTACCACCGTGACAGATGCAAACAAGTCATTACACACACTGCCAAATATTGCTAGATGGGTAGCAGATGCAGAAATAGCGCTGGAAAGTCTGCTCACAAAAGAGTCATCACTGTGTGAAAAATGACACTGGCATTTCTCTCAGTCTCGTTCAAGTACAAGTGAGGATAAGCCCAACTGACTGCAAATAATTAAATCAACAGACCTTGGAAATGTCTGCATGTTGCAAGCAGGGCTAGACAAAAGAAGAAAAGATGAAGGGACTCACAGGAGAAGAACTGGTTATTTGTAATCACTTGGGAAGATCCTGTCCCTGCTGGATGGGCAAACAGCCCTTCCCATGGTTTAAAGCAAAGTCAGCGCCAGACCAGGACACCACCAACACGCAGCCCGCGTCCCTCCGTGCACCTGAGCGGTTCTGCTGCCCGCTGAGCCCCCCCGGCCTGGGAGACGTGCTGGTTACAGCCCCAGCTTTGCTGCTCTCGTGCCTCTTCGGTGCTGGAAGAGTTGCGTTCACCGCTCTGGGGGAGAGCATACCTGTTCTCAGATTACCGTGGAGCCAGCACCCATGGCGAGGGAAGAAGCTGATTTACCTTCTCGTCTGTGCGTGTAATGAGGAGGATAACAATAAGGGGACAATGCCAGGATCAGCTAACAACCACCCGGCTACGGAAACTGAAAGCCTTGTGTAACTGTTAAAACATCATCATTGTTTTAGCTAAATTATAGAGAATTAATGGAGCTCTCTAAATTACCTTAATCATCTAAAGCGCGTGATTCATTTTCCCCCTTGAACAACATTTCTGCAGTGAACAGCTAAATTACTGAAAACAATGGAGACTCACTTTTCAACTCACTGCTGTGCTTTGGTTTGTATTTTTAAATGCTTATGTGTAAACGCTAAAATTTATCACACATCTGAGTACTGTATAATAAACAGTCTCGTGATCTTAATCACCTTTCCTCAAGAGAAGGTGAAGGTTAAATTTGCATTTTCCTAACAGTACTTACCCTGAATATCATCATTGAACGTACAGTATCTGTTGCGGTATTTATTGAGGAGACGAAAAGCGTTAGCATTGGCAAAATCTTCAAACTGGATCAGACAATTCATGCCATACCTGCAAGTTAAAGGGTAGTTAAGAATGGATTAAAATATTTCCACCATTTAGGACGATAGATATGTCTCTTACCAGGACAGTGCAGCTACAGTCTCTAGCACAGAGATAAAAGTATCATGAGAGAAGTGCACCACAGCGACAGCCAGCAGGACCCCACCCTTCCCGAGGCCCACACACTCAGAAACGTGGAGTCTCTAAGAAGAAATCATGTTCATAATATGTCTATTCAAGGGGCACAAGGGGCTTATTAACAGGTATACACCTGTCTTTGGACGACTGGTATGACAAATTTTCCGTGGCTTCTCAAAGTGAAGGAGACGCTCTCTCGCAATGGATATTGCAACTGCCATGTTGCCATACAGCAAATCCGACTGCGAAGGGAACACCACCAAGTGCCCCCTTCAGCTGCCGGTGCCCAAGAGATGAGACAAAAACCTGCGCGTGGGATCCCACGGACTGCGTGCTTCACCGCCACGTTCATGGCCACATTCTCCTGCTTTGGAAACACGTTTCTCTCCTCCGAGTTGCTTTACGGGAACCCAGCACGCAATGACAGCTAGTGACCCGTAGAGTCAAAAGGCAAGGAAATAGCTGCAAACATTCCGTAATTATGCAGTAATACCAGGGCAAGTGTGCAATTTCTAAAACTTGGGTAATATTCAGACTGCTCCGTAACTATACACTTTCAGTACTTTATATGACTCTAGGCTGCATTAAAGCTTTGCTAATAAAATCTAAAAGGCCCGTGAGTACTCTTGTCCCTCATAAATGTGACGGGGCAGTGGGAGATGCTCAGGGGACGAGCGGTGCGGCCGTCAGCAACCCCTGGGCTGCAGGCAGGTGAACGGGCTCCACGTCGCTGCACTGTGTCAGAGCCCCGAGCCTCTCTGGGGCTGTCAGCAGTGCCGAGGCAGCATCACCTTGCCTGCCTCCCATTCAGACCTTCCTCCTTCGCCACCGAAATCCGAGGCAGGGGACACCCCTGCCTTCAGCTGGAAATTGATACTGGATAAAACATGCTCCGTCTGAGACCTGTGGCTCCTGTCGTGAAAAGCTCTTTTCATGGCACTCGCAGTGCGGGGAGTCAGGGTCTCCTGGGAGGGCCTCCAATTTTTTATTATTATTATTTTCCATTTCAAGCATGTCTGTCAGCAAGGAGGCAACGATAAGCACAGGCATTGTGCTCCTTTATTTGTCCGTCATGAGAAACTCTCGCTTCAGAAACCTTCTGGTCTCAAACAGGGGAAAGGGTTGGCTCTCACACCTCCTGCACAGTCTCTGTGCTTGCTTTAGAACAGGACCACAGTGATTTTAGGGCTGTGTATGACTCTGCTAGACACAAAAAGCTCAGATTCAACTCAATGCCTTGCTCCAGTTAAGTTTCCCAATATCCTACTAAGCTTAATATTTGAAAAATAATATTAATATTTGCAAAAATTTCAATGAAAAATTAGGTGCTTGGAGTCTTTGTTGAATCAGGGACACAGAAGCTGTGGAAACTTTTCCATGGGGTCTGCAATGCAGTGTCATCCCCAGAGGGAAGTGTCATTGCTCCTGTCACCAAAGAACGGGGCAAGTCCATGCTACGGAGCCATGTGTGCCGAGATCCCTGACTGGGTACAGCACAGCTCCATGCCAGAACATGGTACTGCTTCCTTGCCCCTGGGCACCTTTTGGCTCTCTTCAGCTTCTCCTGTGGTGTTGCTGGGAATGGATGTGGCACACCTGCAAGCGAGGACATGCCATGGAGGGTGGTGTTCTTCCTGGCTAATGTGGAATCCAATCACTGAGGGCATCTTCAACGTATCTCATGTGCAGTCTGGGTACCTTTCTAGTACCTCGGTACCATCAGAGGTGGACTACCATGCCCAGTCCCCACCATATATGTTCCCCATATCTCTCCTGGAAGAGAACACAGCACAGAGTGATTAAAAACTGCTTCAAAATTATTCTATATTTATTGTGTGCCATCTGATGGCTCCTACTTTTAGTATATACTTTAAATATACTTACTCCCTGCTCTGCAATGTCAGAGTGCGGTGAGCCCTCTCTAGGCAGGCAGATGCAAGCATGACTGGTCGTACTGGCCAGAAAGGCAGCAGCTTGTCTTGTTTCCTGTGCTGAAAGGAGCAACAAAAGAGCCCTGTGCAATATTCCTCTTCTAGTTGCACCAAAACTCTCACCCTGGGTATGGAGGTTTAGGCACGGATTTTCCAGGGGACCAACCGGCTTTGAAATTCAGCGGGATGTAGATGCTCAGGTGGGGAAATTCCAGCTTGCCATACTTCAAGGGGGAAAAAAACCCTAGAAAAGGGACTGGATAACTGCTTCCATTGGTTTCGTGACTTTGAACAGGAAAAATTCTTTCCTGCACCCTATATGACAAGGCCACGTTACACAGCTCAGCAGCAGCTGGAGTCTATCGAAATTTTGCATTGCTTTTTATAAGAAGCTCTAAACTTGTCTCCAGTGTGCTGCTAACCACAAGTTACACCGAGTATTTGAGGGACAGACTACTTATGCTCTTTTTGCCTCCCCACTGCAGATTCTGGCAGCTATCAAGGAGACATCCAGTATAAAAATTTCTTCTGAAATGCTGAGCAACACTCTGAAAAGCAAAAGATGAAGATTCCCAAGTCTCTCTCTGGAAAGTCTTGGAAATCAAAATGAACGTTGTGGATATCCAAGGAATTTGTGCAAATAAACAATACAGAAAGGGCCTGCGAAAACCAGATTTCTAGTGGACAATCCTCTCACCCGTTGTTTGAATGTGTAAGGAAACCATGGCTAAGAGGGAGACGACACACCATCCAGAACATCTGCTGACATCGCACAGCAAAGAATTAGCAAATCTTTAAGCAACTTCAGTTGCTATAGAAACTATTTCTTGTTATTTATTTGTATCACTGAGGAAGTAACACTACCGACTTGCCTAATAAAATCAGTGATCTCAGGCAGCATCAACGTACGTGTGACCAGCTCCCCAGAGAGCGTAAGGGTAGGTGGGTGGGTTTCCCTGACTACAGTCACATTTGCAAGAGTATTAACTTGAACAGGATTGGTTTTTTTTTTCTCTCTTGAGCACAGAATTCTTTCCTCACTTCACATTCCTGGTCTGCAGCACGAGACAGTGCACAGTTACTTCTATTTTTTGTCTTTGATCGTTTTTTATTAAGCAGAGCACAAGAAAGGTATGGTGGTCCATAAACCCTTTCTCTTCCAGCCCCTCAGTATGACAGGACAGTGCTGGAATGCAAACTCTTTTCACTGAGCTATTTTTTTTTTGAAGATTGTTTTGTTTTTCTCTGCAATATGTCCGCTGAGCTTTTTAAAGTATAGACCACATCTTTCAGCCTATGTGAGCCTTTGCTCACTATTGCATAGTGTAAGAACTAAAGTTTTCATTAATAAAGACCACAAATTGGTCACGGCAAGACCCTAAGACCAGACACTTTAAATGACAGACCCAAACATTTCAGACTTGCAGTTAAAGATGGGAATCTTGGGATGATGATCCTCATCCTCAAGGACTACCCACCTTTCTGGGATTTTGAGAGGACTTTAAAGAACTTGTGCTGCTCCAAGTCCCTGAAATTAAACACAAATTAGGCAGCTGACTTACTGAGCCATCTTAGAAATCCGCCAGTTAATGCTCACTGCTCTATCCTAAGGGTACTTTGGTGGCTGTGTGCAATGCTCCATCTCAGCATGACCTGATCAGCCTAAGGATAACCTTAGCAAGGAGTGTGGACAAAGCAACCGCGGGGCCCATCTGCAGTAACATCCTTGTGAGCATCAACACGACGAGTCAGTCCCACTGTCTCTCCTGTGCAGCACAGTAACTTCAAGATTTGTGTTACCTGTTTCATCCCAAAGGAATCCAGAGCACTCTACAAAGTATTTGGGTAGCACCCAAAAGTAAAACGCAGCCAGCTGGGGACTGGAGCACAGAAGTGCTCTCATATGCAACAGTCCTAAAAAACCATCCAGCGTAGGAGAAGAAGTGGCGAATACTTGTTACTGCAAAGGAAAGGGTGGTCAGAGAGCTGCTACTCTTACTGGGATTCAGCCAACAAAATGCAACGCAGAATGGGATTTCTTCCACTAACTTTACATACCTGAAATTTGCCTGTGCAATGCCCAGCTGAACAACTCTGGCTGCCTTCTCAGACAACGGAGAGAAAGAAGCACCTCCAATAGCAACTTCTTTGAACTAGTTTCAGTGGAAAATCGAAGTAGATCACATCTCCGGAGATGCCTCTTTCTCCACAGTCTCTGTGAAGACAGTCCAAGATGACCAACTTAAATTCAGATGTGTAACTTCAGAGACCTAAGTTACGAGAGATAATCTAATGTTATCTAATTATCACAGCTCGTTAGAAAGATCTTAAACTTAAGACATGCACCCTCGGTCACTGGCTTATCACCCTTTCAACTGCAATGCTCTGCTGTCCTTCAACACCTGCAATTTCTTTGTTGATCTTCTCTACAGAAACTGCCCGGTGCTATCCCTTGTGTACGGTATCCAAGTGGTTCCCTGCCAGGGTACATGGAATTACTTCAGAATGGAATGAAATATACTGGGCAGTCTCCCCCATCATAACATTTTTTAAACGAAAACTGGATCTTGACAAAACTGATTTTGTAGAATTACTGTGTTTCATTGGAAACATTGCAGTTTCCATTCCGAAGTCAAAATGAACCATTTCTTGTTGGAGGAATCATTTTTAGTGAGGTATGCTTTTGTCTAACCAGCTGAGACATTTTGCTCTGTTTAACTTGTAAGGTCTGATACGAATGCAGTTCCAAGTAGCACACACCTAATCACTTACACCATGCTTGCTGCCTACAGGTGCAGGATGCCTTTTTTCAGAAAAAGCAATTGTAAACTGAGTATTTGAACAAGGATTTCTGAAGCTCCCCTCTGCCACATTTAAACATCCTTAAATTTGTGGCTAGAACTGAGGGTGGCCCTGCAGAGAGATCTTGCAAACTGCTGTGATCGGAAGAGGCTTCTGAGGGCGGTCTGCTTGGCTTTTTCCCAGTTCTCATAGATTCTTCCATGCTTCTACCGATCCACGTGACTAGTGTCCTAACTTTCAGCTCAGAGCCTGAAGGAGAGGCCGAAGCCAAGAGCAGCAGGTCACATCAGGACTGAATGTTCTCCAGCCCAGGAAAGGCACGGCCAGCTAAGGCCGGCTCCCTCCAGTAATCTCATCCTGACTGTCAGTGACTCATCTTCTCTAGAGCATTCTATCATCTCCTTGGCATCTGGGACATTAGTAGTTAAACACCCAGGATCTCACTGCCTTTATCTAAAAAAGAAAGCTCAAATGTAGACTATCAGGATTTCAGACAGACAAGGTACACTGAAACACAGCAAGTGCCAATCTCCAGTTGGGCTTCTTCCATTCCCCAGTTGTTTCCCCCCGGCTTTCACAAAAGGAAGGTTCTTGGTTTTGACCTGATTTTGCCTCTTGGGCACACTGAAGTGCGCATTTCTAGGGGTGCCTGTGGTCCTGTGTCTCCTTGTGGAACTGGAGCTTTCCCCTTAGCATGAGTCATTCTTGCGTTTGCAGGCTGTGGGAGAGGATGCTCGGACAGTTCATTTCTGTACCTCTCTGACAGAGGTGGTTTTGAAAGAATTCAGACATGCCAGATAGATAGAAATGGGGAGAGGCTATAACAACACAGTCTTTTATGGTCACTAAATACTATCCAGGCTGATGTCTTAACACCAATGCCCCCTCAACCACCACAACAGATACACACTTCTCAGCAAAAACAAGACCTTTTGGAGTTACGCCAAGCTCCGCTGTCCTGGTTTGTGGTATGGCGGGTTAATGTTGGCTGCAAACTCTGACATGTTTTGCTGAAGGCTCGGTGTGTTCTTTTTTCAGATAAAACACTGAATCTAATTTCTCTCTAAACACAGTTCTTCACTTCTGTCTTGTAACCGGTGACACTACAAGAGTCATTTAATACCATCACCACGTCTCCTGGTTCACTGTTGGCTGCCAGACCCCCATCCGGGGACTGCTCGCTACCATCTCTGGAATCAATTTAGCCATTTCATAGAGTTAGAAACAAAAAGATGCACACTGTCACTTCTTCCTCATCAAAAAAATCTTTCATGGCAAGGATTATATTGGTGGCTCATTAATTTGCATATTCGGGGGTCTTGTTCTGTAATTATGACCCAAAGTTTGGCTTTCTCTCCCATACCTTGCAAAAACCTTCCTGTAAAAATGGTCTTACTGAGAAAAGCTTTACAGGATGGTCCCACACACTCATTTTAGTCCGATCTCCAGACCTGACCTAGCAAATTTTGCACAAACTGGATTTTTAATGAAATAATGTACTATTGATCAAAATAATAGTATTAGACTGTTGCCCTAATGAAGGATGACTCTAGGAGGTAAACACATACAACAGTACAAATCTGCTGGAAAAATTACCACCCAAAAATCTTTATTCAGAAATTGTTCCGTTCGCTGGAAAACAAACAAGTGTAGGATTCACGCTTTGTTTACCACTATACTGTTGTTCTGGTGCTGTTAGTATCATCCCAGAGCTACACTGAATCTCTGGGCTATGTTAAGAGGAAAGATGCTGCTAGCGAGATCTGCATGCCCTGCAGAAGATGATATGCATCTCTCTTGGATGAGCATGAAGTGTGGAACAGAAGAGCGTGAATCCCAGAAGAGGCAGGCAGATGCCTTCCTGATGACACTGCTTTTAGCTTCTTTATTCAAGAGACTTCTCAATTGCCTGAACTATCTCATTATGCAACTTAGTTCTTTCATCCTCATTTGTGTGTACCTCTTCGAGCTCATCCAGCCTCATTATAAGCCACCAGGTCAGAGAGGAAAAAATTCATGAGGCAGCAGTTGCCATTTGAGAAGCATCTGAAGAAAACTGCAGAAGTCAGAACTTCAAGGGTGGCCTGAGGACCTGTGCAGTGCCTTTGCTGACCCGTAGCAAAAGGGCATTTTTGTTCACCATGAGAAGGGAGTATAAACACTCCTACATATATGAAAATAGATAATAGTATTTGTAAGCAGGTCCAGTTTCTTTATGGAAAGAATCACAGGCAGGAGATTACAATCCCTGTCTGCATTTAGCATTTGATAGCACTGCTTACAGTCATTCATGACGTTAGGAGTCTGCTTTGATGCACTGCAACTCCTGCTCACAGGCTTAGATAAAACCAGGCAGAGAAAAGCCAAATTGTCCTTGCCCTTGGCCTTGAGACTTGCTTACTGCTGCTTGATACACCAGCAACCAAAGCTCTAATTGCCAAGAAAAATTCAATTTTCAGTAAAGGAGCCCGTCATTAGAAAAAAATCATGCTCAGCAAGTGATCAGTATTCAGGATTGGAAAACCAAATTCCACTCTAGCCAGGTAAACAACACTAAGACCTGAGTCTGGCCAGTGTCCTGGGGCCATTCTTACTGCTGAATTCTTAACACAGTCCTCGGCAGGCTTTTGGTCAGACCAGCAGCACTCGGCCACGCCATTCCTGGCCACAGCTTAGGGGTCAGCTTGGTCAGGCACCACCTCAAGAGCTCTCCTGCCTGTGGCTTTGCAGCAGTATGAGAGCTAAGCAGTATGGGTATGGCTAAGCAGTATGGACACGAGCAGCAACCACAACGCCATTTGGCCTTATGACCAGAAAACGGGCTCTGGCCACTCTTGCTTACTCGTCCTGATGGAGCTAGAAGTGGCTCAGGAGTGGGCAAAGCGCTTCCCTCATTCTGCTGCAGCCAGGATCTCACTTTGCCGCTGGAGACGATGACGGCAGTGACTTACAGACATGCGCTGTCCTCGTGTATGAAGGGTAAGCACCCAGGTGCCCCTGCAGTGTGATGGGGTCCTGCCAGAACGTGCCTCGGGCCGGCAGAAATGGGGCCTAGGGCCACCTGGGCATTCGGAGAGAGAAAAGGCAAGCTGTTCCCATAACGTCTTTGCAAACTGAGTCTTTACAAACAAGCGCGGAAGAAAACTAGACTGTTGTCTCATCCAACACCAAGGCTAACTCCAGGCACAGAAGAACATGCACTTTCACCTACATTAGAGACAGAACCAGCAACCTTTAAGCAAACACTGGTACCAAGCTAAGAAGAGACTTAGAGGGAAAAAGTCCCTTTGTCCATTCCATGTAAAAAGGGCATGAAGCCCAGGCTGATTTTTGTTACTGGGACCCAGTTCCTTCACCCCTCGAGTCTGCTGACAGCCCCTCAGCGGCAGCTCTGCTGCGGCTGTTGGGCTCTTGGCAATAGGCAGGTGACACAACAGCTTAAGCATGTCCCAAAAGACCAAGGCTCTTCTACTGTCTATTCACGTCTGGGAAATCTCATGTCAGGATTGCACTGTTTGCATATTTGTATGTGTTTCTGGCCAAGAAGAAGAAACCCAGACAGGTAAGGAGATGGGTTTACTACCAAGAGGCATGGGGCCAGGGAGAGCTCGCAACATTTGTTTGCTTACAGGCTGCAGACAGATGTAACACTTAACAACAAGAAATTTTTCATACTTCCACATAGCTAGGAGGAAGTTTTCCCATAAAAAACTGACAATGAAAACTAAAATTTTGGTAAGTTAAAAGCTGACCTTCCAGTTCTGAAACCAATCAAAAACCCCTTCGAAGCCTCACTCAGTACTCTGATGTGATTTAATAGCATTATGTACATCACTCATTAAATAGCTCCACTAGTGTTAAAAGGAGAGATGAAGAGGTAAGTTAGAAAACATGACCATATCTGTTACTTTGTTTTGAAATGGAAACGTCAGGGGGAAGGTCCATTGACTGTCAGACAATCACAGCATGGTGAAAGCTGGCCCCAAGGATCTGCAAGTGAAGTCACAACTGTTGCAGCAGATGTAGCAGTTCTGATGGTCATCATTGAGTGAGACAGAAATGCAATTGCTTTTATGCTAGAACGTTTGGTTTTGAGCCAACAGATGGGAGTTCTGCAAAAACTTGCAGCCTTTTATATTATAGCCAACAGAAAATTTAGAGCCCTAGGTCCTGGGTTTAGAAACTCCATGCCAGGGAGCTGCACTGTAACCCAGCAGGAGCTGCTGCCTGCCTCACCACCTTCTTCGGCTGCAGACTGTCTCGAAGGCTGGGCAGGAGTCTCGCTAGGCTTCTGCCAGCACAGACACAGCCTCACGCTCTGAGGCACGGAGCCTGCTGCGGATTCAGCGAGCGCTAAATGAAAGGGACCCTTGGAGCACAAAGATAGCAGGAAAACCCTGAATCTCAGATTCCTGGGAAGCTGGGAGTATGCCAAGGATGGTTTGCTGCTTGTTCCTAGTCGTATGCCAGGGCATCTGCTATGAGCTACTGTTAGAGACAGGAGACGGGGCAAGATCAAGTCAAGATCAATCACAGAGCTTTTGGGAAAAAAAAACTTGAAAAATCACAGTCAACTTTCATTGTAGTCCTTACAGCAGCAAAACCGCCCCAACTCGTTTGCACAGCGCATCTCATGACTTCCAAGCACCGAGACCAGCACTAACGGCTGCTACGGCCATTCTTGTGTTTTTATGTCGAATGACATCATCCTCCTTGCAGTGGGGCTGAGGAACAGCTGCAGCTGGAGGTACAAGCAGGAGATGCAACCGTGCTAGTACGGACCCTCAGGCGTAGCCCGGAGCTACCCTCCGACAGACAGCAAGGAATGGAGCCTTGTCACCTGCCTTCCACCCACACAGATCTTCTCCAGCTAGATCTTTCTAAACCAGCTGTGGTAAATCTGGCTTAGGTGGAAGGCACAGACAGAAAGCCTAGGGCAGAAGGCTTTTTGACATCTGTAAATGTGTTATCCCAAAGGATCTAAAGGCAAGGTAATCAAAGTCCATTACCACAGAGATCCTGTAAGCAGAAAATCTGGAGCTGAATCATTCCTCAGTAGCAGAAAATCAAGATAATAAAACCTAAATAGTGTTCGTTGATTTTAAATATCATCCAGTAGCTAGAAGCAGATTGTAGGAGCTGGCTGCTGAGCTCATCCCACATCAAGCCAGGATACTGGACTGTGGGGGTGGCTCTTCCTACCACCATCACTTTTTTTTTTTTTTTTT
>Ga0065711_1036004_pt1 | contig 21566 bp, 18 predicted proteins | sample Hoacrofraction12_FD_59098 | JGI IMG/M metagenome (GOLD analysis project Ga0065711, IMG submission 59098) | Hoatzin crop microbial communities from Cojedes, Venezuela - Epithelial fraction 12 v2 (version 2) | ecosystem: Host-associated > Birds > Digestive system > Esophagus > Crop | place... | reverse complement strand
GGGCCGCGGGGCAGCTGCCGGCGGAGCGGGGCCCGGGCCGCGCCGCTGACCCCTGCCGCCGTCCGTCTGTTGCAGATGAGTCGCCGCGGTGCGAGCGCACGGCATCGCTCTGAGCGGCGGTGAGCCATGGGGGAGAACAGCCCTGAGGGCGCCGCTGCCTGCTATGAAGCGGAGGAGGACGATCTGGCCCAGGATGACAATATGATGAGGTTTGCTGACAAGAACGGGCTGGTTTCTTCATCGTCCGGGACGGTCTACGACAGGACAACTGTGCTCATAGAGCAGGACCACAGCGTGCTGGAAGATGATGAGGATGAAGGACAGTGTGGTGATCACTTGCCTTTTTTACCTGAGGGTCACGAAGAAGGATTTCATTTAATAGCAGATCATGAAGGAATGTCCCAGGGTTACGTGCAACATATTATTTCCCCAGATCAGATTCATCTAACAATAAATCCTGGTTCAACTCCTATGCCAAGGAATATCGAAGGAGCGACGCTCACTTTGCAGTCTGAATGCCCAGAAACCAAGCTTAAAGAAGTGAGTAGCTACATGTCGTTCTGAATTTTATGTTTATTGTGAGTCCTTTTCACCTGGTGACCTTAAATGCATTGAAAAAATGTTTCTGTAAAGCTGTTTGCTGGGAGGCAGACAGAAGTTTCCCTTCTTCTTGAAGGTCACCATATAGTGGAGTGCATTACACTGCATTAAATCTCCTGTTACTTTTAGTGATAGTAATGCTTTGTGCTAGTAGGCATGGCTGTTTCCAGCAGTCGCTTAGTGGGTCAGCAGCAAAGCTGTGAGTGTTGTGAGTTTTCACTTTCATACCCTGCTGCGTTCTCATGAAGCAGCCAGGAAGCACTTTCTGACATGTGGTAGCGAACCAGGTAGCAGGGGAATCTAGTCCTGAAAATGCATTTCTGTTAGTAGCGTGCGTGGTTTTAGTTGTCTTTTATTTTTCTTTTGGTTGGGCAATTATTTCCTGAGTTCAGAGATAACTAAAAAGAACATGAACTTCGTTATACTGTGGTTGACCGCATTCTTGAGAAAAGCGTGTCCAAGTTACAGGTTGAATTCTAGACTGTTGGTGGCAGGTGAAGTATGACACGATGCCAAACTTAAACTTACTTGTAGCATTACTGTGTCACTCACAGGGACACTGTGTGAAGGAAGTAAGGAAAGCTTTAAATGACCATCTGTTATATTTTGAAAGCTTAAGCCAGCTTACATGTTTAAAATGACGATTACTTTTAATTCTGTTTCTCTAGTGAATTCTACCTGCCTGCAAAGTGACGCAAAGTAGTTGTACAGACTGAGTTGGGATTCTTGCTTTTTAGGTGCAAAAGTGATGCAAAGTTGACCAAAGTATCAACACAGTGACAACTTTGTGCTCCCTTTTTGGCCCTTCTGAGTTAAATAAGGGATGGTCTGTACAGTGTCTGTGCTAGTAGCAGTGGCAGGAGTATCAACTGCTTGTGTAACTGATATTCAGTGTAAGAGAGAGTTGCAGAAACGAACCTTTGCTGAGAAAGGGAGCTGGGTTTGAATGCTCTGAATAATTTAGATTAGCAGGGAATCTTCATTATTGCTTGCTCAGCAGTGAGGAAATGGGGCTGTCGGGGGTCAGTGCTGCAATTGTGGAGCTTCTGGACTGAGGTTTGTTCAATAAGCCTTTTCAGGTCCAAGGAACTCCTTTTGCTCAGTTATTATTTGTATTAGCAGCTTCTGCATCCTACCGTTTTAGCTGCCAAAATATTTAGATTTTGTATGTCAGTCATATTGCTGCTTTCTTTTTGTGGGATAATAAGCTTGCAATCTGCAGAGAACAGTATGTACTAGGTACACAGGTGTGGATGACTGCACAAGCAATTAAACTGATTTTATTTTGTCACCCCTGCTTTTTTAAAAAAGGCTTGTAAGACCTGGAATTTCCTAATGGAATCCTTTATCTGAATTTATCTTCCATCTCTTGAATTAACTTTCTGGGGTGGGGACGAGTTACACTGAGTGCAGTGGAAATAAGCCCTAAGCATATGTGACACGCTTCCATCTTGTAAAAGCCCTTTTTGTCCTGCTGTTTCAAACGCTTGATGAGCTGTCTGGAGATAGGGAGGGGAAGGCTCTAAAACCCCTGAACACTTGGCTTGTCTCTAAAAGTCAGCAGCCCAGTTCTTTGATACTTCTAAAACATCTGTAGCAGTTCTAATGCTAAAGATAACATCTTAAATTTTCGGGTCAGCCTTAGACATTTATGAAGCAAAAGAGGGTTTTACACTTCATTTAATTACCTTTAATTTTTTTTTGTTATATTATACTTCTCTCGCTACAATTCTGTTTGTAAGAATAAATGTGGTGATAGTCTGCTATTTCAAATTCAGTATGTTTTTTGTTCAGTGATGATACAGAAAAATTAGCAATTTAAGGGGAATCTTGTAAACTCAAGATGAGTTAAACAGAGCAGTTTAAGTACACTTTGGCACAGTGTCAGGCTTTTGCCAGTCTTGTTAATTATTGGACAGTTAGTTCCTACTTCTAAAGTAAATGCTTAATTAAGACTCTTCTGGCTTCCCTCTGCTGCATCTCCTTGGGATAGGCAGCACAGCCCTTTGCAGAAAGCATGTGTGGTGCAGCCACAGCCTTTGTCTTCAAAGCACCTTGTTTCTGTGTGCCCTGTATCGTAGCCATCTGTGGTTTTTCCTGTTGCTGCCGTGTTTCTTTTTTGTTGTTGCTTGTGTGTGGTCATGGTCTTGACTACTTGCTGCTATAACTTCAAGTCTTTCATGGTCAGTATCTACACAATTTTATGTGTACAATCAGTGCTTATTTGATGTGCTAATGTTCCTAATGTGAAAAGAGAATTACATGTTTTGCTGCTTTACAGAAAGTTTTATTTTGCTTGGAACGTGGTAGTAGTATTGCTTCTGTCTGCAGTACCCTTCTCAGAATGATTTGTGAAATAAAGATTTGCTCTTTGAGCAAAGGGGGAGCACTGCAAGGCCTTTGTCATAGTTCAGGCTGTTAAACTGAAAGTGTTACTGCCATCTTCCTTTAAATATGTGCATTGGCAGCTAGGAACCAAATCCTTAATCTGTAATTAATAATCTCCTTTTCTCTGACTTTCTAGACCTAAATGTAAACACCTAGAAAGTTTAACAGACTCCTCACTTGATTTTCAGGTAGTTCATGCCTGTGTCAAGTCCCTTGTGTATTCCAGAAGTACTGTGGAGAATGTCCTGTAATGCAGTATGTAAAATGTTAATTTCCAGCTGCCTTAAAACTCTAACAGGGAACATTTACTTCAGTAGTGATACAGAAATTGTACTGAATCTGATGATCCCTGGTGAAGGTGGTGTACCCCTTCCCGTCTAATAAAATGTGCTTTCTGTCCTTGTGTCTGTGGTTTATCGGCCTGTGCTCTTATGTTTTGGCTGACTCGACACAACCAAACTTTTTAATTGTTGTAACTGTATTGTAATGCTTGGATATTTATTGATAACTTTTACCTGATTTAAACTATAAATTAAGGGCAAGTTGCTTTACAGTGGAATTACTGCTTCCTTCTCTGTACTGTGCTTCTAATAATGTTAAATGACTAGATAAAAAAGTGAAGACATCCAGAACCTGTTCCTCTTCAAGTTACTGTTGGTCCTATCATCTAGATTGTTTTTTCAACTTAAACAGTTTACATTTTTGGTCTTTCCTCTTTTTACTGTCTTGTACAAAATCAAGGGAGAATCAGATGCAGACATTAACAGCTCATTTTGGTGTAGTGTACCATTTTTGTTGCTTTAGCACACATGTATTTCTGGACTAGCGAATCTGTAGGAAGTCAAATGCTTTATAGTGAATCTTGGATCACAGGAGGAGAAGGATTTAGCAAGAATTTGCTCCGTATTGTGAATTTCTTGGTAGGCTATCAAGTCATGAGTCTAAACATGATATTTCCCTACATGTTCTCATATGAATTCATCACATTGCCTGTACTTATGGCAGCCTAGGTAACTAGTGTCTGTAGAAAAAAAGAGAAAACAGTTCATCTTAAATGAAATTTAGTATTGCAAGAAATTGAATGAATATGTCTCAACTAGCACTTTTTAAAAAATTATTTAAAGCTGTTACAGTAAAGTGTGGAGTAGGTCCTCTTCCCCGTCCCCTTTATAAAAACAAAAAAAAAGCCACAAACAAATCCGCAGTCTCCCTTGTTAGATGGGAGTGTGGTGAGAATTGGAAGAAGGGGCTCTTCAACATGGCAAGATATTTTGAAAAAGGAAAAGTTTTGGGGTTTTGACAGTAGGGCTCCTGAACTGTAGTTTTTGATATGACCCTTAGTATGGGTAATTTTCTCTCAGTCTTACTGGGACAAAATGCTTTTTTATACTGTTCTTTTGCCATACTCTGTAATTTCTTTCGGTTGTCTTTTCCTCCCCTACTGTATTTTATGATAGCTAAATGCTTTTCATGGTAGTTGCAGTTCTGTGGGATAATGTGGCTTCTCATCTGTCATGTGAAGTTGGTCAAGCATGGAGAACTAGTTGCTGGGTGTGTAATTGTCTGTTGAAGTCTGCATTTGAGAGTAAAATTTCTACCTGGATTAACAGAGTAGTGAGATAAGTGTTGATAATAGCTTGTACAACTCATCTCCATTTAGCAATACGCTGTGAATGTCAACTCTGTCTAAGAGGCAGGAGCTGAGTTCAGCACTAGCTAAAATGAAAACTACTGCTGGTTATTTCATAGTTGTCTTATGTCTTTCTGCTTTTATAGTTATGATATTTCTGTGCTCTGTGTATGGATATCTTGTATGTCTGACCTGCTTTAATATTCTCCAAATACTAAGGTTTTATCAAAAGAAGGTGATGGTAAATGCCAGCCTCTTGTTTCGGTATCAGCAAGACACTATGGATTGAGACTACACGAGAGATTGTTCAGCTTCTGTATACTCAGATTTTATAAAGCTTTTGGAAAGTGGTCCTACTGGCAATTATGTTCCCTACAAAATAGGTTAGAAGTAACTGAGAGACTATTTAGCTCTCTTTCCTTATGGAGAACCACCTAAACCCCGAATTATACCTGGTGTGAGTCTGTGCCAGGGGACTGTATGACCACGGTGTTTCCAGGAAAGCTGTTGGGATGATGTGTTTAGTTATACGGCAATCCCTGCCCTTATTGAAGAGCCGATTTCCCAGGCTACCCTAAGTCTAGAAGTGATGTTCTGGACAGGCAGAGCCTGATTGTTACCACCCTGAAATGCGTGTCTCAGTGCTTCAGACCCTCCTTCTGTAGGTACTGTTATGAAGGACTTAAACCTGTGTGTAGAGAGGAGAGGGGAGTGAAAGTGTGCAATGAAGTGTCCTTTGGGTGCCTCAGTTCTCAGGTACTTGGTGTAGGATCTAGTAGGCACGCTCTTCAGAGGAAATGATGAGCACATGTGGCTCGAACTGACACCGTTAAGGGCTGTTACTTCGAGTATTTGAGAAATAGAACCTGCAGGTGTGTACCTGCCTTTGGCCCTTATAGCACTGATACAGTCTTCAACAGTACCAAGGACTGTTAGTGTAATAAATAATGTGTTCCAGATCCCCTCGACTGTCCTTATTCTTGTGCCATTGTAGTACATGAATGGGAGACAGTTTTTGGACCAAACACAAATGTGTTTGAGAGCCATTTGCAGATCTCATAGTGGTTTTACTGAGGGCCCGTTGTTTCATTTGTGTGATATTACACAAAGCATTAATCAAATTAGTTATTTTATGGAAGGATTTAGAAATATTCAGTTATTAATTAAGTACACCAAGAACGTACTTAACACATTACCTAAATTTCTGTTATTCTGAGAGGAAAATGACTTCATATAAAGTGATTTTACACTTACCCTGATGATAGATCAAGGCATCCTGTGTTATTCTGTTCTCAGCTTCCAAGCCGTGGTAGTAAAGAACTGTGATTATGAAGTACTCTTTTCCGATGGGTGTATATAAAGAAGAAAAGAACAGTTGTTGGGTCATGAGATGGGTAGAAACCCGTAAGTGTTACCCATAGGTTATGTGTAGGTTCATCTGGTTCTCCTGGTATCAACCCACAATTCGGTATCTGTTTTTCTGAAGCAGTAATACTCGGCACTATGAGACAGGTGCTTTGTGCCTTGGAAAAGAGGAAAACTGTTGGATTATGTCCTGCTGTATTATCTTCCTGACTTTTTGTTAGAATACTAAATCTGCAAGTTCCTGCGCCTCTATTGCGAGTTTACATTGCCTTTCTAAACCTTTCCAAATCAGCATTTTTTGGACTACTCTTCTGCTTCTTGTCTGTCAACCATCAAGTTCTCTCTTGGGTTCTCTAATCACTTTGAGATGTTAAGGTTTCTCAACTGCAACAGTCAAATGAAAGCCGTCAGTCTGATAATTAATGTTCAAGATAAATTTATTCAAGCATATCGGATGGCTTATTCCTTCCGTTTCGTAAGAGAGAATGAGATTTAATTAAGCATTATGACTTGCGCAGTGGAAGCTTCTACGTGGTCTCTTTCTGCCTGTTGCAGAAGCTGGGAAGGCTGCCGAATCTAGTTTGGTGTGAAATTGTTTCCTGGTGATCTAGATAGCTGGCTGAGAGATCTGTAACACTTGCCTTTGGATGTAAAGCACCTTGTTTGATTCATTACAGTTCAGGCAGTGACTGTTTCAGTAAACACAGAAGAGAAGAACAAAGCACAGTGAAGGCTGCTTTTGAGATGAAATGAAGTAATAAATGGACTGGTGGTTAGACCATACGAGGTGGTGAAAACCATAGTTCTCATTCAAGGTGTTAATAGGAATTCAGCAAACAGGGCAGTACTTTTGAGGGTCAGGTTGTGAAAGTACATTTTCCCTTGTCTTCCTCCTCCACAAATAAGCAGCTCTGCTAGAAAGACCTGAGTGAAATACAGGTGCTACATAGGGGAATAGTGGATTGGTTTGATAGCCTCTTAGTGTCCTTTCCAACTATTTTCGGATTTTTAGCTAGAAATAATTCGAATTATGTTTCTCCTTTTTCCCCCTTTCTAGTAGGTTCTTCTGTAAGGTCAAGCCTGCTTTCCAATGTGTGCCACTCCTTCCTCACATAGTGCAGCAGAAATATTAAGTTATCTGATAATTAAACAGCAATATATTTTTGCCTTTGGAGTCAAAAATCTATTCCATTGCCTTTGATGTTTAACTGCAGTTCTACCCTGTATAGATTCCAGAAATGCTTAAAAATTGTTAAGTATGCAGCATTTTGTCTCTTAGGTTAAGAGATACCAGTGCACCTTTGAGGGCTGTCCGCGCACCTATAGCACTGCCGGAAACCTGCGCACTCACCAAAAGACACATCGTGGGGAATACACTTTTGTCTGCAATCAGGAAGGCTGTGGCAAGGCCTTCCTTACCTCCTACAGCCTGAAAATCCATGTTCGAGTGCACACTAAGGAAAAGCCGTTTGAATGTGATGTGCAGGGCTGTGAAAAGGCGTTCAATACACTGTACAGGTAGGAAGTCCCTCCCTGTTTCTCTTGTAGATGTGGCTGTTGCTGTTTTGCAAGTTGCATCTACTTTTTGTTTGTGTCTGAATACAGTTGTTACGCTTCTTCCAGGTACAGATATAAATATAACCCCCCCAAAATATGAAGATGCTACACCAAGAGTAGAATGACAGAACCTATGATGACATACTTAGCTTATTTATATTACAGTAGTATTGGAGATGGTGCACAGACACAAGGATTTCTCAGATTTGCTTGAGGGCTTTGGAAGTGATGCCAGTTACTTTCATAAGCTGGTTACCTTCAATTCGGAATACGTTAAGCATTTGATCCTGTCCTGCATATTTGAATGAATGGCTTGCTTGCCTCGGGTAGGTAGGGACTGTCTCGTTCTGCAGGTCATAAGAGGTATTTTTTTGGCATGCTTTTTAGGTTGAAGGCACATCAGAGGCTTCACACAGGGAAAACGTTTAACTGTGAATCAGAAGGCTGCAGTAAATACTTCACAACGCACAGTGACCTGAGGAAGCACATTCGAACACACACAGGAGAAAAGCCATTTCGGTAAGTTGCTGGATGACAATTTTTACTTCTGTGGGACTTAAGTAATGGGCCACCTCTGCCAAAAGGCAGCTATTACTGTGCTGAATTAAAAGCTGTTCTCATGAGAAAAAAGTGAAGGCGGCTAGCATATGTTTGTTCTAGAGCTCCCTCAGTTGTCTGTGAAAGTGGGTGAAATGACTGTCTTCAAAGACAAGAATAGTCAAGCTGGTTTTTTAAGCATAAATGTATGCCACGATGAGCGTGTTTTTCAAACACAATGCTGCTTTTCTGCTGGGATGCTATGTTCACTCCATGAAGGGGGTGCCCCCAAAATGCCGACTTCATGCTTGAATTTTCAAGTCCTATTCAGAGCCCTGCTATAGTCTGTGCAGCATGCATGGCAGCTGTTGGGAGATACCTGATTACTAGCACAGATTAGCATTAGGCCTGCTTTTTAGAGTCCTGGAGCTATTTGCAAAGTGTGATCAAAGGCTGTAACTAAGCAAATAAGCCTGATGCTAACTCTTCTGTGATGCCTCATTCAGGTGTGAGCATGACGGTTGTGGAAAGGCTTTTGCTGCAAGCCACCACCTTAAAACACATGTTAGGACACATACTGGTAAGTCCCAAGGGTTTGTTTTTTCTCTTAATTGAGCTTATTCAGTTTATGCTAACTTTCAGAATCCTAATTTGTACTTATATATAATATCTGGGTGACACCAAGCTGAATGATGTGGCTGATATGTTAGAGGGAAGGAATACCATCCTGAGGGACCTTCACAGGCTGGAGGAGCCCATGTGAACCTCATGAAGTTTAACCAAGGCCAAGTGCAAACTGCTACACCTGGGTCAGGGCCATCCCCAATATTCCATTTATGCTTGACAGATCTTGAATTTCATGAGTGTGTTTCACAAATGTATCGGTAATGATGCGTATAAATTAAATGTTGTGTTCTTGTGTCAGTTCACGTGGTAAAATGGAAGCTTTTATCTGCAAGACTCCCAAGGATGCTGAATGCGTGAATTGGCATTACACAGTCTTGTTTGTATAAAATATTATCACTCTGCTATGTGCTTTAAAAGCACGTGTTTCATACAGTGTTTGTACGTTTATTATATGTGTTTTGCCCTGTCTATAGGGGAAAAACCCTTCTTCTGTCCCAGTGATGGCTGCGAGAAGACTTTTAGTACACAGTACAGTCTCAAGAGTCACATGAAAGGTCATGAGAAAGGACATTCCTATAACGCACTTCCCAATAACAATGTATCTGAGGTTAGTAGCACTTCTTCCTAGTGCTGCTGTGTTAGATGGAGGAAAAACTGTACTTGGGGAAGGAAATTGTTTGGTCTGTAGCCTGTTCTAATGGTGTAACATTTAAGGCTGGGATTTTCAAAGGGATTTGTAACTACTCGGTGCCCTGTCTCCCATGAAGAAGCCCACGGTGGCCTCTTTTTTGAACCAAGAATTCAATTTCAATTCTGAAACTGCTGATGTTCAGGTGGCAGCGTTGGGTTTATTCTCATATACTGTGTTTACAGTGTGCTGATAATAAACAGTGGGATCAATATTTCTGAAACTTCTAGCGTGATATTTGGTTATGAAGTTTTATTTAGAAAAATTTTTGTCTATTCATTTTGATCACATTAAAATTAACACTTGGGCTACTGCTGCTTTGATGAGTATGCCGAGTACAGACACAAGTATATAGGCAATTGTGTATATTATCATGCTTTCCCTGCAGATTCTTATGTTTTAGTCAATACCATCTAATAAGCGTGTGAAGTAAAATAAATACTAACTGTTAAGGTTTAAGTTTTTTGTTTTCTTTAGGCTAATTTGTTCCTGTGGTAATTTAAAATTATAGATTATTTAATTTTCTGGAAGCAGTGTGAAAGACATTAAGAATCCTTGATAGTTACTAAATATCCTTTGCTTAATAATACTGCTCACTTCATTTTAGAACTGAGATTTGGGTCACATATAGGTAAAAAAAATTCTGCATAGACAGAATTGTATGGACTCTAAAAAGTTATTGAAAACGTTTCTGACACTTTTTTAAATAAGTGACTCAATTTCTTTTTCTTTACAGGACACAAGCCACTCGCTTTGTCTGAGTGACTTAAGCCTCATATCAACAGATTCAGAACTGCGGGAGAACTCTAATCCAGTGAGTTACTGTCCCGGAATTGCCTCACCCATAATTTGAGTTCTGCTTTTTCCTGGCAGTGTGCTTGTCCTGTCAACTAGAACACAGCAGATTAGATATGTATGGCTGATTGCTTCCATTTCGCTTGTTCAGGCCTCCAGCGTGCTCTGCTTTAGGCTTTCATTTTGCTAGTGGAGTAGGTGTACTCTCACAGAATAAGTGACTTCAGACAGAATTATTTTAGATGTACTGAATGCTGCTCTTTTGTGTGTCTTTTGGCAGTTTGCAGGAGGCTCTCTCTTGACAAAACATGTTGCTTACACACCCCATTGGGCCTGTAAATAGGACGTATTATTGCTGTCCTTTTTGGAACGTTGGAACAAAAAATAAGTGTTTCTGTCTAAAAGCAGAATAGTGGAGTGAAAGAGAGGAATTTTCCTTTAAAATATGCGGTGCTTAATTCAACCTCTTTTTAAAGGCTCTGCATCTGATTTTACCGTAATGTTATTGCTTATTGATAACTGCTGATTTAGCTTAGATTTTAAATAGAGGAAAATTATATACTGATGAGACTGCGTCATTCTTTTGTGCTTTGATGTGGAAGCAGTATGCAGCTTTTTAACGTATTCTGTTCCTAGAGCAGTGTGGGTGACAGTAGTGCGTGGTCCAGGATATAATCTAAGCAGAGCTATTTTATTTCTGCCCCAGAATAAGTTTAGCAAACAGCCAAGAACAAATTAATGTCTATTTCTAATGGACTATTACAGGAAATAAGGATTAAACAAAGTATGGATGCAGAAGAATATACCTTAATTTTGAAGGACTTACTTATTTTTGTAAGGAGTTGCTCATTATGTTGGTAAATCTGATTGTGGGTACTAAAACCAAAATAAATGTCATTTTACACTAGCTAAGTGAAAAATGTTGCCTTTCCTGAAGGGGGCTGGTTAATTGGAGAAGTGTTTCTGACATTTGTACGCTGCTTGACTGGGATTTCTGCAAAGTTTCTGGAGACCTGAAATACAATATTGTCTGATATCTTCCTCTTTATTTTCTACTTGCCAGACACATGGACAAGACCTTAGCACAATCTCACCAGCAAGCATCTTTGAGTCTATGTTTCAGAGCCCAGATCATACTGCAAATCAGGACGACTCTCAGCAGACAGGTACAAATTGTGTCTGCACTATCTGAGAGAGCTTTTTGACAGTCTTCCCCCTCTGCGTGCGTGTACTTAATTCAGCCTTTCAGACTGAAGATTACTGCCCCACATAACTTTAAGTAGCAAACACAACCCCAACTTCAGTGTTGAGATTCTTTTGTGTTGGAATGCATTGTATTCACAGACGGTGTTACGCTCGGACAGCGACAGAGGAACTGACCGAGTGTTTACAGCATGCTGTTGTGCAATGCTGGCATTGATGCTCCTGGACTTTCCACATAAGCGTTGTTTTCAAGCTTCCTCTCTTGACATAGCTGCACAAACCCGCTGATAGAAAGGCTTCTTAGAGACAGCTAATGAGGCTGATCTACTTGCATGTAGTGTTCAGTGTTATTAGCTTCCTGAATTGGAACCTGCTTCTAGATTTCGCTGTATAGTGTTACATGTTTTTGAGCACTCGTGTGAAGCTGTGAAAGTGGTAACACTTTACTTAAGAAAAATCTATCAGCTAGCTGAGAAATTAAATGAAAAAGTTGTGTGTTCAAATCTTAGGAGAACCGATGTATTTATTTTTTTTTGTTGTTGTTTCTTCTGGCAGCTGCCTTGATTGAAGGTTTTAATGGTGATGCAGACTCAGTCACTGCTGTTCCGCCTTCTGCAGGAGACTCGGCATCGTTGTCTCTTCCACTTGTACTGCAGCTTGGCATCTCTGAGCCTTCGCATTCAGCACTACAAGCCTCAGCAGCACCTGCTGCTTCCTCCTCCATAGGAACCAGCTCACAGCAAGCTGCATTTGGAAATCCTGCAACTGTTTTACAGTCCCCAGAAGTGCCTGTTCCTCACAGCACACAGTTTGCAGCCAGTCACCAAGACTTCCTGCAGCACACTCAGACACCACCACAGCCCATTGTACCAGGACTTTCAGTGGTTGCTGGGGTGTCTGCCCCAACAGCATCAAGCGGCACTGAGCCCCTGCCAGCTGTAGTTCAGACTGTGCCTGTTGGTGCGAACTCTGTTCTGAGCAGTAATCCAACTATAACAATTACTCCTTCTCAGAGCACCGCTATTCTGCAGTCCAGCATTGTCATGGGAGAGCAAAACTTACAATGGATCTTAAATGGTGCCACTGGTTCTCCGCAAAGCCAAGAACAAATGGTTAGTATATCCAGCACAGGTTTGAAACAGCCTGAACCATCCCTCTTTCCTTCTAAAGTCCTTGCTTTTGAAAAGGCAGGGGATCAAGCCTGTAATTGTAAGATACAAATCAAGATGCAATATTAAATAATGCTTATCATGTTAATATGTATCAGCATGTCACCAGTGTAGCCCCTAAAATAGATAGAGAAATAAATAGAAAATAGAGAAAGCCAGGGTGCAGAAAAATCTTGCTTTCTTCTTTTCCCAAGTGACAGGCTTCTCGCAGCACGTATCGTCTTGGTTTATCCAGGACAGTGCACCACATGGCCTGAGAACATATCTGGGTCTTAATCTGTTACTTTTGACAAGTAGAGGCATGAAAGACACTGTAAAATTTGTGTTTAGACATTTTGTAATCTGTCTCTTCCTGATGTAGCCTGATAAAGATAATGAAAAGTTTTCTGTAAAAACAGAATGTTTGTTTCTCCAGTATATCTGGATAGCTGAGACTTCATGTGTTTTATCTTTAAGAATACTGTTGCCATCTTTAGACTTGCTCACTTGCAAGTGGTCAAGAACGAACGGCTGCAGGTACAAGCGGTATGAGCAAGCACAACATTTTTATTGAGAATTCAGTCATTCAGTTGTCAAAAAACACAACCTGTGTTAACAAGCATGTGGTGCAGAGGGTGGTTACTCCCCATCTTTAGGTCTACTCAAATAATACTCTGAGTTTCGGGATGGTTGGAACATAGCCCAGAACCAAGCTAAATGTTGTAATTTTTTATCAGTTTTCCTGTGTGTTCATTCTGGGATGTGTGTATAGCTGTTTCATTTGTTTGCAGATGTTTAGAATTTGAACACCAGAAATTTGAATGGAATCAACTCACGCTTTTTTCTTGTTTTCTTTTAAGCCGCAAGTTCCAAAAGTAGTAGAAAAAGTTTTTTTTACCACTGCATTACCAGTAGCTGGCAACACAGGTAAGCATGCTTGACACAGAACTTGCTTTTCTCTCTTTGTTTGCAGTACAGTTATCTTGACCAGGATTTGTGGTGATTTTATTGCTTGCAGAAATGTTGAAGAAAATGCTTTCAACTATTTTTTTGCTTACCTGAGGTTTGAAGTGCTGTCTGCTGTAGACTCTTAGGTTTGCGCTGAGATCTGTTGTATAGTAGTTTCTCTAACAACTTGTGATGTAATCAGGTTCACAAATTAGATCCAGTAGTCTTAAAAATGATGTTTTAATGGAACTTCTATAGAAAAATAAGAGGCAGAAATACAAGGACATAATTTGGGGTTTTTTTCTATTAAATGAAGACATGAAACAGGTAGTAAACTTAATCAGTTCTTTAGCCATTGTTTTTGGTAAGCACTATCTGTGAGATTCATCAAAATGATACACAACTATAGAAGTGCTGTTCCATAATATGCTTCCTACACAGTGTTGTTATCTTGCAGAGATTAACTAGTCAGAGTCAAGAGAGATCTGGTAAGTTTAAAACTTAATTAAAATTTAAAACTTAAATTTTAAAACAGAAAGGAAGCCAGGTAAGTAGAGCAGCATAGGAAGAGTGAGGAGGAAGCATGAGAAGCAAGATGGGAGAGGAGAGCAGACTAGAGAGAGCGAACAGGAAAATACCTGGGTTGATGTCAAGGAGTGAAATTTCTGGTGTGATGTTGTATCCTCATCTTCAGAGGCTGGTGCATAGGGACTGGCCGCTCTGTTGGGTTTTATGCTGTAGAACTTACCGTGGCTGTCAGAAGAGACATACTGTGCTGTGCAACAAAAAATTTAGACTTCTAATGTCTGGGCTCAGCCTGAACAGATTGCTCATCAACAGAGAGTACCTGCAACTTTTTTCTTGTTTATCATCTGGTAGAGGTATTTGTTGTGCTTGAACAAAGTAACACATAATCTGTGCTGCGAGGTGCATACAGTGTAATTTAACAAAGACGATTTCTCTCTTCCTGCTGTGAAATTATGTAGTTCCGTTCTGTTTTGTCTCTAGGAAATCCTGTTCAGCAGATTGGTCTCAGTGTTCCTGTCATTATTATAAAGCAGGAGGAGGCCTGCCAGTGTCAGTGTGCCTGCCGAGACTCTGCCAAGGACAAAGCCACCATTAAGAAGGAATGTTCCTCACCTGATTCAAAAGCTTTGGAGCAGCCAGCTCCCCAGCTGCAGCCTCAGACCTTTCCTTCCTCTTCCCCTTCTCCTTCGAGTGGGCAGAGCAGTCAGATAGTTAACCCTTCAGACTCACAGACTGAAACGTTAAGTGCCATGGATGTGTCGGACTTCCTGTCCCTCCAAAGCCCTGAAACCCCATCTAATATAATTCCAATCGAAGCACTACTGCAGGGTGAGGAAGAAATTGGTTTGCATAGCAGCTTCTCTAAGTGAAGATGTTCCAGATTTTCCTTTGCACCTGGAGGGTAAAACCCTTCTTCTTAGAAGCAGAAACTGAAGGATGGATTCTTTTTCCTTCCTCTTTGGAAGTTTTGTGGCTTATTTCTGCTTCACAGATGTCATCTTAGTCACGTCCCAGGTACATCCATCTTTGAGAATCTATCTCTAAAAAAAGAAAAGGAAAAAAAAAAAAAAGCTAAGTTATATATGAACTGTTTTGGCTGCACTGTCTGTCACTTTTGCTTGTCATATGTGAACACAGAAGTTAAGGTTACTCGTGTGCAAAAAGATTTAAAAAAGAAAAAAGGGGGGGTTAGTTTGTCTCCAATTGCACATCATTTATGGTTGGGATTAAGGTACTGGCAGTGAGTGGGTCTTTGTTACAGCTCCTTGGGTCTATAATTTTCTTCTGTCTCTTGTGTCTGATACTAACCATGCACTATAAGGGGAGCCCTGGAAAGTAATTTGCTGTAGTAGAAAATGGCATTATTGTAGAAGATGATTTATCTGCAATTTTATTGGAAAGCGAATGTCACATCACTGAGCTGGGAGCTGATGCCTGGGTTTGCTTCGTACTAACACTGTTACTAAAGCCTACAGAAACTTTTGGGGAGTTTGTTTCAGTAGGGCGCAAGTACCTTGTGTTTGTGATAGATCTATTAATTTAATTTCATGAGGACTTTGAAGTGTGGTGGCAGACACGCTGTTTCACAATGTGGAAACACAATCGGAGCCCCTGCTTACTCAGGCTTAAGTGTCTGTTTTCTTTGCCTCTCATTGAAGGATGCAGTGAGTCCCAGAGGTAGTCAGATTGGTGCCTGCTGCTCTTCTGATTTGTTTGGCTGTTCAGAAACAAGTCATTCTCTTAAACAAGCCCTGTGACTGTTTAATCAGGAGCATGGTGCCTTTGCTGGTTACTCTCATCTTTTGTCAAGAACAACTCTAGGAAAATTTTTAGAATGCTTCAGCGTAAATTCAGTTTGAATTCAGTGAGTCTATCCTTCAGCTGTCCATAAATGCTTCCTTTTTTTTGTGTTAAGCTATATAATTTCTGCCTGAATCTGCCTCCAACCTACTGCAATGCCAGCTTTTTGTGCACGGGGCTATTTCTTGACTAAAAGATGTTAACACAAGATAGTAGTTTTTCATATCAAACTGAAAGTCTATATTCTAACCTACTCAGGGTAAATAAAACACAAACCCCCCCTTCCACCAAAAAGCCTGTAATGTTGCAATAAATGCAGTCTCATTCTAAATGGTTTATTTATGCTGCATTATTTTAAAAGATGTAATTTTATAGTGTTTTATCCATCATTCTGGCTTTGGCTGTCAGTCTTTTTGTGTTAAAGAATATTAAATAGTCTTAATTCAGTTTACAGTGTTGTCATTAGTGAGATACAAAGATAACAACTGTAAGCCAATTAATGTGGAGTGTCTCTGCACACTAGATTTAGGAATGCAAACTCCTAGAAGATAGAGGTCTTTCACTCTTTTTGTTTGATCAGAGCTGCTCTGTACCTGCTGGGGGGAGAAGCATAGGAGTGCAGCCAGACTTCCCCAGGATGCCAGATGATTAGCAGGTTTTTTAACCTCTTGTGACGTGCTCTGTTTAGCCTTACCACCACCACTGTCGCAGTCTTAGCTGAGACCGTGGCTTACGCCATCTCCCGTGCTATTGCCGTGCAAATCCCCTACCACAGCGCCGATGGAAATGGGCTGGAGGGAACTGTCTTTTCATGTCTTTGACAACTTGCTTCCCGTTGCTGGGTGCAGAAAACTGGGTCCTGTTGGTGCGAACATGAGGGAGGAGAGGCTGTGCAAAGAATGCTTTGTGGCTGGGAGATGTCGTGTCACTCTGCTAGGGCAGAGTGCTCCGTTTCGGTAATTGCAGTGACGAGCCTGGGGACACCAGCTGAACTGGAAACATGCTGATTGCATTTCGTGTCTGTGTGTGGTGATGTGTGGTGCAGTGCCATCGCAGCAGGGATGTGGGCCCTGCAGCAATAAGGTTTGCATCCACGAAACGTGGATTAACAGTGGTTTACGTTTTGTTCTTGTAACGGTAATCCCTAGAGGGCAGCGAGATGGTGGCCCCTTTGTTTTTCTCCTGCAGCTTCATTTTGCAATGCAGTTTGGTTGTGTGGCAGCAAGGACTGCTTTGGACACGAAGGAAACAGTCTTAGGGCTGTGTGGCTGGGACCATCCTCGCAGGGATGAGTCTCCTGCACAGAGCTCGGCTCGGGCGCCTGGGGCTGCGTGGGGTTCCCCGGGAGCACAGCCCGCTGCAAGGGGCCTCATGCCTCCCCGTGGTATGGTGCAAGGGTGAGCGGATGTATGCGTGTGTGTGAGAGGGTCTGCTAACGCAGGAGATCCCCCTGGAGCTGCGGGATTTTCTCTGATGGGGACAAGGGGACCAGGTGTGGCCTGAAATGTGACAGCCGGGGGATTCAGCAGCCTCTTCTGGGCCTTGCCGACCTTCAGGGAAGTGTTTTTTTCATGCTACTTTTGCTGCTCGTGACTTAGTCCACCTAAAAGACACTTCTGGTTGGACTAGATAGCAAACTCCTTTGTGACAGAAATGAATAGAATAATCTACTGAAGGCTTTGAAATTGGAAGCTGATTTGGAAGCGTGGTGATTGGCAGCAGTGAGGTACCGCACGTGTCCTTTTGAGTGGGTGTCGGGGGTTAACCTCTCTGCTGTTTTCTCTTCACAACTGCTGTTTTCCCTTTGTGTGTTCTAGGAAAAGCAATGTGTTCCATGTTTGTGCTAACTTCTAAGTACATTAGGTTAGCCGTTACGCTCTTGTACGTGCATCAGGCAGGCTGCAATTTAGGTGAAAGTAATTAGAGCTTGTAATGAGGCGAGAGCAGCCTGATTCTGTGAATGCACAGGCCGCTGCACCAGGGACTGTGCATCCCACCCGGTTGTGCTGTACAGATGTGTACTTTTATTGTTTAATCATTGGTTCGCTTTCCAGAGTGTTCCGTGCTGCGTGTATTTGATGTGTTTCACAGTGGACATTTACATCATCCCCAGGGCCGTGGGACTGAATGCTGTGCTGCCGGGGTGGTCATCAGCACGCGTGGATGGGAGGAGATCCGCGAGCAGCTGGCAAGAGAGGGCAGTCACAGCAAAGCCCTGAGATTTCCGAGGGACAAGAGAATTTTCTGTCCTCTTCCGCTTGTTCCCCCAGCATTTGGCATACTCACAGTAACATTTTTAACAAAGGGGGGAAGTTTCAGCCACTGTAGATCTGGCAAGATGTTGGATTCCCAGAAAGGGGCATGTTCTGTTGATATGCTGGAGCCTCTGAGAGCAGCATGCCCTCCCTCTGCAAAAGGCAAATTTCACAAACCCCTCTAATGATCAGAGAGCAGAACTGCACCGCTCTGGGTCGTTGTGTTAAAGGTTTGGCTGTTTTGTGGCTTGCGGGGATTTACTTGGTCACTTACGGTTTCTAGATGGGTGCAGAAGCTTAAACATGTAGAATGGGTCTAATGACCAGTGTCGGTAGCTCTAGTCACCACGCAGTGACCCAGGCAAACAGACTTGGCGTGCAGTTGAAGGCTGCGGGAGTTGCTTTTCATGCTTGTAGGTGATAGAGGGATGGAAAATCAGCACTGTGTAAATGCTGGTACTGAATTGTATAGAACAAAGTACGAATTGGGCACTTCCATAATGCTGACTGTGTCCAGAAAGATGAATTTGCAGAACCTCATACTGGTGTCTAAAATGCACTTTAGGTTATTCTATCTTTAACCCAATTGCTGCAATTTCTTTTGTATATACTTTCACAAAGTTTATTTTTGCTCTGAGTAAAAGTTAACAGGGGTGTGCAAAGATGAGCACTTAACTTGGTGCAATACTTGTAGCTAAAGATCTTTGTCCCGTGTGGTCAGTCTGTCTGTGTCTGTCTAACTGAACGAATATAGTAACTAGCTCAGTGACATGCTGCCCTTCCCTGTCTGGACCCAAGAGAAATTATGCATCATTAGCAAACGTCCAATCTATGCAAATATTCCGCGGAGAGCACTGTGCTTTAGCAGGCCTTTTCTCTCGCGCTTTCTGGTGGGCTGCTTGTCACTTCTGTTGGACACAGCTGTGTCCATTGGTGGCTGTCCTTTCTCCCTTGTCCTCCGCTCTGTTCTGCCACACAAGTATGACAGAAGTGACAAGCTGTTTGCAAACAGGCATGTTGCACCTTTAAAATTTGTCTTTGCGATCGTTTTTGATGTCATGTTATCTGCCTTACTTCATGGAGGATGGCGCTTCTGCAGTCATCCAAGATGCTGTTTTTGCAACTGCAGCAACATTGTTGAACTGTTTACAGTACTCTTGTGCACCCCTTATAAATAAGGCTGGGAGAACGAACGAAGGGCTGGGGGAGAGCGGTTAAGGTGTGACTGCCGTTGAGTTGATGGGAGGTGAAAAGCTGTTCCTGGTTTTGCCAGCTGGTGACTGAAATGAGAGGCAGCCGCGTTGACGAGGTGTTGCAGACGGGATCTTGGTGCCACGTGCTTTGTTCTGCTGCTGGCTGGCTGTGAGACCTTGGGCAATGGCCTGGCCTCTCGGTGCCCTCCCTGTGCAATGGGGACAGTGAGACTTGTCTTTTTGAAATGCTTGGAGATCTGGGGGTGAAGTGTCCTTGGCGTAAGTGATCTGAGCTACCTGGGCAGAACTGTTAGAGTCAACCTGGACTGTAAGGCAAAAAAAAAAAGCATGTCTTTAATAAACCCTACAAATTTCTGAGTGCATAGTTTTTAATTGGTACATTATTTTTTCCGTAACATATTTTGGAAACAATGTCAAGTTTTTATAAATGTTATCTGTAGTTGATACTCACGGGCAGGGCTGAACTTTTAACTTTTTTGCGTCTTGTCTTGATATATATCTCATGTTCTAGAAGTTGGATTCTGTGTCTGCACTGAGAAATGCAAATTAAACTGGATATTTATGTAGTAGTGTACATAGTCAAAGTGTGTGTGTTCTTGGAACTAGTTTAAAAATCCCACACCATGCTTTTGGTGGTGTGCAAGCTGGCCAAAATTTGGTTCATTATGCAGTGTACACTTTCTCAAATAAATGCAGTTTCTACTTTTTCTTACAAGAAATTTTTTTCATATGATCTTTTTCAGCAAAATCGAGGGTATGTTTTTGCAGTACCGTAGTTCCAGTAGCTGGTATTTCTTGCTGTGTAGCTTTGTGTCCTTCCACTTGCTTACCAAACCGGAGCTTTCTGTCTGACCCTTGTTTGGCGAGGGAGTTGCAGTTGTGTTTCGCAGCGAGCAGCAGCAGCGTGGCGGGCAGGGACGCGCAGACCTTGAGCCTGGGCGGTTCCTGGCGCCGTCCAGCACCGACAGCTGTGTCACGGTCGAACCCGGGGGGCTGGGAGAGCCCTGGGCCGTCTCCTGACGGCTTCTGTTCCGTTTGACGCGTACGGGGAGCTGGGCAGCGGTCTTGGAGATGATGAAACAAAAGAACCCCAGTTTTTCCAGAATGTGTGTATGGTATTAAAGGAATTTATTTAATTATGAAACATGGGAACAAATGTGCTTACATTGAGCAATGTGAAGATGTTAGTTACAGGTACAGTACTTCCAAAGGAAGAGCATCTCCAAAACCCAAAAAAGAGTAAATATGAATTTGTATTTTTTGAAGAATGTAAAATGTGAAATAATGGTGTTTGCTTAATTGCTCATTTTGTATGAAGTTAATATTGTACTTTGAAATATCTGCAAAGAAGTGGAAATTAACTTTTTTGGAATTGAAAGCAATATTAATACTAATGGAATCCTAATTAAATGCTTATTTAAACATTGTGTTACAATAGTTTTTCCTCGGAGTATGTATGAATTACCTGGGAGATGAGCGCGATGCTCCTTCCCGTGGGGCCGATCGGCGCAGGAAGGCGTTTCCAGACCCCAGCGGACGACAGCGGTGGCTGCAGCAGCCTCCTCCCTCCCCCACCAGCAGTGACCTTCATCACCGGACTTCGTCTCCTCACGGTCACTCGGGTGCGGGTAAGACTCAGAGTGGATGCTGTCAATCTACAACTCTTTGTTTTTGAAAAGGGGAAGCGCTGGCGTAGTCCCTGGCGTGCAGCACCCGCTGTGTTCAGTGCAGGCGCCCGAGGTCGAGCAGGGGCGCAGGGCCGGTGGCCGTGCTCTCGGGGGGAGCGAGGGAGGCAGAATTTCCCGGGGTGCAGATGGATCCCTGGGCTGAAGGTTTTGGGTACCGAGCGCTTTCCAAGAATGAGAAGGGGAGCTTTAGGGAAAGCGAGGGGCAGTAAGGAAGAGGGACTGAACCAAACGTCGTGGTAGCAAGGCCTTTCCCTGTGCCCAGCCCCCTGCCCCCACCAGCCGCAGGGCCCCTCCCAGCCCTCGGGGCTCGGAGCTCGTTCCTGCCTCTCCCACCGTCAGCTCCGGCTCCCGCGGGTGCCAGAACAGCGCGCAGCTCCCACGCCCCCCGAGTGCGGGTCCGGCCAGCAGCGGGGCCCGGGCCCAGCCCCGGGGGGAGACGTGGAGGCTGCGCCGGGCGAGCGCAGCGGGGACGGGACGCGGCCTGCGCCAAACTCGCTTTATTCCGAAGGGCAGAGGGGGTCGGGCCGGGCCTGGGTGCCCGGGGAGAGCGCGGCGCCCGCGGCCGCAGCGGGGGGACCCGTCCCTGCGCCCCGGC
>Ga0065711_1005484_pt1 | contig 21566 bp, 11 predicted proteins | sample Hoacrofraction12_FD_59098 | JGI IMG/M metagenome (GOLD analysis project Ga0065711, IMG submission 59098) | Hoatzin crop microbial communities from Cojedes, Venezuela - Epithelial fraction 12 v2 (version 2) | ecosystem: Host-associated > Birds > Digestive system > Esophagus > Crop | place... | reverse complement strand
GTCTCTGTGTGTGTGTCTGTGTGTCTGTGTCTGTGTGTGTGTGTTAAGAGGACAACAGTGATAAGAGTTGCCCAAGGACTAAGTAGCACATCACGCAACTTCAAGATCAACATATCCCAAACTTTTTGTCCACTAGCCATTGCACTGAAAACCTAATACTCTGCTATTATTCGCATGCACAGAATGATGTGTCAGAGTGCAGTAATAAACAGTGCCTGAAGAGACAGGTGAGGAGGTTCTGTACTTGCTCTTTCCTTCAGTCTAGACTGTGCTCATGTACCTTCGGAGTCGTGCAGGGAGACTATTAATTGGGACAGTATAATCAAGCCTTCTACTTTATTATTTCAGATCTATGTAATTAAGTGTTTCAGTCTATATAGTGGCATATACAAATAAATTTATAAATGTCATACACTCATTATTATGTGCCATTTATGACCAGTAGATAATTTTTAATCTACTTAGCGGAGATTTAATCCTTCTGAAAGGAAATTATAAATTAAAATAGTCACTGACAAAACAGAACTTTTTCAAATGTACAGCAAAAGGAAAATAATAGTTGGATTTCAGTGGGATAAAAGAAGCCAGCTTACTCAGTTGTATTTTACATCCTGCTAAATTTTAGTTAATATTCTTGAGCGCTTTGTGAATGTTCAGAAAAATTCATCAATAGATCATCAAGGATGTTAATGAAGGAAGCCTGCAAAGAGCTCACGCAGAGGTTAATACACTTGAAAAATTGCAGTGGCCTGTAAGTTACAGCAAACGCTTCCTACCTTTTAACTTTAATGTCTTCTTTCATGTTATGGTTTAAATGTAAGCAGAGCAAGGGTCAACCAGCATAAAGAAAAATGAGTAATACTCAAATACACAGCATATAATTACTGAGCAAATTACATTTAATATTTTTGAATCAGCAGCTGTTAAGGCACAGCATACCACCCTAATCACAAACTCTTTTCATTCATATAAGCTGCTAAGTTTTAGGGATTCTGAATTAACAGTTTTCAAGGAATTGCGGTAAACACTTCTAGGTGGACATGAGCATGGCCTGTCAAACTGTCAAAAACCACTGAAAATGTCAGATATTTCTCCATCAAAAGAAGTTGTTTTCACCATTGTGAAAGAAAGGATGGTATTACTTCTCTGTAAGACAGTTATTATTTCACCATGCCTTGCATCGCTATTTATGACTGCTTAATTAGGAGTTAATTCTCCAACATTATTTGATAATTGCTGCGTAAATTGCATACACTGAAAAAATGTTACAGCAAAATCTTTAAAAAAATGAAAGCCTCGAATCTTAGGGCATCCGAAGATATATCCTGTTTCCTTAAACCCAGGTATTCAAAAATGTTAGGATCAAATCTTATCCTTGTCACTGTTCACTGAAGCAAAGTTCCCACTGAACTAAACAAAAGAATTGCAACTGAAACATTTAGGTTGAAGTCTCTTCCTTTTGATCATTCAACTTCACTCACATTTAGAGCTTAGTTATAGTACTGATTTCTAACACTATAAAAGTTAAAAACTTCCATGAAAGACATTGGAGTAAATTACAAATACCAGAGAAAGTTCCAGAATACATTCTTTAATTCAGTATAGATTTTTGCAGAGCTTCCAGAAAGCACAAAAGCTCAGTTCCATAAATCTACTTGAAGGTAACATTGCAGCGCTCCAAGAAATAGGTGCTATTACCACCATGTATAAAAAAGACACTAATCTGTTATTCAAGATAACACTACAAATGTCTGTGGGGAAACATTTCTTTTGGCCTATGGAATTACAATGTTACATCAAAAAAAAGCTAAAGGAAATAATTTTCAGCCCATGCCACATCACTGAATTGTTTTTAGCTTCTGAAGGAATTTCCTGATTGTGTTCTGTCTCTATCAATTATTGACTGAAAAATGCACGTTCCATTGCTTTGCACTTCTTCCTATTTCTTATACTACTGATCCTATACAGACTTCGGAATACAAGCATCTTCCTCCAGACGAAGTTACGGATACCACTTCAGAGATTCCGTTTCAGGGCAGTGCCAAGCTGAAGGAAGGCCTCAGAAGAGAGACCCAAACCCACCCCACGCCCTTTGCTCTGAAGGTGTTGGAAGGGAGACCCTGACCCATCCCGCTTGCTCACTTTGCAGACTCCTAATTCCTTGCTGTTCATAGGGAAGCAGAGCATCCTTAATCTTTTCAGAAAAGGTTGATTTCAGGTGAATCAGTAGGCCTGGGTGGTTAGGACGCAGGCAGAGCAGAATCCTATGAAGAGACTTCTTCATACTAAATCTCATAAAAGAGAATAGTGCTCCTTCTGAAGCAGAATCATTGTCCCAAAACAGTTTTCAGAGCTGCAAATGAGGAGTTTAATTTCACACAATAGCCTGAAAAAAGGAAACTACAGCGTAGGAAAGTGGTGGCTTTGAAATCTTATTGCTAACAGAGAATAACAAGCTGTTCGTTTTTTCCCTCAGTGCTTTATTACCTACCAAGTAGCTGCAGTGCAAGTAGCTAAGAATTCAACACATCAGAAAGTACTCTATTTTTAGAACCTGTGTGTTCAGTGTCACGAATGTTCAGTCCATACATTAAATGCATTTCTTTTTCAAGCAGCATAATTCATATGTGCTTTTACAGGAATAATATTCGGCAAAATTAAGTCATGCACTACCTATATGATACCTCTATAACTGCTGATGAATTTGGCACAATTAGAACTGACTTTGTTTCAGAAATCGTTTTACCTACCCACAGAATCACACAGTCACAGAACCACAGAATGGCAGCGGTTGGAAGGGACCTCTGTGGGTCATCTAGTCCAACCCTCCCGCCGAAGCAGGGTCACCTACAGCAGGCTGTAGAGGACCTTGTCCAGGTGGGTCTTGAATATTTCCAGAGAATATCTTCCACCACTCTAACAACTGTATATTATCTCAGTAATAGTTTATGTTATTGGTATTATTCATCATTTGCGACTATCTTCTCACATGAGAGTACCAGATAGATCTAACGATATATTACTGTTGGAATTCAATGCAGTAGGCTTGTCCTATCTAGTTCCAGCTGCTACGCAGTTATCTCAAGATTTCTTTCAATCTCTATTACCTCAGCTCTAAAGCAGATAATAAAAAAAGTATTTTATGTGTCTTCTTACACCCAGAAGTGAGATAATTGGAGAGTCAGTGCATTTGATTTTCCCTTATTTTTCTAAGTAAAGTTATTGCTTCTTTGGCAAGTGTCCTGGTTTCAGCTGGGATAGAGTTAATTTTGCTCTCAGTAGCTGCTGTGTTTTGGATTTAGTACAAGAAAAGTGTTGATAACACGGATGCTTTCGGTTGTTGCTATGAAATCAAGGACTTTTTCCAGTTTCACACATTCAGATAATGAGCAGGTGTGAACGATCTGGGAGTGAGTACGGCAGAGAGATAGCCAAGCTGGCCAACGGGAATATTCCATACCATAGACATCATACTCAGTTTCGGCATGGGGCTTGGCCAGAGCACAGGAAGCTCTCTGCTCTTATTGTTTCCATGAGTTTGAATCCTCTCTTATTCTGGAGTTTGAACTTTTTTTTGGAATTTAGTGAAGTTCACAGTTCCCATATTCCATGATATCTGCTTAGGGACTGACTGTGAATCAGTCATCGGGTGGTGAGAAAATTGTATTGTATACTGTTTGTTTTGCATATTCATTGTTATCACTACTACTATAATTAGATTATTAGTATTAGGTTTTTTCCCTTGTTGTCCTATTAAACTGTCTTTATCTCAACCCAGGAGTTTTCTCTTTTGTCCGTGTGTCCATCCCATTCCACTGAGAGGGAAGGGGAGGGGTGAGTGAGCAGCTGTCCAGTGCTGGGTTGCCGGCTGCCAGGTTAAACCATAACAGCAAATGTTCCTGAGTTCACAGCTGTGCTGCCAGTAGGTTCCTGTGGCATACCCTTGTGGGGATTTCATATAAATCAGAACACTTTAACACACTGTAGGGAAGGCAAAATGCCTAGTGAAATACATGGTGCTAAATTCTGTCCTTCTAAATGTGCACTTTATCCTTATTCACTTGCAAATTATATAACTTAATACCAGGTACAGGAGATGTGAACTGGTTATTCAGTATTGCCAAAATGAAGAGTCTGGGTTTTGTAAAACTGACAGAAGGTATGAATAAAAGCTGAGGCCGAGGCCTTTCTGTAAAGCTTCTATTAAGTTTGCAATAGCTTATTTTACACCCAACTTTTAAAATACATATTCTCCAAATAAGGGCGCAAATTGTCCACCACACAAGCACAAACCATCATCCTGAGATCTTTTCATGTAGGTGTGACAGCCACAGACAAACCCTGTCATCTATCCGCAATTCTGTATTATTACTTGAATCAAGGGAGCACAAAAAACACCCGTCAAGGTCTCTGTCAGAATCTACAAATTCAAACAGGAGAGAGTGGAAGAGGAATGCATGAGAGCTGCAAGACACCCGTAGTAGCAGACAGCCTGGGCGACAGCAGCTGCGTGCGGCACTGACTTACACTGGCTCGAGATGTGGTCTCACAACATGAAATCTGCAGCAGCAGCTGCTGCTGTTCCAGCTCCTTCTGTTTTTCTCTCCCATCCCTTTGCCATGGGGAATATTAACTGGCAGGAGAAATAAATATATGTATATAAATTTCTACACATACAAAAATGAAAATATTTGATTTTCCTTATAGTTCCTTACAGTTCCTGATTCTGTGCCCCAATGCAAAAAAAACCCAAAATATTGATATCAGAAGAACTGCACAGCTAGTCTGTTGTGTTCAAGGGACACAAATGTGTAGTGAGAGAGAAGAGAGACTATGTGAAAATGGTATTGTTGCTGAAAATTTCCTGTCCTGGCACTGGGGTACGATGCAGAAGCTATATTATTCCTTGTATTAAAATGAAGAGAACAACAGAGGTTTACAAGTGTCTGAGAAGGTGTGACTCCTTCCAGCCTCAGGCTGCAGTCCTGAGAAAAAAGTGACCTGACATAATAAGATGACAGCTGAAAGTGAGTTCTGACGCTGCCCCCCATTCCAGCTGCCAGTGGTCCTCAGATGCCTTGAGAAGCCCAAGGAACTTATTACGCTGGTAAGAGAACCTGAGAGAAGAACTGGGGCGGTCATTTTTGCAGGACGGTGTTCGCATATCTGAGGGAACACTTGACGAGTAAATAATTTTGATCAAAGCAGTCTCTTCACCTGTACGTCAGTCTAAAAATATTCAATTTTGCACATATGCCTTCCCAGAGAACAAAGTATTTTAGCCTTCCCTGTAGTTTGTTATTGTGAAAGAAAAGGTGGGTTGGTTTGTTTTTTGAAGATATATTTAGGGAATGTCTTTTGTTTAAGTGCATACAGCTATTAGCAAGTCATGAACTGAGAGCCATTGTCACTACCGGAATACACTATATATAGATAATTCACAAAGCAGCAACTAAAAATTGTATGAAATTTTACATGCAGTGTATCTCACAAAAAAAAAAATCAGAGATCGTTTAAAAGCTGAGGATTCACTACGATGACCTTCTCTGCGGTTGAAACTATTGAAAACAACAACAAATTCTCTCAAAGAAAATTGTGAAATTGAATTATATGTTGCAATAATATAATCTCAGGAAGTCCATTGTTTGTCATTACTCTGGCAACTGCAAATATTTCAAGTACTTAACTTTTCCAATGAAAATAGTAATTCACAAGATACCTCCCCACGATTACTAGAAAATGCATCAGCTGTGCTGACTCCTAGTTTAGAAAGACTTCTTCAGAAATGCTGGAACACATGATCAAACACATCCAAGCTGCTACATTACCTCTTTTGAACTTTGTCTCCTATATCCCATAATTGCACAGCCAGTGCCAGACTACTGGATAGCCCTTAAAAATGATGAAAAGTTTATTTTCATTTCAGTGGGGAACAAGAAAAGTTTATAAAAATCTCAAAATACTTTACTATGTATTCCTCCTTTATTGAAACCCCTTTTTATCTGTCTAGACATTAATCATTATTTCAAAAAAGAAGTTTCACATCGCGTTTCACATCCTTCCCTACTTGTAATCACTTCAGTGCATCGAGTCTATGAATACCCAGAAAACAGTTTCCATAGCAGCAGAGATGAGCCCACGACTCAGTGAGGTTTCTGCTTAATATGGTTGTGTAATAGATCTTTATTCCTGCATTCCTTGCTGACACCTTCTAAACGCTCTTCTAGTCTTCTGACAGCCTCAACTTTCCAATCTTTTATTGTAATATCATTAGTCTTGGAGTTTTCTCACGTTAAATTTAATGCCTGGTAAATAAAGTTAGATAGTCTTGCTTACAAGGAATCAGAAAAGAGCACATAAGGTAAGTGGTAAAAAAATTACACAAAAATAGAAAAATATAAAATCAAATTTATTCATTTGATGAATTATTATTAATATAAGAAGACTGTGAAATAAACACTGTGTGTTTATGTGCTGGAACATAAGGATAATGTTTTTCATCTAGTGAGACAGAGTAGTAATGACATAGGGGGACTTCTGTGACCAACTTGATGTGAAATCCAAAGAAATGGCTTAAATCTGTTCTTATAAAAGTGATGCTGCTCTTTACAAACCTGGTCTTCCTACGTCTTACTGTGAGTAACCCTCAGAGCACAACCAGTTTGCAGTTTAGCAAGAGCCAGGTACATAGCGACAGAGGGAGCCCGAAGTGGGAATTTTCCCATCTGCACCCCAAGGCACAGATGACCTCCGTCAGCCTTGCTCCCCTGTAAGCTGTAGCACTGGCCTGGATACTTTATTTTTCCTAATGGGTTAATTCAGTAACCTAGTGATACAAAAATTCAACAGTAATGGCTGAAAGGGTGACAACTGCAAAGTTGGGACAGGAATTTCACAAGCCGGTTTTGCTACCAAATCTCTTCTCTTGTGGCACTCCCCTGTGTTCGTACTCTGATTATTCGGAAGGATCAATTAAGATTTACATCGATCACGTGCAAGTGCAGATCATCTTCTCACCACCTTTCCCTCATGACATATGAAAAGTATCAGAAGTAATTAGCTGGAAAGCAGAAGGCAAAGATGCAGGAAAAAGTAATATCACTTATTCGACCAGCTGAGAAAAACTCACACACAGAACTGAACTCGCACTGAAACCGAAGCAAATACAAATTGAGTACAATTGCTTTGACTCTAACTTAATTACATTAATCAGCCAGATAATGTGAGAGACAGGTATGGTTAGCACTTGAGGAGGGGAAGAGATATTAGCAAGGGAATAAATCATTAGCTTTAGAGGAACAGCAAGGGAGAGAAAGGTAGTTATTACCTGTGGAAATTAAGGGTGATCGGAGAGAAAGGTGTGAAGAAAATGATAAAGCGTCATAAACCCAGCATTTCCACAGAGTTCATTCTTCCTGTATCTTTTGGTGATGATCGTTTTACTTCCAAGATTTATTTGCTGAAGATATTTTGCAAGTTCTCCTTTAGATTTAGGGATCAGAAACGAGGTCAGAAATGGAACAACTATTTTGGGACAAATGTTTTCCCACTGTTCACCGAGATTTTCTGTTCTTTAGTGTCTATTTGCATTTATTTTGAAACGTGGAGATTATCTGAGCTGAATTCATAAACAAACCTTCCCTGTTATAACTGTACAATGTGTTCTACGTTGTCTAGTGTATGTGTGAGAATGGTATTAATTATACAATATTCTCTCTGTACAAAGGGAAAATATATTTTCCTTACTGAAAAACTTTCATTAGGAAAATTAACAAATATTTCGCAATGTATCTTTACCCAACTGAAAGTTTAAGGACAAAGTATGTCCTAATCCACAGTCTAAAACATGAAGTTGAAATTGAGCCACCGAAAGTACCTGTCATCTTCTCCCCTCAACATAAAGAAAGTGGAGCATATAAACAGCAAATGCTGAGTGATTCAACGTAAGAAGAGAACAGTTTTGCCTGATTAATAATACACTATTTTTTTGTCTTAGCACGTTTGTATTGCTAAGAGCAACTATTTCACAAGAGGACACTCTAGTAAATTTGAAAACCACCTGAATAATTCTGATTTTTTTTTACAAACTGGATTACTTCCACTCCTCTAGGGAGTGCAAATTTATGTCATCACAGTTTTAAAGGGCTCGATAAGTACAGACTGCCTCAAATCACCTGATTTTCAATGTCCTCAAATCCCAGACATAACAATGTGGGCAAAAAACCAAGAAAAACCGCCTGTGTAACAAGTTTAATATGTCTCATTTTTCCCATTACTAGAAAGAACCTTTTCATCGCCATGCTCATTCATCCCCATAATGTTTTATTGAAGTATACAGTAGAAAGTGCCAAACTACTTCGTTAAGAAGAAGCTCTCCTAAGCTGTTAGAAGCTTTACAAGGAGAAAGGCTACGGTCCTTGCTAGAGGATGCGTACTGTTCCTGTGAAGATCATTGTGCAGTCTGTTGAAATGAATATTGCAGACTTTGTTTTTGCAGGTAGGAACCTGCCTATATATTTAGACTCAGTTTTGCCCAGCTGCTTCCCAAGGGCAAGTACAGCAGAAGAGGGTTAGGAAGAGACCTGGCTGTAACTAATTAGTAGTAATTTCAATGTTTCCTTGAAGGTGGCAATTACCTTCTTCTCCCATGCAGAAAGAGTCTATAAAGGGCAGAAAGGATCAATCAGGTCACGTTCTGTGGATGTCTTGCAGGCTAAAAGGATTAGTCTGATTCAAAGAGGAGAGATCTGCTGCCTCCCATAGGGCTGCAGCAATGCATCTTTCCCCGAGGAACGCAGCACACACCAGCCAGACTGCAGAAGACTCTAAAGCCTGGCTCAGCTTTGACTGGAGTCAGATCAAATAACAGCCCCAGGTCCCTTCCAACCTAAATTATTCCAAAGCTATGAGATTGCATGAATCTATGACTTCTTAGTGTGCCGCTCTTCTTCTGCTCAATTTTATAAAAGATGTAAATGAATCTGCCTTTATCATGTTGATAGCAGTAATATAACAGCTTTATATCCCAGACAGATCTTTTGCCAACAGCCAAGGCCTGCCATCCCCTATGACTATAAAATACTATTATATGAGGACTTTTTCTTTCATTTCCTAGTGCCTCAACACCTAGGATCACTTGATTCCTTCAGTTTTCCATAAAATATAAAAAATGTTACAGGAAAGATCTTGAAACCACTTATATTAAAGACTCATAAAACAGAAAAAGAAGAAAAAAACCCAAGGTGCTGAGGGCAAGCATTTATGACCATTGTAAAATGCCTAGGAATATACAAGACGTCATCGTTAATACATGATACAGAACCTGCAAGATATGTGTCACCTTCAAGAAATAAAAGGCCACCAACAATAACCGAGAATGGTATGCAACACCCAAGTTGTAAAAGGCCACCAGGGTTAATCTCAAATGGCAAAATGGTACCCAACACCTAAAATGCTCCCAGGTTATATTGTTCTTATAAGGCCTTACGATTCTTTCTCCTTGTGTTTGCAATACAGTTACAATTTTCACACAATTAGGTACCAGAGCAATATAATGGTCATCTTTAATTGGCAAAATAAAGATTTCAGTAGAAACTATACAATACAGTAGCTCAAGAGCTAAGAAGAGAAAATAGTTTTCCTCTCTCCAGCAAATATTCAATGTACTTCCAAAACAACAGTACGGCATCACATTTTTAAAAATGATTATCATATATGAAATCAGTAGTCACAAAATCAGCCATCTATGATGAAAAATTAATACCAAACAGGAGTTAGCCTTTTGTGTCATTCCATGATATTTACTCCCTTGGATTTTATACAAAATACAAAAATTTTGGTTGTGCTATGTGTCTCCTTTTTTATTACCTTGTCTCTCTGCGTAAACATGTTTAACAACGTTTGTCACCACATCCAAGTTTTTTACCTTTCTTGAGACAGAAAAGCTGACTGAATCCTTTGCAAAAGGTAACAGTCACTTCCTAAATGCAAGTTTTTCCCAGTCTGGAATAAACTTCTTTGTTCCCCTCATGTCAGTCATTCCTATAGCTTGTTTCAAGAAAAGCAATCAAACAATCTCTATCAGATCTATACAGATTACATTAATCTGTTGTATAATCTTATCTTTATTCTGTAGTACATTTTACTCACCTTGAAATCGCATTCAGAAGACATGTTTATTGACTCAGGTGTGATACATGTTCAACAGATTATTTCTCAAAGGATCAAGAAAGACCCTATGACTGAGTCTGAGTAGCTCTGTCAGTACATGTGTGTTACGCATTTGTGCACGTGAAATTATATCTACAGTTGTGATATTCCACACTCTAGTGTGTTTAATTCACCTGCAGTTTCTCATAATCCCCATAGTTCCTAGTGACATGAAACTGAAACCTTCATCTACTCGCTAATTACTCTTCCATATGTTTAACATAGAATATACAGCGTAGTAATGTTTCACTGACTATTAACTGACAATTTCTCTCAGACTACCTCAGTGAAAATTAACTTTCAACTTCAGGAAAGGTAATAAAGAATTTTACTTCCTACTCTTACATTTCAGTTTAAGATTCTCAAATATTTGGGTCTATTGCCTTGAAGAAAACACTTGGTAAGACAGTGCAAACGCCAAAGAAGCTATGGGAAGAAGGGAGACGTATATGATGTATTGTTGTAAACAAACAAAGAAAATCGTCCTCTAAGAAGTCATCCCCTGAATTTTTTTCCTCAAACATGTTGAAATTCTGTCAATCTGCTTTTCAGAAAGATCACTTCAAGCAATAAAAATCTCTCCCAGTTCCAGCACCGCTGCCGCACATCTCTCCCTAACCAAGCACAGAACCTTGACTGAAGCTCGCCTTTCCCACCTAACCTTCTGATGCTGGGGCAGATAACTATAATACCTTCAATTCCAACACTCTCCTAGGGAAAATGTCTGGAGGACCTATAACTGAGTATGCCTATTTTTCTTTCACTCTCAGACCTATCCTGCTGTCAACATATGTTTAATGACCAATGCAAAATTAATTTGGCCAATGTGCAGTATCTCAATATCGCTATGTTACCTGCAACCATTCATTTCACCCTACTTAAGAAAGACTGCATCATAATAGTATTCCAAGTCAGAAATGAAAAAAAAGAAAACAAAACAAAACAAAAAAGCCAAACCCACAAACAAGTATGAATTCCTAGTTTCCTTTTCAGGCTTGTCCAGAATTTAACTTGTTCATTTGCACCACATTCTGGGGTGGACAGAGGGATTCTCAAATATCCACAAACATCTCCATAAATAAAGTCTTAAAACTTTGGAGATCATTTAAAGTACATTTTTACTCAGACTCTTATCTGGAGGATTACCCAAAAATAAAAATGAGAAAGGCTACATATATTTGAATCTGAACGTACCTTTTAGAAGGTGGGTCACCCACTGAGACCCCACCAATAGCTATGGGAGACAGTTGTTCTGTCAATCCCTATTTCACAACAAGTTATCTTGTGGTGACCTGTGGCACTGAGACTTTCTCTGTCTTCCACCTCAAAAACAGAGGTGTCAGAACTCTCCTTATTTTTATGAATTCTACGAACACAAACAAATTATATCTGAAGGGCAGTCAAGCTACAGATTTTTAGAATGGACATCCATTAAGGTAAGTAACTCCTCTGAAGCTGTGATCAGCGGGGAAAGGGGCTGTTTTGGTTTTCTTCCCCTGTTTCTCTCTGGGAACCTGTGGTCGTACAATCCCCCCAACCTGGCAATCTCAGAACCGGCCAACATTCTATTCTTGCTTGTACTGCAAGAGCAATTAGTTGGTATGACTAGCAATTAGCCAGTATAATTAGCCATTTTTCTTGACTTTGAGTGAGAGCAGTGATTTGGGATGATCAGGCACTCCCTGACTGTACCTGGAGGCTCTGCTGCCCATTTTGTAGTGGTCAGAGCTGCTGGTCTGAGGAACGCCAAAATTACCCTTTTGTTGGCAAGAATTGTTTCACATGGCTGGGATGGAAACTTACTGACAAAATCCAAACTTACTGACAAAAGCCCATCATCTTGAGACCTAATGAATAGCGGTACCAACAAAGCTCTCCTGCTGCACCTAGCATCTCCCTCTGAGTGGGACACCTCTCAGAGCACATCGAACTCTGAAGTCCAAGGTTACCTGGGCTGAACTGCAGGGATCCCTCACTCCTTGAGGCTCGACTTTTGCTGGTTGAGGAAAGCGATTTGTCACAAGTATTTCATAGAACTCAAAGGGAATATTTAACAGAATTTTAAAATTTTAAACAAAATTTTAATATTTATGCATATTGTCTGTGTGTGAATCGATTCAAGTCATAAAATTATAGTGATCATAGTGAGTTCTTTTTAACCATTTTGTAAATGTTACGCTAACCAATGATTAATTACTGCTAAATTCCTATAACTTTTTTTCTCTCTTTCTCTCATTAGCTGTGAACAAGCCTTAAATTGCTGCTAGACACATCCTTAAGACACAAATCTTTGTGATCTGAGGCTAAGTCTGGATCCTGCCGCACCTAGCCTCCTGTATGAGAAGCTGAGAAAACACGGGGGTCCATTCCGAACCTTGTGACTCAGCGGGAGGAGCTCCCTTACCCCTTACATCTTTCTTCAATCTCTGTATAAATCATTCTACCTCAATCCTACTTCAGTTTTGTATTCCATCCACTTAATCAGTAATACAACGAACCTTGCCAATGAACTTTGTTACATCACATTTTATAAACTCTTATTTAAATAATTTCTTGCAGATACTTTTGCTGGTGATTCTTTAAGCGATGTAACCACTCATTTATGACAAATTGGTTTATTCAGCAGGATTCTAAATCAGGATTTGCAACAGTACCTTCACTGCATCCCGATTTAGATGAATTCACTGACACTAGAAGTATCAGTGCTTTTTTTTTTCTTTTGATCGGAAAGAGTTTACCCCTGAGGGCCAGCTGTATTACTGCTTCTGAGAAATGACAAGGGGTTCTGCGAGCAAGGGGAAGTCAAAAAATCTGATGTATACAGTGATGACAGAGCAACGTTAATGAAGAAGATATAAACCCAAACAATTCTTTAAGTATGGGGCTAGTAAGTCCAGGTATCCTGCAGCCTGTGTCTCACTGATGACTGGTTTTGGTTTTAAGGGAGGCATGAGCTGTGACTGGAGCTCCTCCATGTTGTTCGAACATATAGAAAGAGTCACGCCAAAGTGAATTATTTCCCATCTCTTAAAGTGAAATCTATCAAGTAAAGCCTTCCTTTTACTTGAGATACTTTTAGGGTCTCTTCCATCTATAGAGCTCCTCATTTTCACACAATCTTTAGGAACTTACTGTTTTTTGTGAATGCTCCTTGGAATTGGCCATCCATTTCCACAGTTACAAACACATAAATATATTCCCTATGATATATGATCAGTATCTGTTCTTCATAGGAATCGGTACTGCAGATACAGGCTTAACAAGCACTATATGCAGAGAAACATCAGGTATTTCATTCACTTCATAGGTTTCAGACTTTTACTCTTTGACAGGCTTTCCTTACTGGCTTAATACACGATGAGCTCAGAAAGTCTGAACAAAACATTACCCACAGCAATAAAATTTTTTTAATGCATTTAAAAACACAATGAAATATTATTAAAATTGGAAAAGAAAAAAAAAAATTGAAAGCACCACTAGCCTGGCTCTTGATCTACTACCTCCTTTCCTTCCCAAGAGCCTGTATTCTGGTGGTGGCCTGCTTCCTGACTCCTGTCTTCCGTCCTAGGTTGCTGTCTTGGATAACTGGATTGACAACCCAAGAGGTCTTCTCACCTGGCTCATGGGGTTAACTGGAATATCCCAATATTAACAACAAGCATAGTTTTGTAGACAACTCCTGCTGTTTCCTCTCTGTGCTGCTTTATAGTGTAATAAATACTGTATGTCCTTGGGTGCCACAGAGCACTGTATGAATAAATCACCTTTGTAAGGAAAGCCGAGGATCAAAGTAGTCATTCCACAACACTGCAAATGCCATCCCTAGTTTTATCATCTACCATGACACATAGGTTTTTCCTACCACAGTACTAAGAATATTCGGAAAGAATTTTTTAAAATAATAAACAATGAGATTTTCTATAAAATTTTCCAGCGCTAGATATTCACCATATTGATTTCTTTTTGCCAATAACTGTTCAGGAAAATTGTTGTATTTGCTTATGTTTTTTCTAAATCCTGTGCTATTTGATAAATTGTTCTAGATTAAATCTTTATTACATTTTTCTTACCTTGTTAGAACATTAATAAAATATTCTATCTAGCTTTTTCAGGTAATGATTTCTATAGCATTTTAATGACATCTATATGTAAAACTTATCACTTCAGAAAATAAAAGCAAGCTCTTTTAATCAACTGAAGGTGAATACATACTAGAGATTATGGCAAAAGAATCAAACAATAAGAGGCTTCATAATATGTCCTTGAGAATGAAAAGCCTGTTGCATTACATTGCTATTAGAAAGCAAAAATGCTATTCTAGAATACTGACATAAAATATAATCATATTGTCCATATTAAGTAAGGTCTGTTGTCTTGGGCAACAGATCTTTCCCGTGAATACTTTGTCTCCTTTTCTGCGTATGGTAATCTGTGATTCTGTGTAATCCTGGGTGACCAACACAACCTCAAATATCTCAGTCACAGTTTCAGAAAAACTGAAATGAAGCACAGTATCTTAGGTAATTGTTTCCTCTTTCCTTTAAATTCTCAATACCATCAGTAGTTTTCTGATCTAGATTCTGAGTTCAGTTCTGATTCTTACAGAACTGGATGAAGCCTGAATCTCATAACCTGTAATTTTATAAATACTGGTATAATTCTGACTTTGATGGTTTGGATTATTTGATTTAACTCTTTGAAAACCCAGATTTCCATTTTGATATTGATAATAATATTATACCTTATCACAGAAAATGACATGGTACTTTACAGAAGAAAACCACAGTCATATTTATGAGCTGGCTGAAACCTCCACTGAAGCATAAACTTTGGTATTCATATCCTATTTATAAGTGACTTATAGAATAATCTGGATGGAGGAGTGAGAGCGACTGAGGAACACTGAAAGATGGTTTACCCTCTTGGTGTTATTCGTCTTCCAGTACACAAATTACACCACTTTTCAAGGCATGTTATTTTTCCTTTTTCCTTCTATATTTTCCCTGATATTTCAGGATGTAAGAAAGCTAAATTTTGTGAAGCAACTGGTTAGAGCCAATTTTGTCTGCCTTCTATTCCGCTACGGGTGATGGTGTCAAGCCTTTGTTGTTCTTCCCAAACTCCATCTACTGTCGCTTAACACAAGTTTCCGAACCTTGAGTCTGTAACATGGGAGAGCACTGAGGAAGCACTACTACACACTTGCTCTGGTCTACTTCCTTTCCTACATATACACTACTTGCTGTTGTCAGACAAAAGATACTGAACTTGGGTCTGATAGGTGATAAATATGTCATCAAGTAATTTATCGCAACAATGTCAGTTTTAGTGAAGGTCATGGAGGAACACTGGTTTTGAACAGTTCTCGGCTGACTATCTTAAATCCCTTTCTCCATATATGTAGCAAAAGGCATGCGAGAAAGTAGCTAGTTAATGTCTCTATTAACTGCTAGATTCTAAACCACACTGGGTTTGGTTAAGTAACAGTATTTAGGTGGTAGATATAAGCATGTAAATTATTGGGACAGAGAGAACAGTTATTTAAGTTTTAAATAAAAATGGGATCTTTATTTGGATTAATCATTTTTTCCTATGCAATTAAAAATACTTTATAGTGCTTCAGGTAATAAACGCAATTCTAGTTAACTCTTGCAATTTATTTCTGCATATCCTTTCCTAAACTGTGCCTTACAAGTTGTTTGTTTGAAATAAATTCTTAATGCTAAAAGTAACTTGCAATATAGTTTCTACCCTGAAAAATGAAACGAAGAGAGGAATCAGTCACTAGAGATTATACATCTTAAAAAGCAGCAGAATTATACAACTGGCATTTCAGGTGTCCTCTACTGATCCTTAACTTCTATTTTAAACCCACGATCATCAGACACTTGCTGAAAGGCAAGACACACACCTGATTTGAGCCGTCAACCTACATGTCCACTTTTCCCACTGACTGAAATTTCAGTCATCTTTTAACCTCACACAGAATGCCAGGGGTCAGCTCGCATGAGCAGCATGAAATCAGACGTGCCATATTGTTCAGCAGCTGTTCCTAACTTCACACAAAGGTTTCACTTGAAAACATAGGGTTGTCAGCATCGATAACTCTGTGCTAATCCATCAGACTTCATCTATGTTTTGTCTCACCAATTATTCTCCTTAGAGCTTGTTTAGCTATCTATACCTGGCTAATGAGCCTCAGATCAACACCTAGAAACTACCACCTTAAGTTGTATTAATACACGATATTTTCTGCTTTTCTCTCTCTCTTTTCTTCCTTTTCCTTCCTTTTCTGCCTTTTAAATCTTCTCTTGTTTTTAAGACTCAGCCTGTACTCTCCTCCTTTTTGTTCTGCCTTACCATCAGCCTGAAACCACTTCTCACTACAGACCTTTCACTCTTGGTGCTATAATTTTTATAGTATCATTATAGAGTTTAGAGACAGTTTTATTGTAAGTAATAAATATTTCTAAAATTGTTCAGGCTCCAGCAATTGTGTTTATTTTATGTCACCATCACATCATGAAAGATCCTAATGGTTAGAGGCCAACTGCATTGCTAAATTAATATAAAATTTATAGCTCTTCATTAATTGGGCAAAGTAATAAAGGAACAACTAATGAATAGCTTCTAGATATTTCAAGCAGTTTTAGCACACTTGAATATTTCAAGATACATTTAAACCTATAAATCATGTAAAAATGAGAGTGCCATATACTTCATGTATGTGTTAGCAGAGGAGCATGCAGGCATATTTAGTATAGCTGTGAAAATTCACTCCCACATAAATAACACATTACTGGTATTGCTAAATATGTTACAATTTATCTTAGTCTCATGAAAGGTAATCATAACTGATAAGAATATACTTGTATTACCTCTAGGAGAGACTATCAGGGAGAGTTCAACCAAGTGTCTATTTACAATAAAAGATAATAAAGTATATTCAAATAGTTCTGTGTGAATAAAATGGCAGAATCATTTCAAGAACCCAGTTTCAGGTATATTTCAGAGTACCGTTCTGTTCTAATAAAACTTGGCATAGCCCTACATTTGACTTTTTGAAAAAATGAACAGTACAGTTATTGGTTTTGTTCTGCTTTTAATGTCTTCTTTTTATCTTTTTTTCCCTCTTTTATTGCTTGTTCTCTGCCACAATTTTTTTCTTTACTCTCATTTCCTGTTTCTTTCCTTTCCAAAAGTATATATTAAAAAAAAGCTTGTTTCCATAATTGAGTTGATTACTATCAGAAAAGTTTTTTTAATTATACTGTTTATTTATTTAAAGACAGTGTATGACTAAAAAGCATGAAAAAATCCATGAAATAAAGTCAAGATTCAAGTGCTTTTTGAAAGCCATGAAGGATGCTTGTTACATATATTCAAGTTAAGCACTTAATCATTAAAAAATCAACTGTCTTAATAAACCATACTGTTTATTCTGTCTCACCAAAGGACATTCTCTTTTACTCAAACAATGTGAAAGAGAAAACAAAGCCATAAGATGCATAAGAATTAAATGATCGCCCCCAGATCAAAACATATTCCATTACTCCATTGTAATCAAGCCATCTTGCATTTATTCCTTCTAATACTGAGAGGAATATACTAGCTGCCAAAAAACAGGGGTACTTTAACTGATCCATTGGGTCATATATTTCCTCAGTTGTAAAATTCTACTAACTTACATGTTCATGTTGATTTCATTATCTAGTTTTTAAATGTACAAGTAAGTTTTCCAATAACTTCCATTCAGAAGTAATAAACCATCAATATTCACAGCTAGGTAACTGCAAAGAGTGCTAAAAATCAGACTCCAATTTACATAGTCCATGTCCAATGATTTACTCAGAAGACTAGAATACTTCTTTGCAGGATATCATATCTGCTAGGGCTATCATCATTTTCATTTTAGTGGTCTGAAAATTATATCTGGTTTTTCATTTTGAAACATATTGCTGCTTGAGGCTAATACATCTATTAGGTAAAAAACCCTTTCATACGAAACAAATGGCTTTTTTTTTTCTTTGTTTCAGTTTTTCAATCTCACAATTTTTACCACATTAGGTTAATCTTTTCTTCTCCCTTCCATTTCTTCTTCCCTCTCCAATACATACCTTTCCTGCACACCCTTTTACTTCCATTTTGCCTCAAGTATGAACTCAAATGTATAGCATAGATTCTGACGTTTAGCTATATGAATAGTTCCATTCACATAAAATCAGAGTACTTAAACTATTTTATTTCTTGAAGTTTCTGTCCTCAAGCTCATCGCTACCATGTGACTACATTCAAGTAACATGGTGGTGAGGCACTGGAACAGGATGCCCAGAGAGGGAGTAGATGCCCCATCCCTGAAAATATTCAAGGTCAGGTTGGATGGGGCTCTGAGTAACCTCATGCAGTTGAAAATGTCCCTACTTATTGCACAGGGGTTGGACTAGATGACCTTTAGATGTCTCTTCCAACCCAAACCACTCTACGATTCTATTAATTTTAGATTGGAAGGTTTGCTTTGCATCTTATACTGAGTGTTTTTTTAGTTTCTAGGTAGTTTTGGAAAATGATCACCTCACATCTCAGTAATACTGACACCGTACCTTTAACCTGCTGTATGTGGATCAGAAGTGATTGTGTTTTTCATTTCCTATGGTTGACAGACAAAAAAAAACGGAGTATTTTTTTCAAGTATTCGTAGCTTCAAAATGACCTATGGAAAATGTTCTAGTATTGTGTGATTATGCTCTATTTGAAAGAGATTAATGAACTCCAACCACACAGGCAAAGCCAATTATAATTCTCAGGATATCATGTTTTTACAGCTAAAACTTATATTCAAACCCAAATGTATGGACAAGCTTCCAGAAATCCTGGCTTGTATGTTGATTTCATCAAGATCAGAAGGCAAATAACAGATTGATATTGAAATGAAGCTAGCATAAAAAAGACTGTCTACGATTCGCATGCGTACCTGTATAAGTACACAAATGTATGTTTCACGTGCACATATGAAAACACAAAAGGCACACATGTACATATACAGCAGTTATACACTACAATATAACAGACCCATAATGAATTCTAAAAAGATAGAGATAACTGAACCATGCTTTTCTTCTCTAACTTGTTGTAATAAAGAGCTATTAAGAAAGAAAAAAGGTAAATCAAAGTGATCTGAGCTGCCCACATAGTGGACTTTTCCACTTCCAGGTAGGGATGAAGAGAGAGACCTGAGACTAAGCACAGAAATTAATCAAGGTATACAGAAATTTTTTTTTAGTAACTTGAAGTGGGCTTAATCAATTTTAGTAAACTGAAACCAAATTATTTACAAATGAACTTCTATAAAATTTTGCTTGACAGTTTTACACAAGCGTAATAGTGCGTTGCTGAATGTATTATCTGAAGCTAAAGGCAGAAATCCTGAATCAACTGACTGACGTTTTCTAGTCAAGGTAGTGCACTAGAAATATTGAAGTTTTTTCAGAAGTTATAGAAGCAATACAAACATAATTGCATTTGTAAATGTGAAGGAAAGCACCTCTTCAAAATTCTAAGAAAATACCCAAAACAGATTCATATACTGTTATTCCAATAATTTGCATTGTTCTTTTTACCATCTCTTCAGAATTTATCTTCATCTGTTTGTAAAATTATATGAAGGCAGACATTGCTTAGAAATAATTCAGTAAACTAAGTCACACTTTTATGACAGAGAGCATTCATTTAGGGATTCAAGTATAGTATTTAGTTTGATGAGATATCTCAGTTTAATTTTGTTTGGCTGTGCTACAACACACATAATCAGGATATCACTTAATTATGCAAAAGCTTCTAGAAATACTTTCAAACACTTATAACAGAGTCACTCTAGGTAGACAGAGGTTTTAATGCCCAGTAAGCTACAAAGATACCAAGTAAGAATTTTGGAAATTTTGTCTATAATACAGATAGACTATTTGCAGTAAAATTATTATTTAAGGATCTTTTTTTTGTGTCTCAGACGATTTGTACATTGTGACCTTATTAAATGCTGAGCAATACTCTGACTTTTGGGAGAAAGTGAAGACCATAAATAATTTCTAATTTCATGTGGAACCAGGTCTCGGGACTAAACCACTTAGTTTTCTTGCCAAAATATGATCTTTAAATTCTTAATTTTGCTGCACACTGTGAAGTACTGTAATACACATTTCAAACCATTGGTTCGTCAATGTAATGTGCGAACTGAGAACCCTATCCTCAGCATTTCTTTCATGAAAACAGAAGAATAGCCATTTCGGGTGAGACAAAAAGTCAGCCTAGTCCAATATCTCATTTCCGACAGCAGAAAACAGAAGACACCCAAACATAAGAATAGGGTATTTAGAAAAGGACATTTTTTGGTAAATCTTTTGCCCTTCATCAATTTTGATAGCCTTTGGTACATTTTTCTTCTATCAGTCCTCAAACATCTATAAATTTTTAGCATCCACATCAAGTGGTGAAGTACTCCACAGATTAACTACAGATGATGCTGCCAGAGTAACATATTTCTTTTCCCCAATTTTTTACAACTTCTCTCTAACCAAGTGACTAACCACCATAGCACGTTCCTTGTGTGGGCTAAATGGCCGTCTCTTCTCTGACATTCAACCTGCTTCTCCACTTTACAGACAGCTTCTCCTTATTTCCCTGGACTCCCCATGGAATTAGTACCTGTAATTGCTGCATTGTCACTAAACGAAATGGAAGCTGGAGGATTTGTGTGACTATGTATGCGATCAATGTACAGTTACTGATCTTCACTATCCTGCACAGACACAGAAATGATGTGCTTCCACACTTTACTACGCCTCCACGAGAATCAGTACTTTCAGCATCATGCTTTGAGGCTTCAGAGCCTGTGCGAGTCATCACACACTGCTCTTGGTCACCTTTTCTAACACAGCATTTGTTTATCCTACATCTGTTACTTTCCAGAGCCCACCTAGCATACTGACATATCACATGCAAAAAAAGCTGTGAGGATCCTAATGCTCAAAAAGGAAATATTTCACGTATAATGACTCCAGAAGGCTGTTTTTGCAAGAGCAAGATGCAAAAAGGTGCAGGGTGGTGTTTTTAAAACAACAGATGTATCATTAAGATTGACTTACAACTACTTTTGAAAATCAAGCCATTAACTGCTAACCTGAAACTTGACTTTTTTAGATTATGTGTATAAGAAAAATACCAAGTGTTATAGTGTAAAAGAATATTGCACAGAATTATGCAAAAGCTTCTAGAAATACTTTCAAACACTTATAACAGAGTCACTCTAGGTAGACAGAGGTTTTAATGCCCAGTAAGCTACAAAGATACCAAGTAAGAATTTT
>Ga0065711_1036003_pt1 | contig 21568 bp, 13 predicted proteins | sample Hoacrofraction12_FD_59098 | JGI IMG/M metagenome (GOLD analysis project Ga0065711, IMG submission 59098) | Hoatzin crop microbial communities from Cojedes, Venezuela - Epithelial fraction 12 v2 (version 2) | ecosystem: Host-associated > Birds > Digestive system > Esophagus > Crop | place... | reverse complement strand
GGATGGGGCTTTGAGCAACCTGGTCTAGTGGAAGGTGTCCCTGCCCCTGGCAGGGGGGGGGTGGAACTAGATGATCTTTAAGGTCCCTCCCAACCCAAACCATTCTATGATTCTATGGTAGCATTATACTTTCCAAAAGGGTTTAAAACAAAGTCCCTGTTTCATCAAGTTTACATAAAAGGTTGTCACTACTCAGACTTCACTGCCATGTACCTGAGCTGTCCAGTTTTGCATAGTTGTCACTTCTTATTTCTCTGTCCTTTGCATTTACCAGAAGAGAACAAACAAAAAAAAAAAAAAAAAGTGGCTTTATCTAAGATGGTAAGAGAATAAGGTAATCGTTTCTAAGGACTTTGTTTCCATTCCTCTGTTTTCAATCCCAGTTATCAAAAAGTAAAGAGTATTGCAGCGTTGAGGGGAAACACAGGCTTGCAGCACAAGTGCAGAGATTGTCCTTCTGCCTGCGTTTGTTTAACTATTGTCAATATCAATAACAGACAGGCTGGTTTACTTTCATCTTTTACACACCCAAACGATTTATATGAAGAATTATCTTAAATTGCTTTATTGTGTAAGTGGACACATAATAAAGTAAATATTGTGATATCTTCTACTTGGTCTAGTCAATATATTGCAAGTTGTATTTCATTAGAGTCCCATACAACACATACTCCCTTTGTAATTGCTATCTGTTTTTCTCCTGAGGACAAAAAGAATAAAATTTTTAAAAATTGTCTGAGTTTGGATAAATGTCAGCCATGTTCATCAGCTGTAAAATTATTCTTTAACATTCTCTGGTTTTTGCTATGTGTGTAATATTGCCAACACTGCTCCCTTCTCCTCTGCCACTGCCAGGGGATTTTTACTTTTTCATGAATCCCATCTAGGTGATCGCACGTAGATGATGTTGTATGATGAAGTTACCCCTTCCCACTCAGTCTACACTGTTTGCTACATTCAAATTGACGTAAACTGGAAATGATCTCCTGTCATGTCTATCAGCGCTGGAGAACAATTTATACAATGTCTCGTGGTTTAATGTGTCCCCACCCAAGTATACAACAACTCCACTGCCGATCACTGCTCGGTAAGTGTGACTGGGAAGAATTCTGCTAATCTGTATGAGCACTGAATCAGCCCTTAAAGGTAAACTTCCAGTGTTTCTGCTGTAAGTAGAAGGTGTAACCATGAACAAGCTGTGGGAAAAACATATACTAGCAAATGATATGAGCCTCTTCTCAAACACCTAAGGAAGAATTATTTGTTTCAAATTTTTTCCTTCTTAATCCCTTTTCTCCCCATCTCAAAATTTCCTGGTCTGTCACCCCTGTTTGTTAATTTTTCCCTCTGTTTCTTATCTCTCCTCCTTTTCCTTTGCAGCCCTTCTCTGCACTGCGGTGGCTTCAAGTAACCTGTAGCAAGAAGCAAGGCTACCTTGTGCTATGTTAATGCACACTACCTAAGCATCACTCTGCTTTTGACTTTAGGAAATCAGGTTGCAGGCTGTGTTCCATGGCACTGCTCTGCACAGCCTCTGCTACTGTTTTATTGCAGTTTTACTACAAATCAGATTTCTAAAGTGCGTCAAGATTCTTCCAAATGAGAGATGCTGTGTAATACACCACAATGTCTTCCCATGTGTCACGGTTTTTTAAGATCCCTTTTTAATAATTCTCTCTCTTCTACTCTCCCATGGGGCTTCTATCAGTAGAAACTACAGCCACCACTAGTATGGTTCCCAGATGCAATAAGCAGTGTTGGAAAAGCCCCCCTGCACCACTCCATCCCACCAACCTCCCCCACCCATATTTCACCCTCTTCCAGTTGCTTGCACTGCATTCTTAGACATTAGCATATAGATCAGCTCTCTGAAGTTTTTGTGGATTAATTTCCTGCATGACAAATTCTCACCCTCATTTCTATCTGGTGCAAGATCCCATGTCATTGGGGTACTCGATTCTTCCAAAGCACTGTCTCCAGTACTCATTTCATACGCCACATGACTGCAAATCGACACATTTCTGTCGGGTGAGGCATAAAGCACTGTCTCATTTCAGCTATGCTTTATAAGAGAGGCACGTTTTGTTGATTAAGAAACAAAACGTAATTTCTGGGAAGAGGGACGACAGAATTCCTATTCATTTGTGAAGTGTTGTTTTGTGCGTAATTTGAAATGACTCAGCTTCTGGCTATTAAAGGAGCACTAAGAAGCAAAACACGAAATCACAGGTGTATGCCTGAACTACCTGCAATGAGCAGAGTGACCTTCCAGTGCTTTTAACAATAAAAAATGGTTTCTCTCCAAAGCTTTCTACAACAATCTTTTCAGAGGAATCAAAAGTTCCATACAAATTACTTCCACCTCTGTGATGCCACTAGAAATAATATCTCAGTCCTTTACAGGAGGAACAGCTTGACAAGCTGCTAGAGTGCTGGGATAAGCCTCAACAAGCTTATTTCTCCAATAAATAAAAAAATCAGGCTAACACCTCCTGTTTCAGAGCTTTTAAAATGGAGAATTTGACCACTAAAATCAAGCCGATCAGCTAGAGCTTTCTTTTTATTCATACATATTCTGGTGCAATTCCTCATTCTTGTATTGCTAAGTCTGAATATGAGAAATGTAAAGAATCACTTTTTAAATTTGGAGTAACAAGAAAATACCTCTTACTTTTGCAATTTCAGGAGAACATTTCTGTATTATGGCTTGCACGGTTTCTGAAGCAGGCAGAAAGAAAAAATTAATCCAATTAGGTCACAGAAGTTAATCTAGGATTGCAAAATTAAGCATGGTTGTCTTGGTCCAATGCTTGCATATACACACAAGTCACAGATCATAATCCTTTAATTTTTCACTACAGCAGTATTGCTCCTTGCTAAAGAGCAGGTTATCTGTGGGTTTAATTAAGATCGGGAGGAGGGCGTACCACTTCCTACCACGCGTGCAGAGCCCATGGGTAGGAAGGGGATGGAGACCCGGGCTGGCAGAGGCTGTGTCTTGTCTTCCCCTGCGCACCGAGGACATGGTGTGACCCCTATCACCCGCCTTCCTCCGAGCCCGGTCTGTCCCCAGCCAAACTGCCACTTCCACCTTTGCCCAGGGGACGCAGGGCACCTCTGACCAAGATAAAAGTGGCGGGTGTGGAGGACAGGACCACTGCTCCCGTGGGCTGGGCACTAAGCAAGTGGCCGGAGCTGTGTGCGCCAACCCCACTGCACCAGCACGCGTGGGACAGAGCAGGACCGGCGTCCACACGGGTGGCAGACGGCGAACAAGCTGCCTGCAAGCATCGTGCGCTGGGCATCTCTCAGTGAGGCACAGCCCCATGGCAGCCGCTGTCCCCTCTCTCTGTGGCGTGGCCCAGCACAACAAACCTGCTCCACGCCGCCAGCTCCACTCAGACCTGCAGCAGAAACCCCTGGGGAGAGCAGACCTGCCTGGATGGAGCACGTGCTGCTATATCCCTGCTACTTTAATCTAGCCCCTATGGCAAGTTACAGCGAGGCAGACAGCAGCAAGGGCTGACTATCGTTCCTCACGGGGTTGTACGCGTGCATCAGCCCATGCAAAAGCTCAGGCCACAGCATCTTGACCAGCAGTACCTCAGTTAGAAAGGACACATTAGCTCACGTTACAGGGATGCTCTTGCTTTGCTCCGTTGACCTGCTTTTTTACCACCAAACTCTTCTTCATGCTGCAGGGAGGCACATACCCTGTGGGCAGCAACAGACCAACTCAGGTGCTGAAACAGCCACACCGGGAACAGTTTCTAAATGTCCCCATTCCCTAAAGCAGACTAACAAGTCCTGATTTTCTGCTGAGCAAAACACTACCAAGCAGGAGATTCAAACCCACTGTAAAAGAGAGCATTGCACTCTCCACAACCACCGGTCCTGGCTGGAAACGAGCCATTTCTCTCGTGCAGATACCACAGCGACCATTTCTCTTGTGCAGACGCTGCAGGAAGTGTTCAGGCCAAGAGAGGTGCGGACAGTGCATAAAGGCTACCGAGACCAGACCTAGCTTGCACGCAGAGAAAGCCAAGGCACAGGCCAGCCAGTCCTCATCACCAAGACAGTTAAAAGGTTGCATTGACAGAACAGGAAGGGCTGGCAGCACCCACCACACGGTGACACCACTAACGCCCGAGTGCTGCGGCTGGGCTTTCCAACACCTCACACAGCAGCCACCAATGTTCACAAAAGCAACCATTGCCAAGGTCTTACCGGTCTTCAAAGGGCCTGTTGTGGTGATGGCATCTTCTCAGCTCAGCACCCAGCTTGAAGAGCTGAACATACAATGGAGGAGACCAAATGCCCTTTCTGCCCCCAGGCTGGGGAACCACAAGCTGGTGGCACTGCAGCCCCAAAGCAGCCACAGTCCAGTGGCCTTGCTGCTCTCCACCTCCACATGGGCACAAGTATGGGACAAAGGAGTTTCAGTCACAGCTGATAGCTTAGCTCACCCTTGAGCGTGCCATTTGGCAGCCACCAAGAGTAGCTGTGGCACTCAGCAGCGGTCAGGCATGTCAAGGTATATGAAATAACTCATGGGGCACAGAGCACGAAGCAGGTCCTGCTGGCTCTCCTGGCTAATTGACATGCTCTCTCCTCATGCCATATCTCTGTTTGCTCCTTTTCCTCTCCCTCTTTGGAAAATCAATCAATACTGATTTTCACAGCACAGCTACCCTGAGTCAATGCTGATCACTACCAGCACACGAAGGCTGGAGGTCCTTTGGGCCAATTGGACTCCCTCTGGAGATTACAGTTATTTCTGTATTGAAGAAACAGCCTGTAGGGTATCCTCTAAAGGAAAATTGTTTCAAGAGGACAAAATTCTGAGAAGTTCTGGGGCATTGTGATCAGCTTTTCGTGTTTAATTTTTGTATATTGCACACCCATAAAATTTTGGGAACTGGATCCAGTTGCACAAGTCAGTGGTAGAGCTGGTACTGTCTTCAACTGCCTTTGAATCAGTCTCTCAATGCATAAAATTTGGAGCTACTTTTGCAGGTTGCTTGAAAATTTGACTGATCTACCTTTCAGAGTTACAATAACCAACGACATCTGAATGCTGATTGTTTTAGACGAAAGATCTTGTCTTGATTCCATCTCTCCATTTCCTTCTTCTTCCACACATTCCCCCCTTATCCTGTTGGACTAATATTTACCTGTGAACTATTACCTTAGAGCCAGGGGGTCAGTTTGACTTCAGCAGCAGCACATATGTTAGCATATGCATTCCTCAGCCAGTGAACCAAAAGCCACAGCAAACATGAGCAGCAAGACGTGAAAAACTTGCAGAGGCAGAACATGCCCAGATAAGGATTGATTTGCCCTCCTGACTTGCTCCCTCCAGGCCCTCCCTGTATTTCTCAGCAATTCTGTATCTCTGCAAGAGCGCTCTGCACTTTGTGGTACTCCGAGATCAACACTTCTGTCATTGGAATGACAAGGGAAAAGCGAAGCAAGCTGAAGAAGTGACAGGTGAAATGTATTATGCTTTTACATACATATGCGCATCATTAGGGACAGAACTACCATCAGCAGCATGAAAACCACGGGCTGCTGTCATCTGAGCTAAAAGGCATACTTTTCCAATAAGAAGTCTTGCCTCCTTGGCAGGCCAGCAGCCGGAGGCAGACGCAATTTCACGCTCCCGCACAGACCCCAAGCGCAGGAGGCAGGGGTGGGCTGCCCGGCCCCGGCCCCGGTATTAGGCTGTCACAGAGGAGACACACACGGCACTGCCACCCCCATGGCACTCGTCAGGGTTGCTCCACTCGCTGGGAATACTGACACAGCTCAAGTCTGCGTTTAATTCACAGTTGTCGAGCGTCGGCTTCCTCTGCTTAGGAGTGTGATTGCAGAGTGAAGATGATACATTGCGGGGAAAACGGAGGTGTGGAAGTGAACCTCCTGCCAAAGCCTGTTCCTCATCCATCCAGCTGCAATGGACTTTGTCGTGGGGCTGGGGACCGCAAGGAAGCTGGATGTGGGGCTGTGCATCCTGCTTTCTCATGGGCTATAAGCTAGCGAAACAGCACTTGTACCCATACCGAGTTTGACTTCGTTTTCCCCCCAACAACTGTCATCACATGTTTTTTGTAGCATCACTGGAGAGTTTGATTTGAAGAGGCAGCCAGCGGCCGACCTCACCAGGAACACCCCGCTGGGTTCAAAAGCGCAGCCGCCAGCCCCAGCAGCAGGTCGGTGTCGTGGGTGTTGCTGCCCTGTGCCAGGGCAGGCAGTGGGAAGGCAGAAGGCAGGGGCTGCACGCCCGGTCACCCGCGGCTGAGAACTTCCAATTCTCAGGATGGCCATGAGACAGCCACCTTCAGAAACACCCCTGAACACCCAGCCTGCTTCATAGTGCAAACGAATGCCTGTGTCAGAGCTACAGTACCCCGAGGGGAGTTTGGGCTGAAGAAGGAAAGCTGCTGTTTATTAAGTTAACGATTAAGTTCTGTTTATTAGGAGGGTTTATTTCACAAACAGGATTTGAACATCATTTGTTAGACATATAATTTGCCAAAGCATTATCAAAATTTAACATACATAAGCCTAAAAATCGAGCAAATCCCATTCAAAATATTCATTGAAAGCAGCAGAAAACCAATATATTTTAAGGGCATTTTGAGCTAAGTAGAAGGAAACAGCCAGGGGGTGCTCTGGAAATTAATCTGTTCCTATAGGGCTTCATTTCTGTTGATGAACTGCCACTGTGCTCTAACCTTCCCAGTTATTTTACACTGAATACTTTCCAATGCTAGTTTTCTGGTTTTTAACCAACTTAGTTCACATGTTGTTTTCAGTGCTTACCAGGTGTAGTAGGCACACAGTTCTTCATATCAGTATTTTAATTTTCCTGGTAACCCACAATTTCATGATCTTTTTAACCTATCTACCATTTTATGTAAGGTGATTGACAAGTGAGCAGCTTGAGAAGCTACATTAGTTAAAGAACAAAAACCAAAAGCTTCCATAGCTATAAGACCTCTCATTGGCTCTAAAGCAGCTTTGCCACTTATTTTCCTAATTCCTGCCAATGTAATAGCTACATCTTGGCTTACATGAAGCTCATTTTCTTGCTGCAACAGGAATTGTAGTACTTGGCTTTCTGGGGTGTAAAAATTTCAATGATCCAAAACTTTTTGGTGCCAAATTCATGAACACTTAGTTTTCTAAAGACAAAAATGAAAGTTCTGATTTTTTCATGTAACCATCGGCTTAAAAAGGAGAGAGCATAAAGCTCAGCTGCTCTTTGCCAGCAGATGCAAAATGAATTGAAATCCCAAATGATCGAGGCTGCATCATATCCCTGGCCTAATGAGGCTGAGACTGGGAGCACAGGAGGGTCATCAAGGAGTGCGTGGAATGGAGACAGACAGGATGGGATCTGGCTGCATATGAAGACATCCAAATTTAGATGTATACTGAGAAGTTCCTACATGTGTTCTGGGTTTGTCTGCCCCCTTTACAGCCAAGAGAGGTCTGTCCAATGCAGCCTTTGGAGTCATGGGCTATGATTCATTTCATCCTGGGAGACACCTGCACCCAGGCATGACACAGGCCTCACAGAGCTGTACCTTGGCAAAGCAGCAGCAGGACACTTCAGGGCACCTCAGGTATCACTAGATGCATACCTGTGGGCAACTGAATTAAGCCCTAGACTGGGGCTCAAATGGGAGCTTGGACTCGTGCCTTGTCTGTAGGCAACTGCACGTACACACTTGAAAGCTGAAACACGCTCATCCAAGAATGAGTTTTCTAGTTTGACCTTTTTAAAATAAAGTCTTTAAAAACACACTCTGTGTGAACAACCTGTCTTCTAGGATAGAAGAGAGATAGTTTTCTTATTTTTCCCACTCAGCTCTTGCTTTGGTCTTTCTTTGAATCACATAAAAGTATTTTCTACTTGCCTTCTTCCAGATAGTCATGTGTAGATCAACAGGGTGCTGGAAACAGCAAGGCTACACAAGGAAATGAAAGTGTGAATATATGTTCAGATGAAGGAAATAGACACTTTTTTGCAATGAATACATGAGCACACAGGGGAAAAGCGACGCAAATGAAGCCAGTCTTATGGGTCACCTATTTCCAAGCAAAAGACGTGAAAACATGGAGATAAGAATAAGTTTCTGCACAAAAAAATATAAAGGCTTAAAAATAATTGTTGCAGCCAAGGCAGTACAGTTTCTTTGCTCACAAGCTCATGTGCTACATGTGCGTGTGAACACAATTTTCCTTGAGGGTATTTTTTTATGTGATAGTTTATCTGTGTTGTTGAAATATTTGCTAATGGACTGTATAAAAACATCCTTTGGCCTATAGGCAGAGGAAGGAAATGGAAAGGTGGTGGAAACTCCTTGCCTTGACAATAGCCATGAACCCATGTGTGAGCTGCAGCCACGTGCAGCTGCTCTGCAGGACAGCCTGGTTTGCACAGCTGCACAAGAAAGAAGCATCAGTGCTTTGAGGACCAGCATGGTTAGGGGATTAGTCTCCAGAACCATGGCTTCACTGCACTGTCAGGTTGTCATGACCGCATCGATACCACCAGTCAGTCACAGGAAATACCCCACAGGCATTTTTAACAGTGCAGATAGATAGGTTCCCAGCCTCAGCTCATCTCCAGTCAGAGGCTCCTGCCCACACACAGGCTCCTGATCTTGCTGTGTTGGCCTCCCCCATCTGCTCAAAAAGGGAGATAAAAGCAGCAGGAGATCCCTGCACACTCGAGGCACATGGGGCCATGCCACAGTGCTCTCTGTCATCTCTGCTGCAGATATTCCAGGGGTGTCTTGGGAGCTGGAGCCCCAGCACCATCACCAGCAACAGCCAGTCTTTCACCCACCAAAAGCATGGCCCGTTGCCAGGAGCTGTTGCCGTGCGTTGTAGACTCACTATGTCTTGACCATTATGGATGAGTCACAAGTACACTGTTGGGACTACCCTGTACTCCTGATTTGGGAGAGCACTAGGCCTCTAATCTGAGGATGTGGCTCTTCATGGTCCTGGGCCCAGAGCAGCCATCAGCTTTGTAGTGGCAGCTCACAAATGTCCAGCCCTGAATCCCCATACAGATCCGAGTAATTGCTCTCTTCTGAAAGCTGATCACATCTATTTCCTGTCCCCCCCTGCCCGAGATGAGGAGCTCACCATCAGCGAGTTCATGGTGGACATCCTTATGGAAGCCTACAAGACATACTGTCACCTGCTGCCTCTCCAGATTGTTCCCCCCTGTCCCAATCCAGGCTTCGCCACCCCCTCTCACACAAGCAGTATGCCCGTCTATTTTGGAGCCTTTGACTGGACACCTATATCCCACCCAGTAGCCCTCACAGCAAAGTGGTGGTTATTGCAATCACAGGAGGAGCAATTTCTTCATACACTGTGGCCCCATCAGTCACTGCCACAATTCACACACAGCAACATCATTTGCAAATACGATGCTGGCATACTCTGGAGCCCTGGTTTTCCTCTAAGACATGTACCTATACTGACACCTAGGGTGTAATAATGATGACACCTGCCGATTTTACCACCATTCTTACCACCATTCTGCCATCCCAGCAATCACAGTGGTCACTGGGAGACTGACCGTGTTGTCACTTCCCACCTGATGCTGTCAGGCACAGATTTTGGTGGCCAAAAAATCGGCCAGCCAGAGCCAAGGAGGCTGCCTAGATCACTGTGACTAAACCGTGCATTTCACACACTGTAGGGAAGCGGTGGGAAGCAGGTGCTGAGCAGGTGGAAGCAGGCTGGTCACTGTGAAGGGCCCATGCCCAGACACCTTACCACCTTGGACACAGCTTTGGCCCATGTGGCTCCTCTAAGGGACATACATCATGTCACCTGAGGCTCCGTTCAAAAGCCCAGTGAGAGGGGGAGCGCCAGGAAGGGAAGCACAGGGAGCACGCGGGGAAGGGGCATCGCGCACAGGGCAATTCAGGGTAATTCACACAGGTCTGTCTTACACCACACAGGTCCTATCCAAATCAAGAATAACTCACCCATCAAAAATAACCAACAACACACCCGCCAGTTCTTTAGAAAGCACAGCGCTGTACGACCCAGTCTGCAATATTAGAAGCAGCAAGTGTTACACTCAGACCTTTTAAAACAAACTTCCTAAACAGATTCCCAAATCCCTCACTCCATATTAGGAAGTTAACCCCAGTTAAACACGAAACGTTAAACTCGTAGCTGTTAGGCTTACCGTTTGCACTCGCAGCGGTCTACCAGTCTGACAAACGCATTGCTGTGGGGTTGATGCCAACAGACTTGTCCGTAGTAGACAATCCAGCTCAGCCAGCCAGCAGACCATAAGGCTGGAAGGGCCTCATCTGTTCCCTAGCCTCAAGGCAGGGTCACCTACAGATATGTCACTCCTGACAAATGTTTGTTCAATCTGTTCTTAAAGTCATCCAGCGATGGGGATGCCTCATGTTCCTCAGACAGCCCATTTCCCTGCTTCATTTCCTTCAGCAACAGAGAGCTTTATTCACTATCTAACCTGAATCGCCCTTGCTGCAGCTGGAGCATGTTGCTTTTCATCCCAGCCACCACAGACAAAGAGGAAAAAAAATGCATTATTCTCTGCAGCAGCCTCTGAACACTTATCACCTGACAAATCTTTCTTCTTATTCTGCTTATGTCTTGCCCCTAAACAGATTGCAGCTATTCAGACATTACGGTTGGAAAAGTTTCCCTCAAGATGTCGTGCGTTTTTAAGGCTTCCAATTTTAAGACTGCTGCTTTTGCTGCAATCGCTTCACAGATCCCCTGAGACCTCTGCTGCTCAGTTCAGCCATGGAAGAAGGCACTAATCCTTACACTCCAGCTTTTGCTGAGAGTGTTTGCTGACAGCAAATTTCAAATTTGCTTAATATTAATATTTGCTGAGTAAACTTTGGCTGCACAAAAATATACGGGAAGCAAGCCAAAAAGTTTGGCTGTAGACAGACATTTGGTGTTCAGTACAGTAAACCACACGCTGCAAAAGAAGGTATTTAACACCAGTCTTCACCATCACCTCCTACCCACACCGTCACCCAGCTCCTCAGTGCTCTGCATCTCCTGACCCATCAGCCTCCTCCTGGAGGCACCATCAACCACCTCTTCTTCCTCAGTGTCCTCCTCTCTGCCTCAGGCCCCAGAAGTGCCACTGCAGAACCCGAACTAGCAAGCTGAGCACAACAGGGTGGATGCTGCTCTACCATCATGATGTATAATGGTGGCAGCACTTTGAGGTTCATCTCCCCACTGTAGGAAACACTCAGGTGTGATTCATTTCACCTAGTTTTGGCCACCAAGAAACAAGGCACCTGAGCTATGCATGCAGTCTTCTTCACTGCCCAGCAAGGACAAAACGACCCCCGTACAGGGATGTGTTTCTCTCTACTGGTTATAGAGTTAGCCCTAGTACCTAGGCAATTTAACAAATTCCACTTTTAGCAAAGAGAAATAGTGTCAGTCATCAACACCAAAGCCATTGGATTTCCAACAAAGCTCAAACAAGGAGCAGAGTTTGAACAAAATATGACAATCTCACACCTAATAATGAAGAGGTCAAGGTCAGTATCAAAGCCTCACTGCACAATTGCCTTTTCTTCAGATGCTTGTTTTTCTGCAGATTTCAGTGCACAAGGAGCCTGAGACCCACGAGGTGTAAGTGAAAAAGACAACCATCAACCTCCCCCCAAGTCAACAGGAGTAGAAGACAAGAAACCAGCCTACATTCAGTAAGTGGTTCAGAATCACACACTTTCTTTTTATTCCTCTTTAATTGAGTGCCTATTACAAGAAGTACTTACAAGTATGAAATGCCCCATACAGTGTACATTTGAGTATCAGAATACTCTTCAGCAACTCTTACCTCGGGAGAGAAGTATTCCAGGAAGCACACCACTTAAACAAGCATGTGTTTACCAGAAAAATAAATGACCTTTAGCAGCAAGAGAAATCTCTTATGCATATCCCTGAGCTCCAGGCTTTACAGCCAGTAGCTTTTCATATGCCTCACATATACGCATGAAAAAGTTGCTTTTCAGTGAAGTACATAAGCCCTGCATATAAAATAATCATTTATCCTCAGGTGGCATTCTCAAATATCCCTGGAAAGCACCAACTGGGGAAGGACAGCACAAGTGATTCCCTGCTCAGCTAGCAGACGGGATGGCAATCCAGGCATCTAGCAGGTAGGTCTAGGACCAACTTGTGCCAGCCCTTCTCACTTCAGTCTGTCTCCCTCCTTGCTCCACATGCACTGAGTAGCAGAGCCAGTCTGAGGTAGGAGAGAGCATATCCACACATCTATGACTGGATGAGATGTCCATGTCTCTGCCCTGATGCCATCCCCAAATGCTGTGTCAGACCATCTCTTTTACAAACAGACCACATGCCACCTTAGTCTAGTTTCCCTATTTCTTTGCCCTCAGGATTTTCTTCCAAAATCCCATTGATTTGACAGTGCAAGCTGGCAGGTGCTTGCAGCTCAGTGCTCTTCAACCCATGCACTGGGATCGAGCCACTCCTCAGCAGCCATCTGCTGGCACTATGGATCTGGGTTTACCTTTACATTATGAATTTCCAGTCTGTCAAAATGATACTGAATGGACAAACGTGACAGTTTACTGTTCCATTTCCAGTTCTTCCAGGGGCTCCAAGTACAGAAGTGCTTGCTTAAACACAGCCTGGGCTACCACAGCTGCAGAGGGCAAATGTCTACATAATGGCACTGGGAAAGCTGGGGGACTGATCTCTCTGTGGCACATCCTTCTTCCAAAAAATGTGGGACAGTTCCCCCAAATCAGCTCCCAGAACTTGGTAGTCAAGCACATGAAGACACCCATTCTTCCAAAGCATCATACCCTCATGCATGCCTGACATAAGCTTTCTCTTGTAGTGAAAAACACTTCAATTTGCACAAGCTTCAGAATATTCTGAGTCTACTCTGACTGACTATGACTTCTGTGTAAATAGTAATGTCCCACTTCTCCTTGCTTCTGCACCCACCCCACTTCCCACTTCAGAGACCAGCAGTAAATCCACTCTCAATCCACAGTGCATTGAGGTTTCTGAATGTAGACATCACCCATGTTCAGGGCCTCAAACCATTCTGAAGAAGGAGTGATTTTTTTCTTTTGGCTATGAACCACATGAGGAGAAAAGCTCTAGTTTCCTTTCAAGATTGTGGGGCAGGGAGTGCCTTTTATCGTTCTTCAATACAGCACCCACTGCATTTGGTTATTATTGATAGCAGATTCAACTGTAGCAGCTAGCAATGGCACAGAATTAGTAAGGCATGCTAAGATGTCACAAGTGGACTTAAACATGCTGTTTAATGAAAATATCCAGTGCATTCCTCAGTGTGCATTTTAGGTGAACTCTATGATAATAAATACAGTATTTGAGTCGAAATACATAAACATGGACATGTCCATCCTTCTCACTTGAACTTACAATTTGGACATTGATTTTTAACTTCTCTCCATCTTTTAACTCTGTTACAAGATACCAGTGTGATAATCAAAATTTGAGCCTGGAAAAAACAGCACCCTCGTCTTCTAAACTTCTTACCAGAGTTCACTGACTGATTTTGGGTGGTGAGTTCAGCTGACACAGCTGTAGCTCTTATGTGTGTTCCCCACCTCTCTTCCTCACCTTACCGTTTCTGATGCAGGGATGGCTTAAGAGGACAAAAATCTCCTTTTGAATAGTTTACAGTTCAGTGATTTAATAATGTTTGTAACATAGTATTAATACAACTATATACATTCTCCTCATCCTCCCACATGGCTGCACAGTGCAGTGGCAGCTGCAACAGTGGGAATTTAAAAGGACATCAAAGACAGAATAGAATGACTATGTTTCCTAAAGTCCTTTTTCAAATATTTAATTCCTCCCTTGGAGAAAAATTAGACAAAGGAATCACTTTCAGGAAATTTTCAATACAAACCAGCAGTATGCCCATCAGCCACTCATGCTTTGGGCATCTTGAAACAGCAGTCTTCACAATTAACCTCAGCGTTAAATCACTGATGTTTATTTGTCAGATCTTAACAATTCCTTGAAAAGATTTTCCATGAAACGAATGGTAGAAATACTGTAAAAATGTGTTTTCAGTACTGGCAGAGTCCCTAGAAAATCAAAGTCCAGGCTTCATTGGTGGCTGTAGAAGCAACAGGAAAGAAAATGACTTCATGAAGTATCACCTAAAGTTTCCATTCATTTGCATTGCAGTAGAGCACTGACAGGCAACATTTGTTGGAGAAGCTCTGCAGATGATTTCTAGACAAGAGTTTTGACGCACTTTCCAGTAACGCAGCAGGAAAAGTTTCCTGGTTAAAAATTCAACAGACAGCCACAAAACAGTAACTTGCCATACAAGTTCTCCCATCCATCCCTGATGAATTGAAGCCTGCCAAACTCACCTTCTGCACGGAAGATGTTTCATCCCTGGACTTCTCTTGACAAAGAAACTAAGTAAAGAATGGTGTGGTCATCCTCTACAAGGGGAAAGACCCTTCCAGAGTGCAATCTGATTCGGCTTATTGTACTGTGGGGTTGTTTAAGTTCAGATCCCCACAGTCCTTGGGGTCTCCAATGCTGACTTTCTTTGGCCTACTGATATTCAAAGCTCCTGTTTCCCGAGAGCATTCCCAAACCACCAGGGTAGAGCCTCAGCTTTGCACTGACTGGTGTCAGACTTCTCTCTCCTGCTGGATTGGGATTACTTTGCAGTCCCAGTTTTTTATCTGCTATCCATCCACCCCAGCCGTGTACTCAGACAATCCATCACAAGTCTTCAGGACAACAGCTGAGTTGCATTGTCATAATGATGGAGAAGGTCAGTCCACAGAAGAGCAACAAAACCTCTTCAGCTGAATTCAGGTTGGGTGTGTTATGATGAACGGGACATTAATAAAACTCAAGTGCAACTGAAGGAAACTCAATGAATTCAGTAATTGGTTCTGGGAACACAGGTGGGATGGGGCTGTGCAGCTCCCAGGTGAGACAGGATCTCCTCCACCCTGCACAGCCGCTGCCCCAAGCACCCCTTGGCCGCTGGCAGGGCGATGCTCGGTCTCTTCCCCTCAGTGATGATCAAAGCAGCCTGCTCCAGCTGCCCTTGTACCCACAAAGTTTCCTCCCTGATTTTTTTACCTAAATCTTCCTTGTTGTACATTAAGCTGATGTTTTTTCTTGTCTCTTCCCACCACCCGTTCTACTTCTGTCTATATAAGAATATTCTGTCTGCTAGGAGACTATTACATTCCCTCCAGTCCTCTCTTTCCTGGGCTAAACAAACCCACATCCTCCAGCTTTTCTTCACAGCTCATGTTTCCTGCACCCCTGAGGAGACAGAATCTGCCCACAAACACCTTCTTCCTCAGAGCTGAACAGAGTCAAGTAAATGCCTTTTTCTCTTACAGACTCCTGTCCAGCTAATTCAGTACAAGGTGTCATTTGGCCTTTTTTTTTTTGAGTTAACAATGTCAGTTTTACTCCATGAAGCTTGTGGCAAGAGGCTTCTGTTCTGTTACTGCAATGCTGTTATATAGATAATTCCTTTTAAATATGTGCTTTGCATTAGACTCCCCAAGTATTGCACTTTCATTTGCCTTTGTTTTTATTTAATTTCTTTGATTTTAGAACATTTGCCGAATTTATCAAAATCAGTGTGAATTCTTTTCCTCCGAGGTACATAAAACCACTGACCACTTAATGACATCCACAGACTTTGCAAGTGTCCCATCTAGTTTATCGTTAATAAAAATAATTATTAGATCTGCTCTCAGGTCTTGTCCCTCAGGATTGTATTTGCAAAGTCCTCCTTCTTTGGCAGTGAATCCTTGAAAATTATTTATGAGCACAGTTTTTCTGCTAGCTGTGCACTCATCTAGGAATGAAAATTTTTCTAGATCCAGACATGATTTGAAAATAATATATCCAATAGCTGTACCAGAAGTTTGACTTAAATGCAAGGTAAATTACATTTCTCACTTCCCCTCATAGAATAGGCTATTATCCTGTCAAGGAACGAAAATAGTTTTCTTTGACACAATTTATTTTCAACAAATCTATGCTGACTATTTCTTTGTACTTGAGGAGGTGTACACAGACTGATTGCTTAAAAGTGTGTCCTAAATCTTCTCGGGTGTCAAAATTAGTCTGGCAGGGCCAGTAGAAGATTTTTCTTTTTTAGGAATAATATTATTCAAGCCCTGTTTGCACTTTTCTAAATGCAAGCACATTAAGCCTCCCCACACTCCTTTAATTCTCTGTGATAGTTGTTAATTACACAGAGTTGGCTTTGACTGGTTCTTTGCACACTTGTTTAATCAATCAATCAGATGCGGTCACCCTGGAGACACCAAACTTACAAGTTCTTTAACCTGTTCTTTGAATTCATTTTAGTCTATTCTTTAATCACTCCTTCCCCTTTCTGGCCTTGTTGTGGAGAGCAGAGGAGAAAGCGGAAAAGAAGCAGGGCTGCCCTCCCCTTGTGAACCTGTAACTTCTCGCGTTTTGCTAGTTTTGATGGCATCTGCTGGCAGACACAGGATACACCGCTGCGAAGTACAGAGGAGTCAGTGGGCAGACACAGCCTGTCAACAGGAATATTTGCACCCCCATGACAGAAAACAAAGTGAGACAGAACAGCAAGGATAGATCCTGGTGAAAATGGGGATGTTTTGTGAGGAAATTCTCTTTACCCAGCATCCAAGCTTGTTCCTGTGCTGGTAGAAATGAGACTTTAACTCTGCTACGTGAAAATAAAGAGGAACACATCAAACAGCGCAACACTACCCAGACTCAGAAACACTAGGAGATGCTCCGGGCAGAAGCTCTGCCGCAAGGCAGAAAACACACTTGTGCAGCACTAGTATGGCACGGGTCTCAACGTGGCTGCACAACGTACCCACCAGCTTCTTCAGAGACGAGAGCCATGGCCTCTGGCTGTGCAGGACGGACAGACAAGCGGGTGTAGGGCACAAACTGGGGTCGGCTTGGCTGGAGCCAGAGATCTGTGCTGCCTGCTGGTATCGCTGCCGTCCTGAGCACCAGCAGGGCATGAGGCAGTGACTGCAGGGCACAAGCACCCACGCAAACGGGACCTGTGCCTCTCTGCTGTCAGGATTAACTCAGTGTAGAAGTCCCCCCTCTGCTTGCTGAATCAGCTCCCTCTATCCCTCTACCAGGAATTAGTGGCTAACCCCAAAAACGCTGATCCCCCTGGGCAGCCTGAAGAGGACAGTCAGCACTGGGGGGAGCAGAGGCGGATGCTGGAAGGACCAGGCACCCTGGACCGCAGGCAGCCCTGCCTCCCTTTGCCTGTCTCTCTCCGCTTTGGTGCCTTCCTCCAAGATGTGGGGGTATGAGCAAGGCAAGGAAGTTTGAAAATATGGCACCGTTAAAGGCTGTAAAACTAGCAGGAAAATAAACTTGCAGTTTATTGCTGCTAATAACTTCATAGCTTTTACACTAGGCTTGTAATTTTTGAGGCTTGATCTATGCTTATTTTTCAGCCTTGGAGAACTGCTGCAAACCCTAGTTTCTAAGAGCACTTTGTTCCTTGAGAGATGTGGCAGATAAAAGAGAGATGTGATTTGCCTCATCAAGAGAAGCGTACGCAGGTTCTTCGTGTAAAAGGCATTGGGAATATGCCTGTCAAAGCAAAGGATAAAGAAAAGTAACACCAACAGAACTGAGTGATACCTCTTTCCTGGGATTAGTGTTCAGAGACAGGCAGACTTGGAGTGGTAATCCCAAAACGTATGCCACTGTTGTTGCAATAGCTTTCCTGAAAATTATAGCTGGGGAGGTCGGTGGCATTGCTGATCCCATAGTCCCTGTCCCATAGGAGTCCTCCCAAACATGAAAATTGTTCAAACACTCAGCATGTAGTGAAAATGGGAGTAGGTACAATTTTGTGCCTCACCAGAACAGCTAAGGACTGAGTAGCCATTAATGACGATGCCAAACATAACTATAAACAGTGTCTGGTATTCAGGAGAGATTTGAGGGCTATATTCTAGAAGCCCAGGACTTGTACACAAAAGGTACAGGCACTCAGCCAACTAACAGTACAAGTCCTTGCTCTCAGCTCCTGAGGCCAGCTCAGGAGCTCTCTGTCCTCCAAACTTGTTGTCCAAAACTGGAGCCATACTGGAACAGTCCCCAACGCTCTCTCGAACCAGGTCTGGGATTTGTGCTAGATGGCGTAAACCGACACAGTGTCATGGACTGTGCTAACAGGTCACCAGTAAGAATGACCAGGTAGCTGGGGATGTCCCCTGGCACTGTCTGATAGTGGCCAGGGGGAGGGGAACTGTTAGGTGGAAACAGCGTGAATATCCACTCATCTCCACGCTCCAAATCCCTGCGAGGCAATCAGTGAGGAAGGGTCCTGATCCTCACTGTCAAATCAGTGGTCTAGCACTGAGCAGCACCCGTGGTCCCAGCTCAGGGTGCAAGTGGGGAATCTTGCTGGAGGGCAAGAAATCATATTTTCATATGAATGTCACTGAAAAGCAGAGGTGACTGGGCAGAAAATATTTTAAATAGGAAAATTTGCCCCAAATGACATAAGTTTTATAAGACTGAAAATCAAATTTTTGCAGAGATATAAAAAAGAAGATGCTCTTCTTTGTAAGAAGAAATAAGAATATACGGAAATGTTCTTTTTTGTTGTTGTTTTGGGGTGGTTTTTTAATTGTTTCTTTCTGTTTTCTGGCCATTTACCTCTGTGCTCGTTCTATATTGCCACCATTAAGTGGCAGGCATGGAGAAAAGTAGAAACTGGGTGAGCGGAGAAAACAATGAAAACTTGACTTTTTAAATTGTGGTTTAAGGACAGAGCAATAATAACTATTTGAAAAATTCTGCTTATTCTGTACATTTGTTGTTTGGTTTTTAAAATCAAAACCAAGCTTCTCAAAAAACAGTATATATTTTTAACTTTCCAAACAAACCTGCTGTTTACTGGACAGGCTGAACTGACAAAGTCTGTTGTTACCTGCAGTCTGTGTTTTTGTAATTGCATAGAATCAAATCCTTACTGAATCCACACCATAGGAGAGTCAGAAAGTACTTTACCTAAGTAACAATGTACCCTCAATAAGGCATATTTTGTAGTCTCTGCCTGTCAAATTTCTGAAATATCCAGCCCTGCATGGAAATGGTTAACAAAGCAGTCTCCCTCCACCTGAGCTCACATTTCAGCTCTCCTGATCTAGCAAATCCAGAGAGAAAATTCTGCCTAAAAAATTGTGATGAAGATTAAAAAGTCAGCCCTTGCAGTTGCTTAAAGCTTGAGCTTTAAAGCTAGACAAATTCAAATTATAAATAGGGTATATTTCTGTCTCACATTTTAAAGAACTGTGAAACACCAGATGGCTTTTCTGTTGCTGTGACCTGACATATAAAATATATTTTTATGGTTTCTGATTTCATTACAAATAGGGCACAAAAATGATATGCTGTTAATGTAAAAATAATTTTATGGGTGAACTTGCTGTGGCTGGAGGCAGTTTATCAGCAGGCTGGGAGATGCCCTGCCTTTCCACCACTGGATGGCGTTCAAGGGCCATAAATACTCACACCGGGAACTGCAGCAGAAGAAAATGCCTCTTAGAAAATTAAAACACAAAGCGTCCAAAGCCTTTGGATTCTTGGTAACGCTTCCGTAACGTATTCGTGCTTTCAAAGTTCCATGGAAATAAATCCAGAAAAATGAAAAGAAAACCCAACACAGTTTCTGAGGAGAAAGGAGCTTTCCTCTGAGACACAACTGAATATGCATGTAGCACGCGGGACAGGAGATCTGAAAGCAGTGTTTCAATTAGGAGAATCCAGCAGTCGTATCTAGGCATCTCAGTCTCCATCAGCACTAATACGGCTTGTCAGGAGACAACTGGATGGGCCTTTTGTTTTTCCTTCCAGATACGGACCCGACAGGGAGAGAAAAAGCGAGATGTGTTAATTTGACCTTGGGTCTACACAGACACGACGCCCTGATTGTGCAACACCTGCACACACAAAAAGCTCTTTAAAAGATTTCTGCCTTTGTCTTCCTTCTTGAAAGCCCAGACCCATCCTACTGCCAGGCAGCATCATTAAAAGCCAGCCCATCTCACAGCTGAGCCAGCTGTGAGCAGGAGGTCGGGCTGGAGACCTCCTGGGGTCCCTTCCCACCTGAACCACCCTGCGCTTCCACAGCCTCATTAAGAATAAAGAGACTGACATTTTTTTTATAGATAAGAGGAGCACCCGCAGTGGTACCCGTATTTGTGGGGGTGTAGCCGTAAGGGTCTGGGAGTGCGAGTAGGGTCAGGTTTGCAGAGAGGCAACAGCTTTTACATGCCAGCTGATATACCCGGGAAAGGGGGGGGAGCTCTGGAACAGAGGAACATCTCCTCAGGTCTGAAAGAGCACAGCAAGCTTCAGGTTAGCTGCAGGCAGGCAATATTTGCTAAGTTTTACCAATTACACTTTAAAGAAAAGGATAGTTTGCATCTCTGTGGTACAAAGAAAGGTTCTGAAGAGGAGAGGTGACAGAGCCACAGCCCCTGCAGTGTAAAGGCGGGGTAGAAGCAGCAGAAGACTCATCAGGAAAAGCTGTGGTATTCTAGGAAACCAGTGTTCCTGACAACTCTGTAATTTTTGCTTCAAAGCTATGAATTTTAGTTCCCTCTAGTTTTTTTAAGTCTGCCTTGGGAAATCACTCTTCCTGCCACCTGCTGCGAGCGTGACTGGACATTTGGACTCGATCTTAAAGGTCCTTTCTGACCTAAGCGATTCTATGACTCCTGGTGGTGGTCTGGGCTCGCTTGCACAAAGCTGTTTGGTGAGCTGTGTTTCTCAGGCTGTACTGCCTGGGATACTCACCACAGCGTTTCTAGCAATGGGCTCAGGACTCTCTGCTCTGCCACAGTCCAGTTCCATTTGGGGTATGATAGCTACAGGATACCTTTGCTTTTGGTAAGGATTTTGCCATGGCTCAGGGGATAGATGCCTGAGGGCAAAAAGGAGGGGATCTGAGAATACTGAAAGGTAAAATGTGATCCTCTCCGGTTATTACATAAGGCACTTTGAAACAAAAAGAAGTGTACAGCTGATGAGGCTTCATCTTCCTATTGCAGTAAATGAGTATATAGTGTTTGAGTAGCTCATAAAATATACATATATTCATGTCCCTGGAGATGTGTCCTGTGTTCAGAGAAGATTCCCAGCATGGAGTGCTCTCCTCACAACAGGCTGGTGGTATCTTAAAACCCAGCTACACATAGCTTTTAGGGGTGTTTGCGTGCAGGTTTTCTGGTTTTCTGGAGAGGCTCATGTTGGTCACCCAGGCCCCAGAGGTAAGAGAAGAAGCCTACAGAGAAGACGACTTTCCCTTGGTCGAGGAGGACTGTGTGTGGAATCGCTTAAGTGATCTGGACGTCCACAAATCCATGGGCCCCGATGGAATGCACCCACGAGTGCTGAGGGAGCTGGCGGATGTCATTGCTGAGCCACTCTCCATCATCTTTGAGAGGTCCTGGAGGACAGG
>Ga0065711_1005188_pt1 | contig 21568 bp, 14 predicted proteins | sample Hoacrofraction12_FD_59098 | JGI IMG/M metagenome (GOLD analysis project Ga0065711, IMG submission 59098) | Hoatzin crop microbial communities from Cojedes, Venezuela - Epithelial fraction 12 v2 (version 2) | ecosystem: Host-associated > Birds > Digestive system > Esophagus > Crop | place... | reverse complement strand
TTGTAGGCATTTCTAAGGTCCCCTCTCAGCCTTCTCTTCTCCAGGCTGAACAAGCCCAGCTCCCTCAGCCTCTCCTCGTAGGAGAGATGCTCCAGTCCCCTCCTCATCCTAGTGTATCTAGCACAGACCTCCCAGTCACACTTAAAAACACCTACTCATTGCACCTTCTAATCAGAACGGTATGTCCACAGGGCTCTAAATATCACGAGAGTTACAAAATTTACCATTTACCAAACTCAGACTCAATGCTCAGTTTTATACAGAAAAATAAAACACACTTCTAGAAATAAACAGATTCTGCAAATGTGACCACTGTGCAAACTTCTTCCAAATATTGTGGGAATGTGAAAGGTAAGCGATCACCTGCCCCAGCAGGACACTGAACTCCAGCCCTGTACACACACGCCCTCCCGCAGCAAGCGGGGCTGGACCAGCTGGCTCGCGAGCTCCCCCAGCAACACCGGATCCCGCACAGCAGCCCGAAGATGGAGACGTTTACAGCACGGAGTCAAGTCTCCTCTCTCCATCACGGCAGGTCCACAGAAAAGAAAGCCTCCCCACGCCGCGGGAAGGCCCAGCGATTCACAGGACGGAGGGACCGCAGCACCCCGTGCCACACGCGCTTCCCCTTGCAGTCGCAAAATGGGGCGATTTCTGAAGAGGGAAGGAGTCACTGCAAGGCAAAGCCGCCATCAGCCTCCTGCACGGGACAAACGACACCATTTTTACCCATTTCTTCTGAGGTTACACAAAAGAGATCTGATCAAATTAGCACATCTCACTGACATATCTCACATAGAGTCTTTAAGTGGTAGTAACTTCAGTTTTTTTCTAGTCTGATCAGGCTTGTTTTGTCTTCCAGGCAGCAAATCTCATTAAATCTTTGCCTATAAAATAAAAAGCCCGCTGGTATAAGAAATCTTCTCTTCTCGTACATATTTATAGACACCACTCAAGTAAACTCAGACACGAAACAAGATTATGTTTATCTGGAGAGGCATATTTTCCAGGAAACCATGCTGACTGGCATTTTTCAATACCGCCGAATTATCCCTTTTACCACAGCATCACACAACGGTCTCATTTAGCTTGTTACTCACCAGACTTTCCATGACTTTCTCCTCTCTTCAGACGACAGCTTTGAAGGATACAATCCCCCACGCAGTAACTAGAACCTGGTTGGGTTTTTTGTCAGACGTACAAACCACAGATTTGGTCACCTTAAAATGCAGGCCTGCCTGCGCCAGTTTAACGAGCCATCTCGATTCCTCCGGATAAACAAGATGCCGTCTGTCTCCGGCATGCTTCATGGCTACTTTATCAAAGAAACTTTAAAGTTGATGCTAATAAATACTGTGATGGGAAGATTATGGATTAATATTGATCCATTAGTACATTCCCGATGGGCTCCTGTTCAACACCTCTCCAAAAGAGGATGAGATTACTGTCAAATATAATTTATTTTATATGGCCTCTATTTGTTCTTAGTAGTAATCTCATTAATTAAATAAGATGTACTGACCGAAAAAATCAAATGTGTTACAGTAGTCTAAAAATACATCAGTGACCTTTATCAACTGGACCTCCAACCTCACCCCGAAATATGAAATTTGCTTGCCAAGATCTATTTCTACACTACTGGACGGGCTGATATCAGCTGTATTATAGTATCTTTTTTACAACTGACTCTCCAACCAAAACATTTTAAATAAAAAGAACTATTCTGTCAGAGATCAAATGCAGGCCGCCCGGTTTATACTTATTCAGGTCATTTTCCCTGCCCTTTTTTTTAAATAAATAATACTTTAGCTTTGTTTTTGATTGAAATAATTCTCAATATTCTCTAGTAGTTGCTTTTATAAAGCAGCCATTGTATTTAACAACCACATTTTTTTTTCAGTCAAAAAAACTTGCAGCATTTTAACAATCGGTGCCAGAAAGGAAACATGAATCATCCAAGTATTTAACCAACTAACACCACACTTACTAGTGACATCTTATTTAACTCCAATGATCTGTAAGGAACGTTATAACAATGATTTTTCATTCGTAATGGTTGGTATCGGAGTGGTCAAGGATCCAGAGCTTTGCCACTTACTAGCAACTTCAGCAATCAAACAACTCTACTTTTTCAATACACGTATCGCATTTTTCAAGGGAGTAGTAAGAGAAATGTAAAATACGGAAGGCTGGCCCAGAAAAAGGCAGGCCATGTAGAGTTCATCAAAACACTGTGCAGCTGAGGGTGTCAGGGTGTTCGTTTTGCCGAATCAAAGAGCAGAATTCAAACCCTCACGCGGCGACGGCAACCCTGCCCAGCCGTGAGACACCGGCACCACCGCCACGGGGAACATCGCTCTGCCCTCCCAGGACCACGGCTCTGGGCAGAGAGAAGCTTCGCCCCAGCGCAAACCTGGGGAGCTGGGTCCTCAAGGAGAAAACATTCAGGGTAAAAAGGTTAATAGAGCTCAGGAGCACAAACAGCTGGAGAGACACAAACAGCTGGAGAGACGTGCTGGGCTCCACGTTCCTCAGCTACCAGCTCCAGACGCCGAAAGCCTGCCCCATCTTGAATTTTCTGTCGGGAGACCTCCCAAGCTGCCAAATCCAGCTGCTGAATACACTAACCCAGGCAGAGTTTATAAGGAACAGATATGAAATAATACTTATTTTGCTAGTCACGATGGTCAGATATCCTCCCAGCATGGGATTCTGCGGAGAAAAAGGGTCCATAAGGGAATTCACAAGAACGGAGACACAAAGCTATGCCCCGCATGCCAAATTCAGCAGTCCAGAACCGTAGGGTGGAGCTACGTGGGTTTATTTTAAACACCAGAGAGAACAGCCATCGCTCTGCTCACCGTCACACGTGCTGGTGAAACCATGTGGTTTGTCCTGCCTAAGGCCGAGATACTTCAGGTGGCTCGTAACCGACCAGAAGAAACGAATCTGAGCTTCTTTTCTGCAGGTATTTCTATATCCATGTCTTTCTCACTACTGAGCAAAGCCTTACCCCCGGTACCAGTGCACAGAGCCAAATCTGGTTTGATGAAACCCTAAGAAGGTCAGTTGATGCGCGGTGGGACAAGAATCACTGTCTGGAATAGAGCAAACTGCCAGAGATCTGAGAACACCAAACCAGTATCAAGCACTACAGGGTTGCAGCCACTGGATCACGATCCCCTGTCAGAGCCTGGGAGAGCACAGAAACCCCGATTTCCAACACACAATCACTCTACTACAAATCATTCTGCAGGTGAAGAAAGGTGCACCATGGTTCTTCCTGTTCAAGCTATTCCTTCCCTGCTGTAATTTAAGCATTAATCACATTAACTCTTCTCCTCCCATTAGATAAGCAGAAAAGAGCTCCTCTCCCTCCTTCCCACAGTAACCATTCCTGCACTTCGAAATCTGCACTTCACCTTTCAGCTTCCCGTCCCTAGGCACCTGCAAATCTTTCAGCTTTTCAGCGGGGTTGTGTTTGCCGATTGCTCTCACAGCTTTCCTACGGATTGTCCCCATGGGTCGGGTACTTGCACCCCATCCATCGGCACAAGCTGCAGTCCATTAGAACTGCCTTCGACAACACGTCTGTCACTCCAGCACACGGTGAGTGACTCCTGCTCGCCGCGCTGCAAGCCAAGGTTACGGTGAGGAACTGCTGCTCTCGGACACAGCCAGCGTAGGGTGAATGTGAAACTAAGCCTTTGCTTTGCAGTAGAACACATTTAACCTAATTTCTGCTTTTTACAAGCACAGCCTAATCAACTGTCCCACATCCTGCTTGTGACATAGGAATGTGTTGGCCATCCTCATCGTACAGTTGGCAAAGAGGCTCAAAGAAATTGTATTCATTTTCTGAGCTCATAAAGAAAGACTGCAGCAGACGAAGAGCATGTGCGCAGTCTGCAGGATCCCTTTCAGCTGCCTGCTCTAGGTAAAATGTTAAGGTTATTCTGGTACTTTCTGTGTTCTAAGTCCGGCTGCTAAGGCTCTGAATCTGCTGAAGAGCTGCCAAGTAATGAACATACACTTCATGCTATGAATCTGTCCGGGGATGTTTTGGACAGTTTTCTTGGGACGTCCTCTCGCCCTCTTTTCTCCCAGCGTTTCACCGTGGCAAGCTCCAAAGTCCTGCCGGCAGTGACACCACTGTCCCTTCGCAGTCCCAATAAACTCCTTTTAGACTTGGCCATGTCCTAAATTGCTAGAAGTCAGCGCTCTCCTCCTGCTGCTCATTGTTTCACTTGAAGGTAAAACCTTTCCAGTGTCACCCATCCTGGTCTGTCCTTCGGCCCTTACCCATTAGCTCCCAGCTGGCTCGGCACCCACCCCAAGGCAAAGCTGCTGGCATTCCTTCGCACAGAGCACAGCCGCTCCTCCTCACCTTCCCAGCCTGGCCTTCTGGCAGTCTCACCATGCCCAGCAGCATGGCCAGAGCTTGGCAGCTGTGCACGACCTTCGGACTCCTCCTGTCGCCTACGCCACACACGCCTGCGGAGAGGTAGCTGAGATGAGCTGTTCTCACCAGGGGAGAGCAAGAGCTTTCCCAGTCCTGTCGCCCACCAGGCGCTTCCTCCCGTGCCTTAACTTCTCTTCAGATGATGACAGCCCTTCCCTGATGGCACCTCCACATAAATACTCCAGATAACAGTGAGAACTGCACTTGGGATTATAGTGATAAGCAGAGCCATTACACCGCGGAGCCAGGCCTGTGTTAGGTACGCTCAACGATAACGGCATACCAGTATACCTACTGGTGAGGTCCTCCTGATACAGTAACAGCAGCTACCGAAGACCAGCACTGTGCAAACACAGCTTGAGTCCGGCAGGTGACATAAGCTGTGCAAAACTACACTTCTGATCTGCAGTAACTGCAAAAGGGTTTCTGCTGGCGCAACTCCAGATGGTCGCGTGTGAATCCAAAGGGCTATCGTCCTCCTCGCGCCCAGGGCACAGGCGAACGCTAAAAATCACAGACCAAGCTGTGCTGGCAGTCTGAATCTATCCGTCAGCTCTAGATCCCATACTCACCTCTCACTCAACATGATCTCCTTACTTTATTAGCAGTGCCTGACAAAAAGAATTTCTGATTCTACCCTGACACCTCTGATGATCCAGGCTGGCATCGCCCTCCGAGATACCCTGCCTGCCTCATCTGTTGAAGTGCTCTCTCTATTTAAGGTTAATGAGATTTGCAATCTGAGGCTCTTTTCAAGCTGGGATCTTTGCTTTCAAAAGCAGATCTCATCAGTCAGCTTTGCTTCCCTTTCAGGATACCCTTCCCCACTGCCAGCATGATTCCAGCCATTGTTTCCAAAATTCAAGTATTTCAGAAGTGTGGGGTTTGGTTTTTTTTGGCATTTCTTGTGCCCAAAACTCACTCCGCACTGTGTCTAGACAGCACAAATGGAGGTTGTCCTGTGATGCTCACCAGGGTTCTGATCTGACTTACAACGCTGTGCATTAGTGTTGCTTCTCCCTATGCTAGAGTGCCCGGCAGTCATTCGAATAGTTGAGATTACAGCCCTGAGCATCATCTCTGGGGCTGATTCCACAGACTTTAAAATAAACTTAGTGAAACCTGTGCAAATCTCTACATAAACTAATTGACTGAAATTTTATCCTCACCAGGAATACATTTGGCTTCACTTGACATCCTTAATAAATTAAGTTGAATCAATGTAAAAGCAAAATTAAACCAAATGAATAGTTTCCACTCAGGGGTCAATACTCATTTTCTATATGCAATTTAGAACTGGCATGTACAGAGTCCAGGCTTCAACGGTTCTTACATCACAGTTTAAGCTGAAATGGCTCAAGATAAATGTCAAGAAGAGAAAAAAGGAGTGGAGGAGAAAAAGCACATATGAGGCTGGAATTTACTACTCTCTCTTGGAATAAATTTAATTTGCATTTTTTAAGTCTTTTTCACTTCCAAGTGTTTCTTTATTTACCTCTGAGTCTGCTGTGGGTGGTTGTTTAATTGCTGTTATGCCGAAATCTAAACCAAATACATCCCGAGATTTTTTTAAACCTCGTTCTTCCGAGGGCAAGGACGGAGCTTCTTCTGGGGCAGATACTCTCTCCGCCACTCCTGGATGGGACACCTGGTTACAAGATTTAAAAACAACAGCATGTAAAAGTACAGACGGGAGGCATGAGGGACTGGACGTGGAGCAGGAGTCCCCCTGCGGCTGGAAACATTGTGCCCATGTCTCCAAAACCTTCAGGATCTGTCCAGAGAAAGCCCATCGCTGAGAGTGAACAATTTCACAAACCGGTCATGCTGCTTTCTTACGGTTTTTACCATGACAGAGGCACACCGCAATTAAAATCTTAAGCACTAATTGCTTTTTGTCTGCCCTCTTCCTCCCATGGTTCTTCACAAGGAGCTGAGGGGTTTGTTTACTGCAAGTAGGAAGAATGCAGATCAGGAACAAAGATGGCAAAGAGACAGTATCTGTCAGCCATTCCCGCAGTCGCAGACAGACTTCCCACATTCCGGCTTGCTGCAGAAACGGGGCAGATGGATCACCACAACGTGACAACCTGTACTTTGTGTCAAAGCTGACTAACGCACTTGGAAGACGACAAAGTCAAACCTTTTCTACGGCTGACACGTTACACCACGGCGTAACAACATGCAGAGAGCTAAGGCAGCTGCTGCTCTGCCGGGGAGCCACGCGCTGCTCAAGGGCCAAGGTTCCGCTGGCCCTGCTCGCGGTCCAGATGCAGCTCTTCTGCACTCCTGTCAAGAGATCTGGGTCAGGCACAAAAATGCGACTGTCTTGTAGTGAGATCAGTTCTCTTGGCTGCACAGAATACATTGGCCACACTATTACCACAGGCTGGGACTACCTGTTGCTGTCAGTGTTCATCTTCCATCTCGTCTTCACTTCTCAAAGCATTTCTAACCTGTTTTCAGTGCTCTTTCAGATTGAATTTTCAACACTGTGTGTAATATTCAGAAACAGCTAAAATAAAATCCACTGCAGTTGTTTCAAGGCTCTTCTTTCTTATTCTCTCAGCTTCTCGGAAGCCTTTTCATATTTACAGAAGAGATTGATCATTGTGTAACTTTTAACTGCCCTCACCCTCACCTATGAATAAGGAAGCTGATCATTGCACTGAACTCCAAAGCCAGGAAAGCTGCACTCAGATCTCCTTCACAATCTAGGAACATCGATGAGCTTCTCAATCCTCCAATACCACTAAAAACCCTAAGCCAAAATGAAATAAAATGACCTAAAGCCATCAACAAACAAACCTGGTGAACCAACATAAACTCAAAGGTAAAGAAATTACCTATTTGTCTTCTGAAACTGGAAGAAAACCATAAGCTCAAACAGGTCCAAATGAGATGTCACTACTGGTAGCTGTTCGTACTCCAGAGATGCTTCTACATTATCATGCCCAGCAACAGCACGAAGCTCTCAAACAGAGGGGCAGACAGAGCGCTGGATATTCGCTGAGTTCAAGGAGGTTTAAGGATTTAAAATGTTTTCACATGCTGGGTGCAGAAAATCTGTATGCTTTCCAGACAAAATCGGAACAGACTCATTTCAGAGTGAACTTCAAGACACAGAGCTCTGCAAATGAACAAAGAAGGAGAAGGCAAATGCTGCAGGGCTTCATTCTGCCTCTCCTTCGACAGTGATTCCTTCCAGATTATGGCAATGGACTCACCTATCCCAGGTACCTGAGAGTAAACAAAGAGCCGTTTATAATTCACAAAGCACCTGTTCCAACCCAAAGCATTCTATGATTCCAATACTTTCAAAAGTCTGGCACGGTATGAACCTAGGAACACAGCCTGGGCAAAGGCTTCCTTCACCTGTAGGAAGGAGCATCCAGCTAACCCTGCGCCAGGCAACTGCACCTCCCTCCCGAGAAGGTTATGGAGCAAATACTCCTGGAATCTGCTTCCACCTCATGAAGGAGGTGATTGGGAACAGTCAGCAAGGATTTACCAAGGGTAGACTTTTCCTGAATCATCTGATCCTCTCCAACAAAACGCCGAATGGCTTCACAGATTAGAGGAGGGCACTGTGTTCCCAGCAAGCCTGTGGCTGATACCAAACTGTCCGGAGCGATGGAAATGCTGGAGGCTGCTAGTCTAAAGGACTTACCTAGGCTGGAAAAACAGGCTGATGGGAACCTCATAAAGTTCTGCCAAGTCTTGCCCCTGGGACAGAGTAATTCCTTGGAGTGATACAGGCTGGGGACTGGCTGTCTAGAAAACAGATCTGTAGAAACAAACCTGGGAGTCCTGGGGGGCAACAAGCTGAAGAGACGGCAGGGGAACACTGCGGAATCACGAACAGCGGCATCCTCAGCTGTATCTCAAGGGTGTAGCCAGCAAGCTGAGGGAAGGGATTTTTCCCCCTCCGTTCAGTATTCGTAAGACCACATCTGAAGTACACTGTCTAATTTTGGGGTCTCCAGTACAGGAAAGGCATTGACCTACATGATATATTTGACATACAGCATGCCTGCTCTTGTGGTTCTCAGACTTCCTCCTGTTCTTTAACATGCTGCAGGGCTGGGAGCCCATCTTAGCTCTTGTTACGATGAAAATTTAATTTACCTCTAAGACGGAATTTTAGCCTTTTCCTTCTTATTTCCCTGATTGTACCATACAAGAAAACAGGGAATAAAAGTCTACTACAGATACCTGGAAAGGACCTCATCAAAGGCTATTTCCATTCCTCTGCCCCAACCAGGGTCAACGACACCCATTTCATTCCAGAGAGAGGTTCATCCAGCCTGTTCTTGAAGACTTCCAGCAGTAGAGACTTCTCAAAACTTCTCATGAAATCTTCAACACCGCACTACTGTTAACAAGTCAAAAATATTTTGTCTGCAACGTATCTATTGAGATCATCATAACTATAGTGCCAACATAAATTCACCTATAGCAGCTTAACAACAGTGTAAAGCGGAGGATCACCTCAGTAAGTACCACCTCCTCACACAAAGCAGTTAATGCAGAAGAGGGATTGTCATGGATTGTGGCAGAGGATAGGAAGTTGAAGACAGTGGACATCATCTGACATTCCGCTCTACGCTGAAGATGAGATTTTTCCATTCGACATTCACTGGAGAATACAGCACGGAGACAGGGAAGTTAGCTCTTGAGCAATGACGTTCAAACACGTGCTGTTATCACTGCAAAGGTCAGAGCATGAGACAATCTCTAACTTCTTTACAGCTGGAATAACAGTAAACTCTCCTTCCTTTAAAATAATTTTAATATATCATTTGCAAATTTAAAAAGTAGTGTTAATGTATAATCCACCAGAGAATATTGGGCACAGTTTAAAGGGTAAATATTGCCAAATCCCACAAACATGTCTCAAATGATCTTACACTGAAATCTAACAACAGATGACAAAAATCAAATGACCAACCATTTGCTTGCGATGTGTACTCAAAAATCAAATTACCATAACAGCACTTTTGGGATCTTAATCTGACTTCCTGCATGAAACAACCTACAAGGCTTCCTTGAAGTAGTACTGAAATGGAGCCTTTCTTTTAGGAAAACTGTTTTTTTAGAAAATACCAAATTCTGCTTTAGAAGTAGTGAATAATCTACCAAAAAGCTCTGATAAAACGTTCCAATGAATCATTATCCCCATTCTCTAAACTTGTAAACTTTTATTTCCTTTTTTTTTCAGTCTGAATATTTCTAGTTTCAGCTTTAAGCCACTGGATCTTGCTTTTTCTTTTACCAATAGATTAAAAAGCCCCTGTTCCCCAGGTACGCCAGTGAAGAATTAATTTCCTAAGCCTTCCCTAAGCGAGACGGAGCTTTGCAGCTGGTCACTGCACTTCCCAATCTTTAATCATTTTCAGATTTCTTCTCCGAACAACCTCCTTGATTTGTGAACACAAGATGGTGAGATACTACCGTGGAATAACTATCTAATAAACACAGGGGTAATGTATTTATGTTACTCAGTGATACTGCACTATGCCGGCGTCTGGAGCCAAGAACACCACCAGCACTCCCAGCCATCCGACATCACCGGGAGCTCGTCTCGGCTGCCCGCAGTGACTGAAGCTTCTTGGTCACTGTTTCCAGGGTCAGTGTAGGGGAAACTGTTCAGCGCAGACCACACACCCTGCTCTTACGCCTGTAACTCCTCACACACCCTGCAGTGCCTGCTGCTTGTGACCACCTTAAGAAGAACTCCAAACCACTCCAGCGGGCTGTTCTGTTAGTCATTGCTTGGGAAACTCTGGACATTTAGTCAATATCAGCAGAAAGCTGCGATTTTCTTTTTTGTTTCAAGTTTGTAGCAACGCAAGGAGAAGAACCAGCCCCTACAGGACCTCATCAGAGTAACCCCTCCTCGTTCAAAAATGTATTTCACACCTTCCAGTTCTCCAGCTTCACACCCACCTAATGTGAGCCATGTAAATACTGCACTGTTCTAATTTCTCACTGCCGAGTGAGCTATAGATCTATATTCCTTCTGCCTATCACCCACATACGCCTGCATTCTGCTTTCTCTGGGAGAATTCTGTAAAAGCACGCAACGAACACCCCTCCGGGAGGCTACGAATGTAGACCTGACAAACAGCAATCGAGCTGTGCACCAACCTTAACTACAGTTACCCCGATAAGCAGGTTTTTACAAACATTAACATTTTCAGGACGTCTCTCCCCAGCTTACTGAGCACAAACTTGAAAAGGTCACTGGTATGAAGAGCCTAATTTTTAAAAAAATATTTTCTAAAAAGGATGCAAGTCTGAACACTATATATGATTTATAAACAGAGAAAGTATCAGTCTGCTCTTTGGACTGTGAAATGCTGAATTTTCTCTCTCCTAGCAGAACATCATACTTTGATGACTACACTCACCACATCTGGAGGAAGATCTTGTTCGGGGCCTCCTTGCAGGAATTCCGGGTTTTGTTCACACAATTCCATGTTTCTTTCGCCTGAGGATAATTCAGCGGGTGTGACTGATCTCGGCACAGGGAGTCCTCGACAGACTCATCCACAGCAGGATGAGTAAGAGCTTTTAATCCTCCTCAGGTGCCCACAAACCATGTCGCTGTAATCCACAGGAAAAACTCCAGAGCTGTGCCTCAGAGCAAGCCAGAGAAGGTTACCAACACATTAACCTCCCTTTTCGCTTCTTGAAAGAAAAATTAAGAGCTTTGAAAGTCAAAAACTTGTATTGCTCTTGGCTTTGAAAGGCCTAATTGTGAGACCAGAATGTTTCACAGGCCAAGTTTGAGAGATTTCTCTTGTAACTTCAGGCAAGACAGACTGCTCGCCAGCACCTGCAGTCGCTGGGCAGACGATGGTCGTTGGCCCGGAGCAGCCGGGCAGTGACCCACAGCCAGCGCAACCAGCCCAGGCGCTGACCTTCCCCAAGCAGCGCGAGGAAGGAGAATTTTCCTCCTTTTCCTACGACACCTCGTCCTCCACGAGGCAGCGGCTGTTTCCAGACCTCGCCTGTGATTCTGCAGGACTGCGGCCGCCAAAGGACACGTGCCCCTTGCAGACCTCGAGCTCCTCTGCCATTTCTGTGAAACTCTCCTCTGCTGCAGCACAAACCATGACCGCTGCGTGCACGCCTGCGTCTGTCTGTCTGTCTGTCTGCTGGGAAGCAACTGTGCAAGGTGGGGATTTTACTCTTCTTGTCTGCTGATTTTTTATGCTGTAACAACCTTCTTGAGAAAGCCAAGGGTATTTTGAGCTCAATAGGAAAACTCGAGGCCAATTAAAAAAAATATTTATATTATTTTAAAAATCCTCTTACAGCCCTGTATAAAGGCAATCCAGCACCTCGGGAAGCTCTGACAGTGTTGCACAGGCAGGCATGCACTTTGATGTGACATTCTCTGGCTGCCTGAGAAAAGTAGAACCCCCAACTGTGAAGATCATCTAACAGTAAAGACGGAGAACAGCTCTGTGTGCTCTGCAAAATATATATGTGCTTATATTACAGCATCAGGACAAAGGAATGAGGAACTACGGATTGCAGTTGTCAAGTTCAGAAAGCATGCCCTGATACTTGTTTCGGAGACATCTTAAAAGCACAAAAGAAGAGTTCCTGGTTCATTTTTGAAGTACCACCCTGCTCCACTTTAGTTTGCCCTCTTCTACTTACTAAGCCATTTTCCCATTCTCCACACCCCAGCGAGGCACTGCCAGCAATTTCGAGAGACCCAGGCGGAGGCCCGGGACAGGTCCGTCACCAGACTCGGCTCCTGGTTCCGTTCTACCTGTTCACCCAAAGTGCAGAAAATGCAAGAGTGTCTCCATGCACCTACAGCACCCGATTCTTCACCCCTGCCTGTCCTCCAGAGCTGCTTTACGGCCTTCCTGGAACTCACCCTGCACCACTGCTGTCAGCGCTCAGCTTCTGCCACCTTCTCCGGGTAAAAACCTCGAGATTCCTCAGTCTCCTGTGACTTGTCACCTTCCACACTGCCCACAGCAGGGGCAAATATAACTTCATCCTGACAGCCTATCTCTATTAGTGGCATGTGTAGGTCTGAAAAGTCCAACTCATCACCTGGATCACTCTGCAAGCTTCTCAGGGCTGGCTTAGTCCTGGTTCAAAGAACGAGAAAGACTGGAATGGCAGCAGTCGCTCTCCTTCAGCATAAGAAATCTCTTTTGAAAAGCACTGTAAAACTCACTATTGAATTAACAGCTAATTCAGCACCAAGCCTTCTTATTTCAGACTCTGGAGGCTTTACCCACCCAACGCTAACCATCCAAAAGCAAAAGAGTTAAAAGAAATGCATCACACGACGATAAGCACGAAAGTTCACCTGGCTATAGCGCTGTTAAGCCAAGCTCTAATGCAGCATTTCTACCACCACGTAACGTCAGAGGAATACACATGCTACAAATGCATCCATTAGAAAACGAAAAAGAAACCCAACTCTATCAAAAGCCAAGAGAGATTATTCTGCTGCATGGTAACAGAGGCCACCACCACCTCACACACAGAGAACTCTTCCAGTCCAGCGATAGCATCGCACTCATCGTCTTCGACTTTGTTTCAAATTAATGTGAATTATTTTGTCCACAGATATGGATAAGGAAGGAAATTTCAAGTTCAGAGTGTCCTGGGAATAGTATGGTATTAGAGATTCGTTCCCACTGTTAGAAGTCTTTGCCAAAAGCCCACAGAAACTTCAGGAAAACATCTCCAAGCAATGATCTAGTCATCACTCCAGAACACACAAAATCACTTAAAACTTAGTTAAACCACCAAAAGTCTCTTGGATCTTGCCATTAGTCAGTCTCTTAAGAACATTTACTACCCCGTGTTTCAACAGCGCGTCAATCTCCCTTCCCATTTCTACGAAAGCCATCTCCAGGTGCCGTAGCCATGAAAGCAACGCCCACACACCACACAGGCACTAACAGACAGCACTAGCCTGGGGTCACAGGCAGCCCCAGAGCTCTGAAACACAAAGTGAAATCTGGCAGGGGATACAACAGGTAGTAACGCTGCTTTACAGCACTGCCGGGAGCACTTTTGCTCCTGCAAGCGATGAGCAATCGTATCGTGAAGCACCAACGGCTGAGGCAGCCTTCAGTGTCCAAGGATAATGTCGGCAGGAACAGAACAGGACCTACATTCCTGAAGGCAACTGTATCTTTAAGAAGTTGGAGATGCGGTTTTATTAATTCCATGTGAAAATAAATCACCTTGGTGAAGCCTAAAATCGGCTACCACGAAACACTCTGGTCAAATTATTTTTTGAAACAAGGCCCACATGCCCTGTTAATTGCAGAGCAGTCTGTAAACGGTGTTTTCCTCTTCATCAAACACCCAGAGACACATCTTTGCAAACAAACTCCCGCATGGTGCAGCACTCACGGATGTGAGCACCTCTGTCACATCAGTTCTGGCAAAATTAGTGCATCTGCATTTGATCCTAATTCATGTAATATTCATCTCTCCAAGCTCTAACCTTAATCTCTGCGGTTCTCTACGCAGCACACAAACACCAAGCATTTCTTCCCCGCAGAGCAGCGAACACGCTCTAAACCCACCAGTAGATCAGCTGAAGTGTTTTAACATGGCTTAAGGTAAGATCCACTAAACTGAACAAACACCATCAACGTAACCACTCCAAACCCAGGGAAGACACAGATTGGTACAGGCGTCAAGAAACCTAAATTTTTGTGCGTTCTGCAAACAGAACGATCAGAGGCCGCTGAAAACACATCTACTGAACATGAACTGAAATGTGCACCGAAACCACCCAAACCCGCAGCACTTCCACACCAGGATTCCCAGAGATCGCATCCACGAGTGTGCTGACATCGTATCACACCATCACTGCACCGCAATGAACAGCCCCAAAGAAACACGTTCATGACCTTTTTTCTAGCATTTTCTCATGTGGGGCGTTTACCTGGCCCCTGGTGGTCTACTGCCTTTGTGTGCTCATGCAAGGAACCCACATTTTTTAATTTATGTATCTTATTAACGCAAACACGTTCAAAAAAGCCACTTCTGAGCCTTCCTATGATCTCTTTTGTTATTTGACCGCCATACCTTTGTAAGCAAACACTTTACACTTGACCTAAAAGGCAAACACTATTCTGTATAATTACAGAACTGCTAAGATTTTATGCACGCAGTCATTACTACAGTGAAACAGCCACAGCCTTGCCTAGGTTTGGATTCTGCTTGAACAGCATCAAATGGCCAACCACACAAGCACTGGTCCACGCAGTGAATTCATTACTAACCTTTGTCAAACAACGATCAACGCATAACTCGAATTACAAGTGGTTTATGGTATTTCTTCAAACAGTCCCAAGCAAAGTTCTACATGTGTCAACGCTGACTAATTTTTACAGACTGTTGCCCACAATACTTCAGCTGCTTAACCACTGGTGGGAAGGAGCTGTTACTATTTAGCTAAAAGTCAGTGTTCTTGTCAAAAACATGTCCACAGCCTGAGAGCAAAAACGGGTCCAAAAAAGAGCACAAAAGGCAGCAAGGCGAGCCGAGCGCTTTACCTCACTGTCTGGGCTGGGCTGGATAACCTCCCAGGTCTGCGAGTCGACGTCGTAGCAGTGCAGCTCGTTGGGCAGCGTGTTATCCGCAGCCCCGCCGAACACGTAGAGGTGCCGGTCAAACGCAACCATAGTGTGGCCGTATCTGCGCTGGGGAGGAGGAGGGGAGCCTCGCAGCAAGTGCTCGGTAGGAATTCGTGTCCATCTGGGGCATTGAACATGAAACAGTGTGGTTTTTTACAATTCTTATCTGCACAGTAAGTTTTCTAACTCTCAGATTGTAAGAGTAAAGAAGAGAAGCGCTATTACAGCACTTGTTGAACCTCCACGAGAACAGACAACAACTAATCCTGCGGATTTCTCAGCAATCTACGTCAGCGCCGTGTTGCTAAACTTCTAACTGAAAATGCAGTAAAGGCAACACGGCTCCGTAGCCCAGATGCATTTCTGTAAAGCCCAGCAGCGGAGAGACCACAGCCAGGGAAGGAATTGGTGATCTGTTACCACACGTTGTAACAGCAAACCCTCCTAAGTCAGGGCACCATCGCGACACCGCACCCCGTCCCGGCAAGGCATCGCTCCCTCGCTGCGCTAGCACGATTTCAGCCGGGGTCTGGAGGCCGTCAGCTCCTCTCTCAGCTGCGGTTCCACTTCAGTCAGTAACCAGCAAGGGTCGACACTCTGCGCAAGCCACGCCAAATGTCTCAGACCAAACACACAAGATTTTACAAAATACTACGCATTTCACATTTCCCAGGGATTTCACTGTGAACCGGTATTTCTCAGGACCTCCCTGTGGTTTTAGCCAGGTATTCAAGTAACAGATTTTAGACAAGTTAATATCTGGCATCGCATTCTGAATACCCTAAGATTCATACTTACTGTTTAAAGTGAATCTCCTAAAGTTTTTGTTCATCTGCTGAAAAAACCCAATCTGATGCACGTGGCAAATGACCAAGTCTCATGACAACAGTCCATATTTTATCTTATCTACCCTTCCTTGTCATGAGATGCAATATTCTTCCTCAGTACCCTTAAGTATGTGCATTTCTCAGCTCAAGTAGTCAAGGATTATGTGGATTTTGCGCGACTTAACTGTCTGCACTTACATCTTTTCCTTGAATTCAAACTGAAAGAGATTATTGGTAATCTTTGCTCCACTCTGGCCAGAGAAAACGAACATCTTGTCTTTGCAAACAGCCACGGGAAAATTACAGCACGAAGGTGGAATTTCACCACTTTGTTCAATCTGAAAGATAATGAAGTTCAAAATTAAAAATGAATTATTGCAGCGCACAGCTACGCACGCTGAGTAGGCCGCAGGCCTGTGCTGCACGACGGCGGACAGACAGACCGACCACGTGGCAGCAACCAGTGCAGACAACCAAGCTCCTCTAAATCTGGCTACAGGCAATCAACTAATGCCGTGCTTACACGTCTGCACGGACTGATTTTACCACAGATAAAAAGGATGGGAAGCCACATTTCTGAAGCCCCTGCCACCGTAAGGATCAGGACTCTGCTCCTGCCAGCCAGGCAGCAAAGCTCCAGCCCATGGCAGTGGTTAAAGCTGGAAACGCAGCCCCTCTTACAGGGGACACAGCACAGCCACCACCGGCATCTCGGGCTGCTTCACAGACTCACAAGCAAAAGTCACTTCCATATACGCTTGCTTTTCCAAACAAAGAAAATCAAATTTGAACTGTTTTTTGTCACCTGCATGACAAATCCATTCTGAAGAGAAAGCAGTACAATCCAGCACAGGAAATTTTCAATAAATCTGTATGAATATCAAAAAAGAAAGCTCTCTGTGTTAGCTCATATTCAAGGTTCTTACCTCTTCCCAGCAGGTTAGCTCTCTGTCCTGTAGGCCAATTGTCCACATATCATTTAACCTGTGTTAAAAAATGCTTGATTTGAAACCGTTTGTTTTTGCTAATTTTCAGCTCATAGAGTTGAAAGGGCAGAGATCCTTTTTTATCAGCATTCCTTCTCCTGCACAGGAAGAATCTGCTACTTCCACTAACAGAAAAAACTATTACAATCTTTTTGTCCTGCACCTAAATACTACACCACCACCTAAGCTTGCTTTAGCATCCTTCTGGTTACAAGTACACTACAGCTACCAGTTACACACAGCAGCTCTGCCGGGAGCTTAAGGATTTGAGCTAGTTAATCTTGAGGATTCTTACAGAAACAGCCCGTATTGCCCTGCCTTCTCCCACCCACCCCTGCTGACCCCGGAGACCGACCACAGCAGGTATTTCTGTGGCTGAATCCTACCTGAAATACCTAAAAGAGGACGACGCCGGTAACCTGACACATCACTGACTACTCTGCATCTGGCTGTGCTTTTCCCCGTCCAAGTTACTCACAGACAACTACTGATGCTTCCTTTGTTCCAACCTGCCTGGAGGCTCATGTTCCACAAAAAGACATTTTTAACATGATTAGACATATTTAACATAAATTAGACAGCTTCTCTCACCCAGTCCCTCCTTCCAGCTACCCAAGGCCCCTGGGGAACAACCTAAGCTGGAACTGAGCAATTCCACAGTCACGCATCTCTCCTCAACTCCTCCTTCAGAAACAAAGCAAAGATCCCATCTGTTTTTCCAATTAGCAATAGTTCTCCCGGAGACTTTGAGGAGCCAATAACTGTTCTGCAGATCTTCCGCAGCAGAGGCGGCAGCCCAGCATGTTGAGGCAGCTCCTACTTTGTGAAAATCTCTGTATGCTCTCATGATGCAAATATTGTGCATTGATATCAAATACTTCTCAAGTTCATCAGGACAGAGGAACACTATCCATTCAGAACAGATTCTTCCCTGACAGACTCACAGCAAATGTGAAGAGCTGCCACCTGGGACAAGGCATCAGACTCTCCCTAACTTCTCAGTACCACCCATTTCCACTCTTTCCCCAGCCAAAATCTCCTCTCCCTTCCATCTAAATAATCTTAGTATTTCAGTGCAGCATCCCACCCAGAGTATCCCATGTCTCCAGAGGAAAAGCTGACACGTTGCTTTTAGTTCTGCCTTACGACTTCAGAGAATATCCCTACTTTATTCTCTAGGTCTTCAGCGACATCAGAAGGGCTGTGGCAGATATCTTTTGAGAAACGCTCACTTGCCAAATTTCACAGACCGTTTAGCATCTCGACAGCCAAGCAGGCTGTCACACTACACGTCCACAGCCACTCTGGGTCACCAGGCTGTCAGGTCTTAAACATCTGATTTGAACATGAACTGGTGAATTGCAAAAATCTAACGCTCGACAACGGGCTGGGCTTTGCAACGTTTAGGTGACGTGTTCAAATCGTTTGGTACATGAAAACGTCTCTACAGAGGTGAAAAGCGAGGGACTGGGATTGCAGAAAAGCACCAAGGAGAGAGCGATCCCACCACGTACCGTGCATTGCCGTCATAACCCGCAAAGATCCACAGCTTATCACTGTACACCGTTGCGCCATGAGCTGACCTCGCAACTGGCAACCTGCAGTGGAGTAAATGAAGAAAAAAGAAAACAAAATCTCAAGCCACCTGCAGAGGTGCTGTAAGAAGGATCTGCATAACAGCCAGAATGCACCTGTAAGAAGAATAAAGTCCCCTGCACAAAATGGCTTCAAGCCAAGAGATTGCTCCTGTCACACAGTCTCAGAGCACAAACCAAGCCTCCGGAGGGCACATCGCAGAATTTTACTTCCTTCGTTAGAGAAACATCACCTTCATGTATACAGGAAAAAAAAAGAAAAAAAATCCCAATTAATTCCTTGCCAGGCCTCAACTATCCTTTGTAGTTTCACGGAAAGTAGCCAAATAGTCAGACACTAACAGCGCTATCCTCACGGCAAAGCAGCACTCCACTCCTGCAGAATTTCGCTTGTGCAAGACCCCATACGTCCCCTCCTGCACTAAGAAGGTGGAACACACAGATCAGAGCCCAGACAGAGCTCACGGTGCTTACGCAGGCCTGTTCGGCACGGCCTTCCTGAGATGCAGTGCCCACAACAACCGACCAAACCTACGATTTCTCTTCCCCAGTCTTTGCTGGTTTTACCAAATCAGCCAAGAAGGGCTGAACAAAACCGTGATGCCACGAGGCCAGCAGATGGAACGCTAGCTCGTCCGAGGGCATTTGTGCGGTACGCACACTTGTAACCGTGGCGAAAGACAAGGACATCTGAGTTTGTAAAATACCAGTAAGAATTACTCTGCAGAATGTCCGAAGTTGCTAGAATAGCCAGAAAGAGAAATCACTAATGCAGTCTATGTTCTCAAACATAACGTACGCTCATCAGAGGTGAGCAACAGTAACTCGAGAATGGACTGTGCATTCCTCATCTCTTTCTACAAATCCCAACAACAAACGTTCCCTTCCCTCTCCCCACGAAAACCGGCATTTCAAAAACCTCAAACACGTAATGAACCGTGGCTAAAGACACAGCAGGTCCCATATGTGGGGGTGGTAAACATTAAGCAGTCGCGTTAAGATCAGTGTCCCGGATAACATCCTGAAACGGGCACAACGTCAGCTTTAAGAGGTCACGCATTGCTGCTTTTGATTTTGCCTTGGAAAGCTCAATCTCAGGACCTTGCGTTCAACAGATCCAAAGACGTATCACCAACTCATTCACCCGCTTCTGAGTTTCTTCAGGTGAACACACATCGCCTTCAGGTGCCTCAAGCACGTGTGTGCATCTCAGCGCACTCCAAGAAAGTCGAACTTCATTCAGAAAAGAATGAGTAGATTAACTACAAATAAGCTTCAAATTAGTTCCAGATAAAACTAAACTGAAACTACAAGGGATCACCAAATTTCATGCACCCTTTAAATAGAAACAATTCAAAAGAAGAAATTTCCTTTGCTCCCATCCCTTCTGTCACAGCAATGAAACACGAAGAACGGATTTTGCTCAACCTTCCAATACAGTATGCCCTGGAACGGAGGCCTCGCAAAAAAACTCCTTCAGAACAAAAGACAATTTTCAGAAAACTTCTGTCACGGAAGCAGAGGTAGAAATCATCCTGCAGCCTTAATATTAGCACTGTAACGAATTCTAACTGCGTCATGTTACACTCCAGCCCCCCTGCAGAGTGGGGTAACGATGCCAGCTCCTTACCTTCCCTCAGTCTTCCACTCTGTCCACTGTCCAGTTGCAAACTTGTATTCAAAGAGATCATTTTTATTCTTCAGGTTGGAATTAGAATAGATGTCTCCAGTATAGCCACCTGGGCAGGAACAACGCCATTAGACTCGAACGCAACGGAGCACGCCTGCTTCTAGACGTTACATGAGAAGAAAACTTCAGTTGATTGCACAAAGAGCAGGTGTTCGGCTAATGGACTACGAGACTTCTCCTCCACTCCTACCCCTAAAGAAACACCATGGGGACGAGTTTCAAGTCTTCTTTACTTTGGAGAAGACAGCAAAAGTATTTCCAAGCTAAAGCTGAAATCACAGTCAGCCATGAAAAATACTGGATTTGCTACTAAGATTTTTTGACACTTCCTAAAAATATCTCCTACTTTTTTCCAAACAATACGAGCACGTTTATCATTCCAAGCACGCACAACGGCAGTCTGCCGCTGCCTTACCAAACACAAACATGCTGCTCCCGTAGACCACAGCTGAGTGGTGATACCGCGGTGCTGGTGGGGTCCCCGTGGTAAAAGCCCTGCGCGACATTTAGAACAGCAGCAATCAGACACTCTCGGTACGCCTCAGGCACTCAAAGCTACTGCGCAGATTCAAGAAAGAAACAATTGTTAAAAGTTATTCTACTGTTTCTGCGTGTTTTCACTAGTTTTAGTTTCTTAATTCTGCTGTCGAAGATTTTAGGACAGATTTAGCACTACGAGCACCAATGGCTACGAACATGACGCTGCTGGAATGGGTTTGGCAGCGTCGCAGAGTGCTCTGGGCGGGAAGGGACCTCCAGGGGCCACCCAGCCCAGCCCCCGCAGCGAGCAGGGACATCTTCCCCTGGGTCGGGATGCCCAGAGCCCCGTCCAGCCTGGCCTGGAATGGTTCCAGGGACGGGGCATCGACTGCCTCTGCGGGCAGCCTGGGCCGGGGTTTCACCACCCTCGTCCTAAAACGTTTCTTCCTGATACCCAGCCGAAATCTGCCCCCCTCAGTGGAAAGCCACGCAGCGAGCGAGGTGCAGGTGAGACAACACCGACTGCACGGCCTAGAGCAAACCACAGCCCTCTGAGCCCCCCGGCAGCCCCCCTGCCCGCGTACCCTGCCGGCTCTCTCGCAGGGTGCACGAGGAGCGGGGCTCCAGGGCCCTGCGCTGCTGCCCACCATCCCCGGCGGGGGGGACACCCGACAGCCCCCCTGAGCTGGGCGAGGAGCGACGCCCGCCCCCGGCAGAGCCCCCGGCCCCCCCGGCGCAGCCCACCGGCACCACGAGCAGTCCTTCACGTCGAAGCGCAGCAGGTCGTTCAGCATCGTCTTCCTGCGGGGGGAAACGGGGGGGGCGGCTGAGGCGGGGCGGCGAGGGGCAGCCCCGCTCCCCTCAGGCCCCGCACCCCCAGGCCCGGAC
>Ga0065711_1007840_pt1 | contig 21570 bp, 14 predicted proteins | sample Hoacrofraction12_FD_59098 | JGI IMG/M metagenome (GOLD analysis project Ga0065711, IMG submission 59098) | Hoatzin crop microbial communities from Cojedes, Venezuela - Epithelial fraction 12 v2 (version 2) | ecosystem: Host-associated > Birds > Digestive system > Esophagus > Crop | place... | reverse complement strand
TCACTCTGAGGGTGACGGAGCCCTGGAACAGGCTGCCCAGGGAGGTTGTGGAGTCTCCTTCTCTGGAGATATTCAAGACCCACCTGGACACGATCCTGTGCAGCCTGCTGTAGGTGACCCTGCTTCGGCAGGAGAGTTGGACTAGATGATCCCCAGAGGTCCCTTCCAACCCGTAACATTCTGTGATCCTGTGATTCTGTGATTCTATGATTTCAAGAGCAATGAAAACGAGCTGCTCGCAACAAACTAAGGACAATTTTTCATAAACTAAAAGAGTACACGGGATTTCAGTCCAGAGCTACATATGGATTTAGGGGATAGTCAGAGCACCTCTTGCAAATCTAGCTGCACCAGTTTTAAAAGCTATTTCATCTAGCTATGAACGATATCCTTCCAGTGAAAGTTGTTGTTGCAAACTACCATGCCTGATAGCTTGAATTAAGTCAAGTAATTTTGCACTAAGGCAGATTTAAGACTGCTCAGCTGGTCTGTTTCCTACCTGTACAGTTGTCCAACCACTCTGGCTAGATTCCCATGAGCGTGTCCTTCATGCGTCAGTGAGTTGTGATGCGTAAGGTTTGGACTTCTGGACCCAGAGTGGGATGCAGAGTCCTGATTTAGGCACTCGTAATCTCTAGGAAGGGCCTGGGCACAGTACCTCTGGATTAGATCCTGAAATAACAGCACGTTAGATGTCGAGTGGTGGGAGCTGCTTAGAAATTGCAACATTTTGGTGTTTTTTTCTTTCCTAATCTGAGAAAGAAAATACAAAACGTCTACTGAAAAATGTGGAAAAACTTTCTGAGAAAAGTTTTAGCTCCTGAATGGCAAACTGGCTAAAAAAAGTGGAAATTTTTGGAAGAGAAAAAAAACCCATGTTTTTGTTTTGTTGAAAACAAAACTTTCATCATAATATCTAATCAAAGAAACCTTTTCCCATCTAATTAAGATTTTAGATGAAAATGTCATTAGCTGACAGTTTTAAGTCAAGAACAGCTAAAAAACATACATTCCTTTCAATTTTCCCCAATGGAAAATACTTTCAAAAGCAACACCTAAATTGCCCTTTTCCAAAGAACATTGCTACTTTGAAGAAAATATACCTTATTGTGGGAACATTTTTCTTTAGATAACTGTTGACCAGTCCTGCCGACTGACACCAGGCTGTTCTGAACACCTCGTTTCTTACACCTTTTGCACCAGATCCGATGCAATTCTCGCTGAGCAGTTACAGCAGTTTCTCATTGCCGAAATTCCTTTACGTAGCTCAGTGCTAAATACTTGTGCAAGACTAAACAAGCAGCTGTGACTATTCTGAATCTTTCCCCTTGTTCTTCTCTTTTGTAAATCATGTACAGCTCAAGGTGATCGTTGCTGCAACATGATGGATTCTGAGCTGGCTGTACTTGGTGCTGTACACATCTCTATTGTGAAAAACATGCTGTCACCTTGCTGATCAAATGCCTTCTCTGAACCATGAATTCATTAATAATGTAGAATCAATGAGGGTGTGCAAAATTGCACATCCCAGCTGAGGTATATCAGGCATGTCCACAGGTCTGGGAATCTCATTTTTGCCAGAGGGCAATGAATGACAGAAACAGCCTGTAAGAATCCTACTTGTTCATCCCTGAGACAACCACAGGGACAAACGATGGACGAGGAGTATCATCACTCAAAACTCCCTGCAAGTCTGGTGTCTGGAGTGGCAAGAGACAAAGAGAGGGAAGGAGGAAAGAACAGGTTATCTGCAGAAAAAGGAGAAGAGAGGACGTGGGCAGAGATCCACCTTTTTTTCCACAGGTTCTTAAAATCATGAAGTATTGGTGCGACTTGGCCTTTTCAGTTGCTTTACACCACATCTCCATACCAACTTCATCTTGGTCTCTCAATTTGTGCTGGCAGGAATGATGCTCTCAGCACATAAACACCCAAATCTAGGTAACTGCCTTTCTTTTCTCCCTCTTTCTTTCTGTTTTTTTAATGCTTCATAAAAGGATGCCTTTAATATGGTACTGCCATGAAGTCATTATCCTGGGCATCGGCTATGCACTTGCTGACCCAACTATACCCGATTATCACTTCACAAAAAGGAGAGTTTCTCCTGAATGGAGATTGGCTGCCACTTCCCAAAACACACGTGTTGGGGGGAACTGAAGAGCTTACCATCATGGGCCATGCACAATTACACTTTGCTTCAGAGCAGGAAAAACAAGTCATGCAGCTGTCAAAAAACAAAGCAGTGAGGGCATGAACGAAGCAAGCGAGACTCTTCAGTCTTTGTGCTATTTGCCTGTAGTGCTGCACTTTCTTTGCTGGCAGTGCAGTCACTAGATCGTCTGGTGTCCTTGGGGTTGCTGGAGTATCCAAAGGCACTGGAGTTATATTCAAACACATGTTGACTTACAACAATTTCCCAACACCACGGGAGCACACAGCATCACTGGTTAGTCAGGGCTATCAGCCCTCTGCTAAACTGAACTGGGGCCTCTACATTACCCTAAGCCAGGAGTTATTTATTTCATAAAATCATAGAATCATAGAATGGTAAGTGTTCGAAGGGACCCTAAAGACCATCTGGTTCCAACCCCCCTGCCATGAGCAGGGACACCTTCCGCTAGACCAGGTTGCTCAGAGCTCCATCCAACCTGGCCTTGAACACTGCCAGGGAGGGAGCATCCACAACTTCTCTGGGCAACCATATAAAAACTATAAGAAAATATAATGGGGCAGAAATCCTTCAATCTGGGATTTGATGTAGGTAACTAGTGCACTGTGCGTCTGTGCTGAGCAGCCACCTCTCCCAATGTGTCAATGAACTTGAAAGGTCCTGAACTAAAGTTAGGTAGAGCTCAGAGATGCTCGTTATGCTCAATACTGTCCACATACAGAAGACAGGCCTGATGTTATATTAGCTTATGATTCTCTTCAGTGACACCATTTGTGTGAATATTACACATTGTCTTTGCTGACTCATTTTTCTATCAAAGTTCCCCTCATCGTGTTTATGGTGAGAACTGCCTAGAAATTCATATTGTATTAGTACTGCAAAACGAAGGGTTTTTCGATGCTGCTGTTAGCCACAGGGCTGAAAGTATCCACAGCACCATCATGATAATGGCTTCAGATGGACTGGGTGGTTATCCTGCCCAAATCTTTCACATGAACAAGACTGCCAGTCTAAGTTAACGTCATGGTCTTGCAAATCCTCCCACAGTGGAGGACTCCAAGGCTTATGCTGAAGTCTGCATATGGCAGTGTGCTCATGTGGATGGTGTTGGCTAAGGGTCTCAGACCTGCATTGAGCTCCCAGTGCAGACTTTCTGGCCCACTTCACCAGGCCAGGGGAGTCACCTAGGCTACTTCATGACTTTCAGAGACAGCAAAACCCAAAAAGCAATCCATTCTATCCCACTACAGAATCTAAAGGTTGGGATAAATTGCCAAGTAGCTTAGATCCCCAGCCTACTCCCAGATTTTGGTTCACTGATTGTCCACTTTGCAGGGGTATTAATTCCTCCCCAAGCCCTCCTGGGGGAAAAAACAGCTTATTGCTTTTGAGATGAAACCTGACTGCTTGCTGGGAATATTTCTCTGGAGGGATCCCTCCTCACAAGCGATTTGGATAAGTTTGCACCACTTTTTCCTTCCTTCATCCAAAGCTGTCCTGGCAGGTCTCATTACCTCAAGTACCTCCACTTCATCTAGTGCCTCAGTCCTGAAGCATGCAGCGCTTACCTTTGGTGGTGTATAAAACCACCACTGCCAGGGGCTCCTGGCATCTCATCTTGGAAAACGGATCTGTCCGTCTGGTTTCACAGAGGACTGGTGGGAAGGCATTCAGAAGATTAGCAGGACTTGAGTGGTCTGATTTGTGTCCTCACCACAATATGGGCAGCTATCAGCTTGTGTGAAAGCACACCTCGTGCTTTTCTAGATTGCCCCCAGGGTGTGCCAGCTCCCCTCCATGGGGAGAAATACTCAATGTAAAACAGAGTGGGGTTTGTGTTTGTGGTCAATGAATTGAAAAGCTCAGGAAACCTCTGCAGACAGAAAGTGCTCACAGCCAACCTGGATTCATTTCTGGGTCTGAGTTGCTGCCTGTTCTCATGCACCCTTGGCCAACGCATTTAATCTCTCTGCTCTTGATCATTGAACGTGTCTAAGCCCCTCTCTGCTGTTGGGATACCAAATCTGGATTGATTTCTGTGAGGATTAGAAGACCAATGTGGAGCTGGGTACCTAAATGCTGGTCTTTTTATGACTCTCTGCCTTGGTTCCCAATTGAATGTTGTCTTCTTGTGCTTGTGATGTCTAGTGAGGGAAATGATCTTTTCCTGTGCTTATGATGTCTACTCGGGCTGCACTTGCTCTGAGACAGTGAGTGCCTCTCACCAGATAGATCCTCTCTCAACAAGACTTGAGAAAGCAAATAAGAATTAGTCTGCTCTGTGCTATAGAGGCTTCTTCCATCCCGAAGAAAGCTCTGTTAGAGGACCAACTTCTTCCCCACTACCCTACTGCCAAAGTCCCTGCCCTTGTGGCATGGGCTGGTGTGCTCCTGGATTTGCACCCAGCACGGGGCAATCCCTGCTACATCTCTGGACATACCACTGGACCACAGCTGGGACAGCACTAGTGGGATCCACCTCACCCAGCTTCAGCCATCTCCAGGTGAGGTGGTCAGCCTCCATTAACAGCACAGGCCTTCCCTGAAGCACATACATAGATGTTTATTCTCGCAGGGGACAAATCATGCTATATGCCTCTGAAACCTCTTTTAAGATGAGATGAATCACCCTCTGGCATTGCTCAGTTTCTCTTTGTTGTCTGTAGATGTTTAACTTTGCCAACAGCCAGCACAGAGCAGGTGAACCCTACACCAGGTTGAGACATCTACTCTGACATGTAGAAACTACACAAGGGAGCCCCAGGGTTCCCATGTCATGATGGTTTTGAAGGGTTCATTGTCGGTCAAAAGGCAATTCAGTGTCCCAGTTGGACTAACATAGAAATAAGGTCCCTGGTCTCCTCAGGCAATACTCCAATTCAGGTCTTGACACAGGAGAGCTGCCCTGCCCTCCGTAACAACCTGTCTTTGACCATGGCTGCTAGCAGGAGCCTAGAGAGTCCTGAATTCAGGACACGTATATCTCCTTCTCTTGCTTAGACTCTACACCTCCTCTCCAAAGTCTTTCCACCCCTCCGAGGTGGGTAAGCACTTCTCAGGGCGAGTCAAGCTTGCAAAATGCAACCTGAAAGGAGAGGAAACAGATCGGGGCTGGGACACACAGTGTGTTGTAACCTTGAGAGTATAAGACCTATGGCCCCACCCAATGCACGCTGTTCTCCTATATCCTTAGGGCTGCATGTTTTTCCATGTACTATTCAATTTATTATTTGCAAGTTCCAAGTATAGCAAATTCACAGAGTGAGAAAAATCTCATTTTGAGTTGGTTTTGGCTTCTCTCTTGCAGTTGGACTCATTTGGAACAAGGTCTTTGTACTTTATTACAGCAAATGCCCACAGGTTATTATTTCAGAGAGCCATTAGCGAAAAGAGTCCAAGTAAAGGGGGGCAGTGGGCTGAAGGGGGGCCAGGAGAAAAGGCGCAAAGCTTCTGAAATGCATCATTTTTCACCTTGCCATAAAAACAATTGGCGGAGAGAACCTGACCTAATAAACACCCATTGAGAAGAGGGTGATTTTTTCCCCCTTTCTTCAGCTTTGACCACTGGGGATTTTTTCACCCCTTTTTAAACATATGTAAATCATACAAGAAAATCAATTTCTATTCAAACTTACGCAGAAATACCTTGGGCCAAATTACTTTTTTTTTAAAAAAAAAAAAATAAAATAAAAAGAAGGCTGGTGGAAGTTGTGTATGGATATGGCTAGATCAGATAGATAGACAGATAGGGCTGGAAGTATGAAACTGGATTTCAGCTGTCCTTTTGTGCAAGGTGCTGTACAGGCACCACTCAGCCTAGTTATGGAGATGCCCATATAAGCAGCAGATCAGAAACAATATCAAGAAACTGGTTAAATGAATAGGACAGTTTTTCTCTCGGTTTGCATGATTGATTTTGTCTGGGCACAATGTGTCTCCAGTCTTTCTTTACCTGTTTTTCTCTATGTCAGCATTAGGAGTCAAGAACATGGTACATGTCAATGAACTATTTCCTGATGATTGGTAATGTTCTTACACACTATTCTATTAAACATTTTTGTCAAAACACAAAATTGTTGTCAGTTATGCCACAAGGTGTGATTGATCTTCAAAGTCAGAAATTATTACCTGGGCCTCTGTATAATCAACGGTCACAGACAACTCTATCACAGCATAAGCCCCAGAAGAATAACTTGGAGTTAGAGATCTAACTTTACAGAAAAAAAAAAAAAGGTCAAAAATAAAATTAAGTGAGAAGGATACTGTACTCATTCAGGTTCCGGTCATTACTTTTTGGAAAATGGATATTACGGATGATTTTCACTCAGAAATGGGACACTGCATCCATTGTTCGGTCAGGTCTCCACCCATAAATCAAATGGAGGTTTGAGGTGGTATAATCAATCATTTTATTTGGACAAAAACATTTGAGATGATAAAGTATGAAGCTTTTTTGGATAGCTATAATTTACAGTTAGAAAGGTCAAAAATTTATACAGATCTTTTCTCCAACAGAAAATATTTTCTGAAGCTAAAGTATTAAAACTTTTGTGAGAAGATATTTTCTATGAAATTTTATTTGTTGATTTTTTTTCACTTTTCAAATGATAAAAAAAGGGAAAAAGGTGTTTTCCCCTCAACACACTGCCTTTTCTTTTATTTTGAAAAGAAATAATACGAGAGCCAACATCAGACTTCCGACATTGCAATAAAAGAGTTGTTTCTTGTAATGACAAATATTTTAGAATTTCCTATGAAAAAGAAACAAAAAATGAAAAAATAGAAAAGAAGGAAAAATACTCTTTCAGCAATTTAACCAAAAATCCCACTTGTGGCCTACTCAGTTCTACATTAATTTCAATCAAGGGAGGCAATCAGCCACAAAATCCGAGCAAACATCTCTAACCAACACCATCCTGATGAATAGCATTGTCAGTATATGTAAAATCATGCATTTTCTTAAACAGGAGGAGTTCTTAGCCAAAAATGAAAACCAGCTCCTTGCACAGACATAAAGTGTCTTTCCTTGCTCCAGCTTCACCTCATTTGTCAGCGGTCGTGACCTGCTCTAACTCCACCTCATGGTGATACCTACAGTAGGATTCATACGATGAGTTGTGGACTTCATCTCATCCAGTAGCAACCGTATAAACAGGGTCAGATGAAACATGCGCTAAAAGTTCCCATTTCTCCCCATTGACCATAAAGGGACCTCCAAGTGATGATTTCTGTGGTGTTTGCTGAGATGAATGGGAGACGAGGAGCTGAGTCCAATGCAACAAAGAGCCATATGGTTGCCATAATGTACTGAGAACAGATGGATCAGCGAGCGATTTACAGATGTAATAATGCTATATGATCCCAACCCCATAATGAAGTAATATTATCCCCAGTTTGCAGATGAGGAAATTGAAGCATAGGGAAGTGTAGAGCCCAGTTCAATTTCTGGTGAAGCCAAATTATTTGTCTATTATTACCCATGATGAGGAAAATCTGGGAATATAACGCAGGCTTTTTGACCCCTGTCCTGGTACAGGGAACCCCAGCCATAAACTGTACAGTTACACACAGGACCTGGAGCTGACGTGGAAAGTCTCATATATGGCCATGTAGCATGCTGCATCACAGTAAATCAGCTTAGCACATCCTTCAAATTCTTGTTTTGCTGCAGCTCTGAGGAGGACTTCTGGTTCTCTCATGTCTCGCTGCCCATGGGTTCGGTTTCTGGGGAAGATCACAGAAAGCAAAATAGGTATTTTGCTGTAGCTCGTGCTGCCATCATAATTCATTTAGCTGTTCCTGTTCACCATCTTTCTCAGGGGCAAACTGGGAATCAGCAGTTCAGAGTTGGGTGAAGTGGTGGCTGCTTGTGGCTATCATCTTTCCCAAGGGCTTCAGAAGCCAATTACTGGTCCAGAATCCCAAACCCATGGAAGAGGCTACGGCATCAGCAAACACTATGGAAGCTGAACACAAAATGCTCCCACCTCCAAAAGGATCCCTCCAGCCCACAGCTTGTTATCACAATGTCCTTGAGAAAGAAGATTACTGAAGGTGGCACACAGGCTGTATGAATTGTCCTGGATCACCCTAGACAGGTTAGAGGCTGAGCATCCTAATTGCAGAGCATGGAGACTCTTCTCCTGGAACATCTGTGCAAGATGATGTATAAAAATGTAAAGCTGCTAAAAGAAAGCAAAAGCATGGTCACAACATCGCAGAATCACAGAATGTTAGGGGTTGGAAGGGACCTCTGGGGATCATCTAGTCCAAACCCCTGCCGAAGCAGGGTCACCCAGAGCAGGCTGCACAGGACCGCAGCCAGGTGGGTCTTGAATATCTCCAGAGGAGACTCCCCAGCCCCTCTGGGCAGCCTGGTCCAGGGCTCCATCACCCTCATAGTGACGAATTTCTTCCTCGTGTTCAGACGGAACTTCCTCTGCTTCCTTTTGTGCCCATTGCCCCTTGTCCTGTCGCTGGGCACCACTGGAAAGAGTCTGGCCCCGTCCTCCTGACACCCACCCTTCAGATATTTATAAGCATTTCTAAGGTGTCCCCTCTCAGCCTTCTCTTCTTCAGCTCCCTTAGCCTTTCCTTGTAGGACACATGCTCCAGTCCCCTAATCATCCGCTGGACTCTCTCCAGTAGTTCCTCATCTTTCTTGAACTGAGGAGCCCAGAACCGGATGCAGTACTCCAGGTGCAGCCTCACCAGGTCAAAGTAGAGGGGGACAATAACCTACAAGCTACACAGACAGCTCTGAGCTGATGAGCTGCATAGTGGATCTCCTCTTGCTGCAGCACCCAGTAAAATATGGGCTAATACACCAAGGCCCTGGTTTGATGGTGCTAGGCAGAACAGCCCCCCTGGTGAATCAAAACCACCTCAGCACCGCGGCACAAAGCATCAAATCAGTATAAGTGAACTGGCCTGGATCAAAAACGTTTCGGTGAGTTAACGGTGCACAGGCTCATTTTTCATGTTGTCTGTCCCTTTGCAATTGGTGGAGAAGTGATCTAAGGGCCAAGGGGCAGCGCAAGCCTTGGGTCCCAGCTGACTGCTAATGTAATGCATGAAATCACCCAGGCTGGCAAACACCTAATCCAGTTCATTAGGAATTTCCTAACCTGGCTCAGCATTGTACTGCTGGTGCACCTGGCCGTGGGGGATCCATTGGTAGCAACTGGAACCACAGCCTCAGCTGACTTGGTCTGACTTTTCTGGCCGTGGTGAACTCTGTGCTGTCAAGCTGAGGGTTGGACCAGATGACCCACAGAGGTCCCTTCCAACCCCTACCATTCTGTGATTCTGTGATTCTGTGAAGCTACCTTGTTCCATCACTGCTTGAGCCAGCTGAGACACATTTCCCATCCTCGTGGCTGCAGCGTGGGGTGCAAGTTGATGTTATATTGAATCTGGTGTAAATTGCTCCTCTGGGCAGCAACTATTCCCCTTCTCCTTCTCCAGCTATGTGGTTTTGATACTCCAGCAATGGTGCAGCCACATGGTAAATCAGAGTAACTGGCAGATCAGACCGAAGAATTTAGGACGTTCACATCATATCAGTTCATCGATTGCATTCACCTCCTCACGGCACAACTAGTAGGTCCAGCACAAGGGAGGGAGAGGGAATATGTGTCTGGGGCTGCAGGCGGAAGGGAGCAGGTCATTCCCTCCATTGCCAAAGTAAGTGTGACATGAAACCTCTGGTTTCACAATGGTTTAAATGGTCTAAGGCTGTGGGGATGCTTCTTCCCCCCCTTCCCCTCTTCATTCTAGCAACTTTCCTGTGCCAGCACTAACACTCAGGTGGCTGCAGGACGCACTCATTCAGGTTCTTGATGTGGATGGGAGATATTTATTTTAATTTTTTATTCCTGGCTCAGGGTGCAGCGGGGTCAGTTCCCTCATCTGGCTCCCTCCACAGCTGAACAAGGTGAAGTGGTCGGGAGCTGCAGAGGGAGAAGATGACCACCAATTTTACAGGCAGGACAGACACAATGCTTTTAAACCTCTTGCCAAACAGTGCCCCAAGACACAAGCCAGTTGGGCTACAGATAAGCAGATGTGGGGGGGCAGAGTATGCAGCACAGCACAGAGACTGGCACAGCAATTCAACTGCCAAAGAACAGTCAAAGCATTTCGTGGCTTCAGGTGGGCCAAATGAGATGTTTAAAGAAGCAAAAGAAGGTGGCAGATGGATTTGCAGCAGAGATGCAACATGCAGGCTACAACCCTTATCGAGGACTGCTTGGGATGGCTGCTCTGTGTGGAGGCAGCGGGCAATGCCCCCACGGTGGGGAGAAAAGAGGCATGGGAGGACATGGTGTGAAGGAGCTCAAGTCCATCAACAACTCAGGCACGACGTGAAGCATGCTTCATTGTATGCCTTCAAGTCTATTGGCCCTTTTTGGACCAGGCTCCTTTCTTTACCCCTCCTCATATCCGCTGAAGGGCACTTGAAGCGTGGGAGCTCTTGGTGCCATCAGCCTACCCTCCTCCAGCATCTCCACCACCCTGGCTGAACTGGACACCAGACTGTTCTAGGAGTGTCGTTCCATTTATTCAAGCTGAACTAGGTTAGATTTTTTCTTGTTTTTGTTTTTGTTTTTTTTTTTTGTTGGTCATTCAGACAAAAATAATGATATTCTCATCTGTTTTGCTCCAACATTATTATGAGCTTTTCAATGGATACCATATTGCGCCCTCAATTATAACGTTAAACCAGCCAGCTCCAAACCGCAGGATGATTGAAACATTCTGGTTCAGCTGCATGTTCCAGCTCACATCAAGCCAAGTTACTTTAAATACATTAAAATTCATGGGATGCATAAAGAATGCAGGTCAAACACAGTCACAGAGATCTGCGGCTGATAGGAGTGGCGTCTGAAGAATCACACGGGGGGAGACGGTACTCCTTCTTGCTTTGTGAATTTAAAATGAAATGAAATAAATTAAAAATAAATAAAACCAAATATAATAAAATAAATTTAAAAAAAATGGGAGGAGACAGATCTTAGTACATGCAATAGACCTGGAGTTAGTCCAGGATGCCTGTAAGAACCTGGGCAAATATGTCTTCAACTCCTAAGTTTGCCTGCCTGGAATATGCTGAGTCCATGACCTCTAAGACTATGTTTGAAGAACCTCAATGCCCAGCAATGTCTGGAAGACAGGACCAAACAAGTCTACAGACCTGCAGGTGTCCATGAAGCAGCCTAATAAGGGGATCCATTGCTTTCCCCTCCCAGTCTCTTAAAAAAGCAAGACCAGGAGAAATGCAGTATAATTTGGGACTGGAACCTAAAGATCTAGGACCTCTGAAATTAGGGAGCACAGAGGCTAGGAGTATGAGACCACAGGACGTGTTTTCTGAATGACTGGTTTTTATTTAAAATTCCCCAGTCTGAAAATTGTTACTGGAATATATCTATTTTCCTTAACAGAAAACCTCAACCAAGCAGTCCTATGAAAGCGCTTCTTAAAATACTACAAGAAATACAGAGTTGTGTTTCATCACTGTTGAACATGTCAACTTCAGGTGAATGAAGCCTTTGAAATAAGTACTGAAAGCCAAATGCCATGCAATTTTTGGAAAATCATTCAGGATTTTGCTTTTTAAACTATTTTATAATAAACTTTTTGAGAGCACAGTTGTACATTTTAATTTCAGGTCACATATTTGACTGTAAGGAGAGAACAAAATAAAAAGATAGGAATAGTTGTATATTAGTTACGCTGAAATAACGGAACAGTCTGTTTTCATGTCCTGTTGAGCTCTCCGTCACCCTTTCCATGACTTGCTCTATTACAGTGTTTATTCTGATCAATCTGAGTGTATACAATCCTTTGCAGCTTTGCTGGATTCATTCAAGGCATTAGAAATGATTTTTTGGCCAGTGTAAACAACAGTAACAGCGAGCTTCAACCCATTTGATGCTGTTTTAATATTTCAGTAAACCCATAGATTTTTTTTTTTTTAATAAGAGTGAGAAATTTAAAAGTGAGTGAAAACGTACATTGCATTTTCAATAATACCTGGGAATTAGTCTGAATGTATTACATCAGCCTGAAATATTAATTTTTCAGAATTCTGAGCTCCTTTATGACTTTGAGGCCAAGTCTGAATGCATTGCACTTAGATCTGCATCCCTTCGGAGATGTCTGCAACATCCATCCTTTCCGTAGTGATGCTGAGCTCTTCTGCTCTAGTTCAAACGCCTGATTCTGCAATATTTAGATGCTCAGGGCCTGATTATCTCACCTAAGATCTAGGTTTAGGACTGTAGGCACCCTCTACATCTCCGTAGTAAATGGGGAGAGACAGCTGTGACCAGAGGGCAAGCCTTCCCCCTGCAAGGCAGGCTGAATTGCCCTCTGGAGCTGCTCTTCTCCATCCGCTGACTATGGAATAACCCTAAGGTGACCACAGCTATCACGCAGATGCCTCAAACGTGTCTACAGTGAGGTGGGACGAACGCAGGTGCAAAGCACAGCCATTTGCAATGTCAAGGATCATTCCCCTTTATGCAGAACCTGGCACCGTAAGACCTTTCAGGCTTGCAGAAAGAGCGAACACTTCTACTAAGATGAGAATTAACACCTCTGGAGACGGAGGTCTCGGAAAGTGACAGTGAAGCACCATCAGCCACGCATTTCACCTTTTGCACTTCTTCACCTCTGGCTCCATGCTCTTGGCCTCCCATCTCCCCCATCCTGCCCAGCTGCAGCTCACAGTTATAAAGCCATGGAAGAGAGCTGGTGTGGAAATTCTTTTCTCATGTACCTGGAGACCAGAGTAATTTCATGTTAGAAGCTAAAATTAAAATCCTATTATAATAAAAGTAACTGGAATCCCAGGGGGACAACATACCAATCATTAGCTGAAAACACTTTCCCAATCATGCAAAGAAAATCATAAAGGAGAATGGCATCTGTTACTAACATCTGAGTGCAAATTCCTTCCACCTGCCACAGGCAGAAAATCAAAACCCCTTCATTTTCTGCTGAACACTTGAGCCACCCGTCTAAAGGTCACTGTAAACCTCATTAACTGGCTTTCCACCATGGCCTGCGTAGATGCTTTCTCAAGCCCTGCCATCAGCCAGCACCAAGGAGGCACCTGGGGATGCTGGTCCAGCTGACCAGCTTGCATTTCCCAGCTAGCATGGAGAATGGTGGAATGCTTTCATTTCCTGAGCAGAAACTGCAACATTTTGTATTTCTACAGATATACTGAAGCAGGCTAGAAAATTGCTTATTGGGGCAATTGCATCCACAGCAAGGGAGAGAAAAGCTTGATGCAAACGAGAAGAGATGAACAGTCTTCGGATAGCACCATCAAGCTAAGAATACAAATGCAAAAATAAATCACAATTTCAAGATCCTATCATGTCCCTTCTCAACTACGAGCCTTAAAGCCGTTTCTGAAGGTCAACAACATTAGCGCCACGTGATGTACAGGGAAACTGAGGCACACAATGCTGGACGCGCATTGCCCAGCAAAGCTGGAAATACAGCCTGTATGTCTGAAGTCCTCCAGAAACCCTTTGGAAGGCCAAAATGAAGAAAGCAGGACAAACCAGGTCTCTCAGCCTGTCCCAGCGTGTGCTCAGGCATAGTACAGTTCTGCAGGACGAGACCTTCTGTGCAGCCATGCTGGGTCACCCTGTAACTTCTTTCATGTGCTGTATTATTTTTCCCTGTCCTTGATTTTTGCTATTTAATACCCAGACTGGGACTATCTCTTATGCAAATATAGAGCACCCAAAGAAGCCCCTATCTCAGGTTGGGAGCTCAGGTTCCCATGCCTGTTTCTGCTGGATGGAGGAGGCAGTGGAGGGTTCAAGAAGGACTCCTTCAATCGATCAGGTAATTAGAGATAAAACCAAAAAGCGATGGTGCTTTTGTGGCCTTCAGCTGGGACTTCAAGCTCAGCAGCACCACTGTAAAAACTAGTCAGGCTGCAGGTCGTCATCCCCTGCATTGTCTGTGCAGCAAATGAGCAGAATAGATACACAAATAAAAAGTGATCCTTTCTCAGCTGGTCTGGTAGCGTCTCCTTACCTCCCTTGGCCTTGAAGCTAAAATTGGACAGTTGGTATTAAGCAGACAAAAGGTCCTAGGATCCCTTCCTTGGATCCTGCTGGTAGGGCTGGTAGGATTTGTTGGCAGCCAAATTCTGGCCGCAGCCTTCCCCCAGCTGCTGCCTCTGCGTTGTGCAGCTGGGGGAGTAGCAGCGCCAAGTGGTACCAAGATTTTGGTGTGTATTTCCAGTCCTGAGCACTACGCACAGGTCCCTAAGCCAGTCCCAGACCCCTGCCTGTTGCAGGAAGGGGAGTGGTCCAGGGCTGAACTGCCCATGGGTGCCGTGTAAGCACGCCTATACAGTCAGGTGAGTCACCTGGAATGGTGACTAATCCACTGGGATGGAAGCAAGGAATTCACTTTTGGTTTGGCCATGACACTGCTGGATGCTGCTACACAAGCTATCGTACCATCTCCTGCCTCAGGTTTCCCATTTAGAACTCATCGACTGATACTGCTCTGAATCACAGAATGGTTGAGGTTGGAAGGGACTGCTGGAGGTTGTCTGGTCCAAGACCAAGCAGGGCCACCTAGAACCAGTTGCCCAGGACCAGGGTCAGGTAGCTTTTGAGTATCTCCAAGGATGGAGACTCCACAACCTCCCTAAATAATCTGTGCCAGTGCTTGGTCACCCACAAGGTGAAAAATTGTTTTCTGATATTCATTGGGAACCTCCTGTTTCAGTTCATCTCCATTGCTTCTTGTTCTGGCATTGGGAACCTCTAAAAAGAGCCTGGCTTCATCCTCTTTGCACCTTCCCTTCAGGTGTTTATACACACTAATTAGATGCCCCCCAAGCCTTCTCTTCTCCAGGCTGAACAGTTCCAGCTGTCTCAGCCTTTCCTCACAAGAGAGATGCCTCAGTCCCTTCAACATCTTTGTGGTCTTTTGCTGGAGTCTCTCCAGTACATCCATGTTTCTTTTGTACTGGGGAGTCCAGAACTGACATAAGACTCCAGATGTGGCCTCACCAGCACTGAATAGAGGGGAAGGATCACCTCCCTCAACCTGCTGGCAATACTTTGCCTAATGCAGCCCAGGATACCATCCTCCTTCTTTGCTGTAAGGGCCCATCGCTGCCTCATGTTGAACTTGATGTCCACCAGGATCCCCAGGTCGTTTGCTGCCAAGCTGCTTTCCAGCTAGGTGTCCGCCAGCATGTACTGGTGCCTGGGTTTGTTCCTCCCCAGTGAAAGGACTTTGCACTTCTCCTTGCTGAACTTCACGAGGTTTCTGTCAGCCCATTTCTCCAGGCTGTTGATGTCCCTCTGGATGGCAACACAACTTTCTGGAGTATCAGCCACTCCTCCAGTTTGGTGTCATCTACAAACTTGCTGAGGATCGAATCACCGACTCATAGAACAGTTTGGGTTGGAAGGGGCCTTAAATATCGTCTGGTTCCAATCCCCCTGCCACCAGCAGGGACATCTTCCACCAGCCCAGGCTGCTCAGAGCTCTGTCCAACCTGAACACTTCCAGGGAGGGGGCATCCACAGCTTCTCTGGGAAACCGGGGCCAGTGTTTCACCACCCTCATGGTGAAGAATTTCTTCCTAATATCTAATCTAAATCTACCCTCTTTTAGTTTGGAGCTGTTCCCCCTTGTCCTATCACTACACTCCCTTGTGAAAAGTCTCTCTCCATCCTTTCTGTAGGCCCCTTCAGGATACACTCTGCCCCATCATCCAGATGATTAATTAAGATGTTAAACAAGACTGGACTGAGTATTGACCCCTGGGGGTACACTGCTAGTTACTGGCCTCCTACTAGGCTTTGAGCTGCTGATGACCACCCTCTGGGCCTGGCCATTCAGCCAGCTTTCAGTCCACCTCACCGTCTGCTCATCCAGTCCACTTACTTTCTCTAAAAACCCCACAATGTGACATTTATGGAAAGCGCTATATAAAAGCCAGGCATTGTTATTAAATCTCGCCCTTAGTCAGCAAAACACTTAAACATGTGCTTAAGATTTAGGGTAAGCTTAAAGCGCATTGGGACTCCAACGCCTGATTAAGTGTCGTGCTGAAGCGAGAGGGATTGCTGAGCAGCGGTAACACGCTCCTGGGTCACCTACTGCACTTAATGCTTTTACGCTAACAAAGTGCAACCTGGAACGAAGCCGGATTTCACTGTCGAGATGCTCTGCAGGGGGGACTTGGCAATGAAGTGCCCACCTGCAGCCCAGTCCTAAAATCACCGCCGTCCTCGTCAGCAGGGAGATTTCACCACTAAAGGACAGGGCAAGTAGAGCTTGTCCTGCTGCAATAGCCCGTGTTGAGCCCAAAGAGCAAGGAGAAAACCAGCCTCAGTGCCAGATAGGCAGAAAGTCCTCTAACCTTTAAAGAAAGTCCTCTCATCTTGAAAACCTAAGCCTTCACCAGTTTGTTAAGGAAGGAGGACAGGACCACCAGCTTCCTAACTTTGAATCAGTCTGAGAGTTATAGAAACAGCAGAAAAAAATCTTGATTTAAAAAAAATAATCCATGCCCAAACCTGTTTTTTTGGTCTTGAAAAGTTTGTAATGTTGCTGTGAAGCTAAAGTTTCTCTGCAACCTCACTGCTTGCAAATGGATTAAAAACTCAGGTTCTCACTTAATAACCAAAATTCGGGAGCTGGAGTTTGAAGGGAAAAACTAAATTGCATGGTATTTGTGGTAAACTTGACAGATTTAAGAACACAGTAACTCATATAGCCTGAAAGAATTTACAGCTGGATGGTGTGGAAGTCTCTTGCTTATTATAATTTTTTAAAAGTCTGTTCTTGCTAAAGATTATTTCTGAAATAGTCCATATTGGGAGCTGATCAATTTTACGCTTTCATTCAAACAGCATGCTGCTTTAATTTATATTTTTATGAATGCATAAAAGAAACATGTCTGTGTACTTACGTAAGGATGTGAGCACCACGGAACAAAACTCCTGAGCACTCCACAATCTTCTAGCATGTATCACCTGGGAAAGGGCAGCCCGGGCTCTGACCCTTGTGTCAAAGACTGATTTTATTTTGTTGGTTTGGGTTTATTTAATCAAGTCATTGGAATATTTGTTGGAATTAACTTGTTTCAGAGATCCGCAGCAGATCCCTGTAGCACAAAATAATGAGGCAACCAGGGTCTGGCCATGCAAATCAGTGTGCAGGGTTTGGCCCCAAAGCATTACAAAAAAATTTGCCTTTGATGATAAAGGAGACAATGAGTTAAACTGAGGTGTTTTTAATGCAAATTCACCTTCACATCAAATACGAAGAGTCACCTTTACATCTTGAACAGCTGAAGAAACGAAAGCAAAAGAGGAATTTTTACATTGAACTTTGGCCAATTTTTATCTATGTGTGTCTCAAAAGGAAAGAAATTCATTAAATAAATGGATGGAAGCATCTGACGGTGCCATTGCTTAGTGAGGACTGTGGAGACAGCAGGGTGACTTTGCACCATGCCTTGCACAGACCACGTAGCAGTTTGCTCTTTCTAAAATGTTTCATTCTAAGATTTAAAAATGGAAACGCTGCATTTCCAGGCACATCCAAAAAAAAAAAGAAAGGTAAAGAGAAAAGCATATTTAAAATTCCGTAGGCTGGACAGCTTTGATTGATCTGCCAAAATTCTTCTCTCCATCCCAGTTTGTATCATCAGATCTTTAAAAAAAATCAGATGCCCCCAAAATTTCCTATTGAGTACAAAAAACAGTCCCAAGAATGAATTCTTCCAGTGGCCTAACTGCTCCCCATTTAAGTCAAAAGGGCCCTGGATGGCCTTACTGCACTGGACCCAAGAAGAAACTTCTCTTGATATAACAGGGAAGACTCTGTTACCAAAGTATGCAATGAACCGGACTTTTCCCTTTAAACATCCTTGTTGAAATCTGAAGGCGTTCAAGTAGAGAGATCAGAATCTGGCCCTGGTGGAAGGGACAGCCCAGATCCTTCGGGTATGGAGAAGTACTATAAGCTTCAAAAAAACCCCAAGAAGCCTGTCCATCACTGTGTGCCACCCCTTCAGAAACACACCAATGCTGTCTTTCACTGAGCACTGACTCCAGACGATGCTCTCTGTAGTGGGAACCGCACGCTCTGCCTCGCAAAGGACTGGAGGCAGCTGAAATGAGAGGTTCATTGGACTGGCTCAGAAACGTGTCTACTTGGAGAGCCTCAGCTGGCTGCCAACCAACTGTGGGAATTTACCACCCAGCGTTACAGAGTGTAAGCTCACACCCCAACCTCAGGCCCATAAAACATCCAGTAGAAATAACTTTGTCAGCGATTAATTGCGTGTAATGGTTTTGGAGCTATCAAAATGGAGATCCACTGGTGTTGCCATAGTCTCTCCAATTGTATTCAGCTCTGGGACCATCACAGTTTCAAATCTGCCAGAGCATCTTTCCCTATGAGTGCATCGGACGGGATCGGACGGGACGCACAGAGAAGCACGGGCAGGACAGTTGGGCAAGGACTCGACATGGAAGGACTCATCCTATTTTGGAGCAGAATTAGGAAGCTGAACTGTCAAAAGACAAATCTGAAATGATCTGTGGCCCTGTCCTGACCAAGATGGATGGGCCACACTGCAGGAGACAGAAATCCTGGGAAAGAAACCCAAACATGCTCCAGCATGCTCCAGCACACAGGAACACCATGATGACAGCCTGACTTTGTTCTCAGATTAATGTGTTCAATTTGCACATGTACGTGCAGCTGCATTGCACAGAGCTGCAAACATCTATCCAAACTGCCTTAGACCCTGAGACTGTTACTCCTTGCACCTACTGACAGCCAAGGAGGAGATGGCTGTAGATGTTTGGAGAAGGCTGAATGGAGATGGAGGAGATGAGAACAAGGGAGACGGGGAAACATCAGGGCATCTCCACTTCCCACCCCGAGGTGGTATGGGAAGAGGAACGGGATCTGAGTATCTCGCAGAGGACTTTGTAAGAAGTAGATGTGGAAGTGGAGGGCAGCAGCCATGGCAGGCATCTGAGTCTGACCCAGAAGAACAACCTCTTAGTGTCAGTCTCTCTCCATGACTCTCTCAATGATTATGGAAGAAACACAGGACAACAGTCCACGCACCTCCGTTCCTAAGACCAAATGGGATGAATCCAGCTTTGAAGCACAGCTTAGCAGTACCATGAGTGATCCTTTCATCCTTGAAACCCAGTGCAATAGGAACATCTAGTGTCCAAGGACAAACTCAGCCTCTTTAAAACACCTCTTGAGAGCGCAGTGAAATCAACTCTCACTTCTTCCACAGCTGCATCCACACAAAACCCAACACGAACACTCAACATCAGAACAGGCAAAGCTAGCTCACACAAGAGCAGCGAATAATTTGAAGACAAATATTGGCACTATGCTAATACGGTCAAGGACCATATCCAAAGAAGGAACTTTTGGATACAGTGCTACACTGAGACGTGGGCAGCTGCTCCAGGGCCTGCTTCCACCAACAACTCACCAATAGCTCAGCTGAGACTGTTGCTCATACTACGGTGACAACAAAAGCCCCACTGTGCTAGGTGTGTACAAATGAACAAGTGATTTTATGGCCCAAAGGTTTACCATTAATTAACTTAAAGACAGGCTAAGGATGAATTATAAGACTCAGTTGACCATGGGAAATCAAGGCACAAGGCATCTCAATACAATCAGAAGATCGCACTGGAAATTTCTGATCAAGTTGTGACTGGATATAAATTTCTCTTAATTATCAACTTGACACCCAGAAATTCCTTCATCTCCTGGGACCAAACAGTTTTCCTCTTCATGAGGCTGTTTATGAAGATTAGCTTGGCAGAGAGCGAGCACTGGATGGGAGATGCTCTATATGAAATTCCCAATGTATGAAGCTGCAGTCTGAAATTATAAACAAGAAGAGAGAAGGGGATTAAGCTATTGAGGACTGCAAAGATAATTTGTGCGGTGAACTGTCCGTAGGTATAGCAGGCACCAAGTAGCCCTCAACAAAAGTAGGTACGGAATGGCACAGCTACTCCTTTGACTGGGAAACAGGGCTTGAAGATCAAAATAGAAAAATAATTTTAAAAAAGCAGATCCAAAATAATTCACACGTTTTAAAAAAGAGGTAAAATCATTACCCTGTCATGTTTAAATGGGTAGTGGCATTGATGGCACCGAAGGCTTGAGTTTACAAACAGGCAGCATGTGACTTTGGCAGGAGTCTTTTGCCTGCAGAAATATACTGAACAAATAGTGCCTCCAATATCCATGTCCACTGTTTCCTTCCTGCAGTTCTCTTCTTTCCTCTCTCCTGTACTTCTGCAAATCCTTGCCATGAATGGAAAATGAGGCACTAGATTAGGAAACTGATCCTTACCTGATACAGCAAGGATTTGGCTGGGACTCGACACCTTGCACACAAAAGAAGATGAGCCAGGGCACATCTGCATCTCCAAGGTAGCTGTACATGCTTGCTTAACCCACCGAATGCAAATGACTTAGTCTTCATTAAGAGGCATAAACGTATAAACAACATTTACCACAAGGTAAGAATGTAAAAGTGCATGATGAGAGCAGCTGACCTGTTGAGAGCTCACAGCATAACGCCCTCTAATAGCTCCTTGGCTAGCTTCACCTCCAGGCTGCAAGAGCTGGTTCTTCCACTTCAGGAGGAAGAAGGAGAAACTGGACAGAAAAATGTGGCGTGAAACCCAGGGTCTGATTGCCATTTATTTCCACCCACAGTGCAGCAGGAAAAGGCTGGAATCTATTAAGTAGTTCAAAACTGAACTGGATCCAGCTGTCAAGCTGAACACTTGATGTGTATGGAAAAAAATAAATAAAAATCACCACAATATCACTTCAAGCAGTTCTGAAAGCACAGAGATACATGCATTCTCCTGAAAAGCTTGCATTCAGACAGCATAGCAATTAGCAAGCAGTAAGAGATCTATTATATTTAAAGTCAATCTAATACGACAACGGAATGGAAAGAAAAATGTTATCCTTGTGGTCTACGGGATGGGATACAGGCTTTCTCACCAGCAAGATGATGCTCCAACTCTGCTTGGCATTGAGATGCCGTGGGATTACCAACAACAGTGAACAACAAGAAGACCATGAGCCAGCAGTGTGCCCTGGTTGCCAAGAAGACCAATGGGATCCTGGGGTGCATTAGGACGAGTGTGGCCAGCAGGTCGAGGGAGGTTCTATTAGGGGACCTAATACAGACTTACAAATATCTGAAGGGTGGGTGTCAGGAGGATGGGGCCAAGCTCTTTTCAGTAGTGCCCAGCGACAGGACAAGGGGCAACGGGCACAAACTGAAGCAGAGGAAGTTCCAGCTGAACATGAGGAAGAAC
>Ga0065711_1005016_pt1 | contig 21570 bp, 10 predicted proteins | sample Hoacrofraction12_FD_59098 | JGI IMG/M metagenome (GOLD analysis project Ga0065711, IMG submission 59098) | Hoatzin crop microbial communities from Cojedes, Venezuela - Epithelial fraction 12 v2 (version 2) | ecosystem: Host-associated > Birds > Digestive system > Esophagus > Crop | place... | reverse complement strand
CCCCAATACTGCTGTGTGTTTAAGTTAAAAAAAGCAAGGTCGAAGAAATGCTTCCCACATTCAAAACCACGAAGATTCTCAGTTCCTACAAGAATTTTTACCATAATGCGATTAGCCCTGAAGAACTTTGTCTCCTGCACAGGTGAGCTTTACCCAGGCTATGAAGATGATGACCATGTCAGAACAAGGACAATCCCCAACATCATTCTGGTTCTTCAATAGTATTTCATCTATTTGTTTTAATTATTTTAGTATTCTGGATTCTGCCTTCATTTTTCGGTATGTAAGAACCCCATTTTAACCTGTTTAAAACTTCCTTGGATATCACAGAGAATAAGAGGCAGGCCTGATGTTGTAATTGTATGAGGAAGCATTGACCTGCACTCCTGTGGAGATGGAGCTGCAGCCCAAGGCTATGGGCTGAGGAGTTCTGAGTGTCATCCTTTTGCCTTCCACTGAGGAAATTTCACTTTTCTCCTTCAGTGTTTGGTTAATTTCATGGTCACAGAGGGTAATTAACCTCTTTCTTCATGTTGTCCTCATAGCAGATGAATAGTCCTCTCCACAGCTGCCATTATGCTTTCTCTGTCTGCAGATCTTAACTTATGCAGCTCAGTATGTGACAAAGGTAGCATTCTTTTTTCAAAGGGAAATTCACAGAAGCTGTGTCTGAGTGTAGCTATTTTTTTTTTACTTTGATGTCTCTTTATCACAGACTTAGAGTACAGAACTAGGGAATATTCTCTAAAGGTGGCAGGATATTAGTTTAAAACATCTCTGTATACAGAAAGTAGTGACCTTCGGGAGATTTTTCCCGAGGAACCTGGGGAAGCAGACAGCATCAGCAAGTTCAGGAAGAGATTAGAAAAATTCATAGGCAGAAGGTGTGTTGATGGATGTTAAAAGAACTGGGCAAGGATGTAGTTTCCAACATCTCTCATAGAACTGTTCTGCATGCTGAGGGAGTGCAAGGAAACTGGACTTCAAAAAATGGCTAGACATTCAAGCTTTCCCTAAATAACATCTCCTGGGCTGGATGAGCTTGGGCTAGCCTCACCCAGCCGGGCATTTCTTATGTCCTTGGAATCACTTTTAACAATTAGATGAAACAGAGCAGGCCTCTGAATAAAGAGTGACAGTAAAGATGTGAACTTTACAAAGGTGTAATGATTCATGGATGAAGATGTGCCAGAATTCCTCACTTTCATACAAAATCAATAGTTTATTATCAACTCTCCTTGAGATGTATGTAGATCTTCATAGAACTTCAGAAGCTGAACGCTTGCTTTCCTCACTCAAGATGCTCTGGAGATTCTTAAACAATTGTTATCAATGCCTGCTGCTAACATCTTGTCTCAACAGTCATCAACAACATCTTAATGTTTAGATTTGTTTTTTTTATCAGGATGTCACTAAACTGAAGGTTATTACCAGACCAACAGGTGTAGAAAACTGATACTAAAGAAGCAAAAAATTCCATCTAAGTTATTGGTTAAAATCTAGCCCATGCTGTTATCACCCAGAAACTATACAAACTATAAGTTCTTTGGTCGATGTGAACTCAACTCATGATTTCCATTTACTTCACAAGAAACAAGGTATACATCACATAATAATCATCTAGCTAGAAACCGAATAGAACTAGACCAATATCTGCTTTGCAATGCAACTCTCTTCAGGGTAGAGGTAAGATACTATTTAAACATCATGAAAAATTTTATTCCTCTTGCAGTGTTATGGATGCTTTGTGGCTACTTCTATTTATGATCACGTCAATCTGTTCTCCATTATAAACACTAGTATTGCTTAAAGAAAACAGTGATTCACAGTGAGGTGCATTGAAAGTAAGTATATTGTGGTGGTTGAAAAAGAGTTTATGAAATAATGCCACGTAGGACACTGCATCTTTCATATTCAGCTGGGATATTCTATTGTAGGTCAGGCACACTGAATTACTCTTTTCTTTCCACCATTGAAATGGCTAACCTACTCCAGAAACATACATAGAATTGAAAAAAAGAGGTCAGAACTTGCACATGCATACATCAAAGGGTTTGGAATGATAACAAGACTTTTAATCAGCCTCTGGTTATTTACTGACAGCAGGAGATCTGAACCAGCCATTTAGCTGGTTAGAAAGTAATCATGCACAGCTAATTGCTGCTCCTAGCACACCACTTTTTAAGGATGTGGATTTCCACCCTGTGAGTGTGCCCTGTTTTAGATGCTAAGGGTCTGAATTACTGGACACTGGCTGTTGAGGTAACTTACAGAGTCTTCAGGAGGGAACAGAAAATGACCAACACAAATGGAAAAATAAAGTCCTTAAAATCCAAATGCATCAATAGCAAATCAACAGTGAAACAGTCCCGAGAAACAGAAAAAGTCCTAAAAGATCAAAATTCGTATTCCACTTACATATCACCTACAGGTGCTCAACAAGAGATGAGAGCAAAAAGCACATCAAATCATTGGAACATCTAACAAACCCTATGTCACTTCGGCAAATACTACTATTAAAACAAAACAACAACAGAAATCACATCTTAAAACTGAACTGTAAACTGCTAGGAGAAAACAAAATATTAAAACTCCCACATATTTCAGTTCCTCTCTAATCAAGTCAGGAAGTTCAAAAGTGATCTAACTTCCTCTGGCTTACAATGTCAAGCTACTTAATGTATATGGTGTTGTACATTGTATGGTCTTTAAAATTTTCACTGGGAAAAAAACAGTCTAGAAAACTGTGGCTAAATAAATATGTTTCTTCGTAAAAAGATATAAAAGGAACAACAACAAAGACAGAGACTGAATTACAGATACTTGTTTTATGCAGACTTTTAGTTAGATAGCCAGCTCACCTTTATATACAAGTCAGTCACCTTGCCAGTTCATGAGACAAAGTTTTCAACTACTCTTAAAAAGGGGGAAAGAGGCAATTTCAGAGATCAAACATAATCAATTGCAATTTGTTTCCACCATTTCCATGTGTATGACTACTCTGTGTATGGTTCTGTGAAAGCTTTTCTGTAGTGGACCTGAGCTGAAGGAAAAAAAAATGAAATAAAACCTACATAAGAATTATTTGGAGAATTTAAAGTGTAGGAGGCCTTGAAAAAAAGCTGTAAAAAATGTTTTAGAAGTAACATAAAACTAGCAAAACACAGCAGTTTTCTTTTACTTATACTACTATTATTCCTTCCTTGCTAAAATGAAAGATTTAGATTTTGTCTAGATTACTTCAGAGGAAATCATTTGCTTTGAAAAGAAAAAATTTGAAACGCATCACAGAATTGGATTGTACCAAATGACAAAGCTTAATTTTACAGCACCACAAACCTATATTTATGAACTGAATCAATACTCATCAGCTTTTCCACTCAAAAGACAAGCTTGGCAAGAAGAGAAGCTTGGTCTGCTCATAAAAATACTGAGAAAAAAGGTGAGCTAACAGCTTTAAAAGACATTCTTCTCATTATATTTAATTAGAACTATTTGGTTTGGATATCCTTTGTGGGTGTTTGTTTGTTTTTTTGTTTGCTTTTCCTCTGACAAAAATATAAAATTTAAAAAATAATGTTGACTACTAAAATATTTCATAGTCAAAATATATTGTCCTTGTCAGGAATATTTCAGCTAACAACTGAAAACTCAGAGCTTAGGGCTGAAAACTCAGCTTAGAGTATTCTCCTCTTTTGGTGAAATGAGGAGAAACACATTTCAAGGCGTACTCAAAAAACAGTTGAAAGCACATTTTTCCTTCAAAATCTAGTTTCAACAGAATTTTTTAATAAACTTATTTCTTTGTTATAAATTCCACACATCACTGAATGTCAGCTCTGTTCTTTTATGTATTCTATTGGACCAATCTTAATGTCTTTGAATGTACATTCTTTTCGATATATTTACTCTTTGGAACGTGTAATTTCAAGTCAGTCAAATTTTGCCTTGTTTTGCAGGGTTCTTTTGTACGTTTTACTGTGATCTCTCACACAGTAAGTGAGAAAACATTTCTGTCATGAATATTTGTGTCTGAATTAAATGTTTGGCCTCTGCAAATACTCATGACTTTTAACTTTATTTTCCTTGAGCATTTGTTCCACTAAAATCTGGTTGTTCAAATGAACATGGAAAGCAAATAACGAAGAACTGAGATCACGGCCAAAGCAAGTCCATTAAATAATGCAAATAAATATTTGTCTATGATTTTCTTTTATTGTCTATGCTTTAGTGTCAATATTACATTATGTGAATGCTTTATCTTGCTTTCATAGCAAGTAAAATGATAAATTCATATTTGTTCAGTTGAATTCACCTGACTGAGAAGTCATATCAGAAAAAAAACACAGGGAATCAGTCTCAAATAGGCCAATGGGAACTTTTCAAAATGTCAGTATTCTTGGTGCTAACTAAATCTTCAAAAAACTGTTAAAAGTGATTATGATTATGATAACAAGAGAGAATTAAAAAAAAACTACAGGTGAATAAAGCTCCGGCACTGGTATCGACCAAGTCTGTATGATCTTTGTATCTGTAAAGCTATGGAATGGGATACTCTGCAGGTCTCTGATTCTGCACCAGTAGATCATGTTCCAGGGACAAGGATTAAGATGCAGCCTTAACAAGTTTTTATTGGAGATAGTTACTCACTCAGTCACAGACCGAGATTTTAAAGCTCTTCACATAAGCTCAGGTTTTGGCTTACACAGGCAACTGCTCCATGTGGAGGACGTGCACAACTGGTCAAAGGGGGTCTGTGGAGCACACTCCAGCTCCGCTTCTGCCCCTGCACACAGGCTTTTCTTTAGCATGAGTGTTGTTCATCTAAGTCTTATTCCACCGTTCTGTTAAAATTAAGCCAGAGTTTGCAAGGACCAGAGATATGGGAAACGCTCTTGAGTACCATGGCACCAAAGAAGCCATGGAGGGTCATGCATGTCTTCAGTGCTTCCCATTAATGTTAAAATTCACTGGAAAATGCTTCAGGTTGTGTCTTTTGTAAGGCTGAGGGAGAAAGGGTGCTGTATCCAAGAAATAACAATAATAAAAAAAGATAAATTTTAAGGGTGAATTACTTACACATTGAAGTCAAAGGCAAATCTCCTATTCTGTTTTCCTTGTTCTTCTAATTTAGACCAGAATCAATGCCTTAATAATGCTTGTAGTAGAACATGCCTGGCACTGAGAACACAATTTTCATTTATCCCTTAAGAAGAAAAATAAATTTTTGAGCCTGGATCACTCTGCATTCTTGTTATCAGACTGACTTGCATTTTCTTGGAATCGCTCCACAATTGAGATTGCAATTTAGTTTTTGATTGAATGTTTTGCACATTGAATTTCACTTTAGATTTTCTCTAGCTCTTTTAAACTGAAGTATGAGTTCAATTTACTAACTCTCTGAATAACATAGTATTCAGAGAAGCTTCTTGGGTGGTAGAAGCTTAAAGAGGGCAGTGTTATTGAGTACTCTGTTAGGGGGACTCGCTTACATTTCAATGAATAAAAACAATGGCTTATGTCAAAGGAAGATAGCTTCATACAGCCTGTGAGACAGAGATTGAAAGTCCTGCCCTCCCAGGCCATAGTGAGTACAGCTGCAGGAGAGAAGATGTTCCCTCTCGGAAGTTAATCTTTCAGCCTCCTCTCAGGAAGAACAGAACAGGTGAAATTTTGAGGAGGGATTTATAGAAGTTGTTATGATCTAGTTGTCTGAGTCACATCACAGCTACATAGACATTTTTATTTTGCATAAATGGATGCTGCTGTCCAAAAGGATGGTGATACTTTTCTTCTCGCCCCCAGACACACATTCCCTTTTATCAGCACAAGTATACACACAGCAATACAAATTGATCTACTTGACATGTAAATTAAGAAAAAAACCCAAACTAACACACAAACAAGAATTTTTGCACAAGATCAGTGGCATGATCTGTTTGTTTGGCTATCTGTTTGGAAGAATTCTCTTACTCTGTGCAGATACGGGAATCTGACGGCTTCTTTCGACTGCAGGGTAGATTTATGGCAGATTAGAGTGATAGAGTAGTTATGGAGTCAGCATCCTATTACCTTGTCAGTGATTCAGCAGTTGCAGGGACCCACTTCCTTGGGTCTCATGTTAGTCGGACTGAGAGGATCTCACCTGAAGTCCTCTCTTAAGATACAAGAGTCTTCAGGCTCCTGGGGACAGAGCCAGAGGAAAAATCAAATATCAGAATATTTAGTATCTGCAACAGAGTCAAGCTTTGAAGTGTCAGTATGCATAGTGGAAATAATGACACCTAGTTACGCAATGTTCCTAAATAACATATGAATCTTGTTATTTCAAAAGAAAAGAGTGTCACCAAGATCACATGAGTGCATGACGAGGAATTGCAGCAGACACTTATTTTATTAAGAAATCACTAGAGACTTGCAGACCTTTGAAAGCAATTAAAGTCCTAAGTTGCCTCCACTTTTTTTTTGCATCTTTTCTGATGAGAAAGTCTTCTCTGAAGACTGAGGTGGTGTCTGTTTTGGTGTAATTTCTCTCCAGCATGAAAGGTCATGAGTAAAAACTGGGGAATACAAGGCACTACACATCAAAACGAGGAGTATTATGAGGGAATTGCTTCCTATAAACCTCCTTATGAAATTGAAAAAGATGTCCAAGTGTTTTTAACAATACAAAAATGTCAAGGTAAATAAAAGCCATAGAAACTAAGGCATTACCTTGACTAAAACTGAAAGGGGAAGTAAAGGACCTGGATGAATCAGGAAGCAGAACTGGTCAGGTACTTAGGCGCACATAATTGTACACAGGCTTGAAAAAGACAGTGGCAGTTTTGTAAAACTGAGACACATAAACTCTCTGTGTAACTAGTGCTGTGAAGGAAGAATCTCAGTGCACCTGAAGATCTCAGGTGCACAATCCCTTCTGAAATGCTGAGAATTACATCCTCAGTTCTAAGGCATTTCTTGACTCTGTTTCTTTTTCAATTCCTTTATATAGCACAAACAGAAAAGAACTTTCTACAGAATGCCTTGCCATTTGACTTTGTGAAAATCATTCACTCACGAAAGATTATCCTCTTCTCTTCTGTCTTAGAGAAGAGCTATCCAGCCAAGTCCTTTTCTGACTGCTTCTATGTTCTGTTTCTCCACTTATCTTTGGCCACTTGACTTCACTTTCGTTCGCTGTAATAATGAGAGTCTTCTTTGATAGAAAGCAACATAAAAAAAGACCTAATTTCCTTTTTCTTGATTAATTTTGCATCCCACAGTACCTATTTACCTTGATAGATGAGAAAATCATTTCCCAGGAAATGAATTAATTTAAATAGCACTTATCTTAAGAAGACAGTAGTGGAATCGGTGCAGTTTTTTCAGGGTTACATTGTTTGTGGGCAGATTGTGTGTCTGTTTTAGTGTTTCAACACTGTGGTTTAAATCTTTAGAAAATGTGTGCCCTGGCATAAGTTTGAAAATGAAAAAAAGAAATATTTTTTGCCAGACTCATGAAGGTTAGTGCAGTTAAATAGGCATCCTATGTTTGTTCCAGATTGACAAGAACAGACATGTCATAGCATACTCCCAAACTTATTTAGTAAGAGAAAGCCAGAATTCAAATAACCACTAAAGAAATTACAAATCAGAAGGACAGAAGGATTTTCTTGTTTTATTAAAAAGCGGAGTCTCATACAGGAACAAAATCTCTAAGAAGAAAGAGTCAAGAGAATTACTTCAAGCTTAGGAATAGATAATAGGTGATAATAATTAATTGTTAAGAAAGGAAGAAAGAATTGGGTTTTTAAAATTCCAAAGAACTGAGACAGGTACTCAGAAGAGATTCCAGTTTGAGAGGCAGAAAATAAATGAAAATACACAGAAAGTGAAAAACAAGTGGAGGAGAAAAAAAGTACTGATTGATAGGAAAAGCTGGGTATTGGACAACATCAACTCTTCCTTACAGATTTTTCCTGCATCACTCATTGGTACTACATGCGTAGAATTTGTCAATGAGTCTTATGTAGAGAGCATCCACACAAAAAGTAGTTGTCCTTTGCATCCTCCTATAAGGGTCATCTACAATCCAAGTTGTCTTGCAAGCAGCTAGCTAGATTTGTGAAAATAAGTTTTAAGCAAATATTCTCTCAAACCACCTCCATGAGTCAAACTGCATTTCTTTTATTTATTTTTTTTAAAGAAAATCTTTAATACCCTTCAGCATTAGAAGAAGAAAGAACATAAGAAGGCACAAAGAAAAGGCAGAGGCAGAGTAGGAGGTTTACTTTTCTATGATAGCAGAGCAGTGTCAAGATTTCTAAGAAGTGAATGGCAGAGGATGGTTTGGAGCTGCAAAGAACTGGGAGTAGAAATGTTAATTTTGACAGACAAGTGGTCATGCTGACACTGAAAACTGGTGCAGTCTCCTGTTTTTATAAAACATAATTAGGCAATAAATAAATCAATTCACATTGCACAATGGTGAAAGTGTGTTTCTTTATTGAATTGTTCTGTTTTGCTCAGGTAGCATGTGTGCCAAATGATGTAATAGTTACCATGGGAACTATCCATGTATAATGAGAAATGTAGAATACAGCTCTGAGAGCTTCTAAAACCCCATCTGGCATGCACATATTATTTTTGTTCTTAAAAAAAGAATAAATATATAGTAATAAAAGTAATGCTTTTCCACTTAGATCCTTAAGTGGCACTTCATTCTTAAAATAGACTTGCTGATAGTGGTGTCACTGTTTCTGGAGCAGGTGTTACCTAGTGTGAGATCCAGATATATGATCATTTATTTAAAACAAAAAAAAAGAAGGTAAATAATGAGGAAACAGTGTACACTGGAAAACAGCTTTAGAAATACAAATATACTGTGCTGGTTTAGAGCCAAAGGATGTTTCTAAAATATTATAATTAAAGTTCACTTTGTTTCTAGTGACAAAAAAAAAATAAATGTTCTATTTATTTATTAGCATCAGTAAAGTGTATCCAATACTCCTCCTCTATCTATTCTATTAATCTGACAATCTTTCTTCCTAATGCTGGAAAAGGAGAAGAAAACATTTTCTGCAAAACACTTAAAATGCCATTTTGGGAATCTGAATGTTTCACCAAGCCAAATATTTTGCAAATGATGTGATTTTGTGGCAATATAACATATTTTGTTTTTTATCCAGGGCGAATGCTTAAATCATGGTCCTTTTACTTTGTGTTTCTATGCCAGCATGCACAGAAATCACATCTGTATAACTGGTACTGAGAACCAGAAAAAAAACTATAGTTCCCGATGTTTCTTTTTCCTTCTTTGTGGTTATATAGCTAAGTAGAATCTGTTGTGGTTAGTTAATATTTACAGTATCTCTTCCCCAAAAATCTGACTTTACCATATAATGCAACGGATGGAAGAATTTGCATTTTTACTCCTTTTTTGAGAACTGTTCACTACTTGGAGTCTTCTGCGAGTCAGAAGTAAGTGTCTTTGAACAGTGCACAGTAAATTGTAATATAAAAGGATAGATTGCAAAGCACGTCTCCTCCAGGCAACTTTAAAACATCAGTTAAAATTTTTTTATATTTTTCTTTACCGTTGTCTCATATATGGATACAAATTTTCAGCGTAATTAAAGTTTATGTGAGAAAGACATATCTCTCAAGTTTCTTAAGTTCTGGAAACACTGATCTTTTATAAAGTCCATGACTAATTTGCAGAAACAAATCTGATGTTTTAATTAGAATACGTTGTACTCCCACAAAGTCTTTCATCATAAGTACTTTACTGACATTTATTAATTAATGGTCTGATCCTGCAACCCTTACTCATCTGCATAATTTTTGCTTGTGATTGCAATCATTCAGACCTTTTACATGAGTAAGATTTACAGAGTGTATGCCTGTTCAGCAGTAAACGAAGCTCATAAACTTATAACTGAGTAAGAGTTTAGGAAACTAACTGCAATTTGGCTTGATGGGGGCAACCATGGGCAAACTGGGCAGTTGTGTGGGCCAGAAGATACCTGGCTGTAGCAAAAGAGGCTCAGATATGCTTTCTTTGTCCCAGAATGATGCTGAACTGGGGTGGCTCCTAATGTATTCAGAACTATTTTTCACCAGAATCTTGGGTCTCCCTGAGGAGGGAAAGGGATAAAGAATAAAAAGAAAACACAGAGAAACTGACTATGAGACAAAATAGGAAAAAAGAAGGAAAGGTATATGTGTAATGGGATCAAAATTATAAAAGCAGGAAATGGCAAGCACAGCACCACAAGTGCATCCACCCTTCCCTGAAGATATACAAGGAGTTGCCCACAGGTGCTCTGCTGTGGCATTTGACAACACCCAGAAGGGAAAAAAGGCCCCACAGTGTCTGTGACTCCCCACACCACACATACCCCTCCATCAAGATTCCTCTTCCCAGTAGTGTGAACCAGCTTGAATGATATCAGGGCACTGGGTGAGGATGTCTTGCAACTCAGTGAGGATTTAGAACCTGAGGGTGTCAATAAAAAGGTGAGAGGAAAGTGCAACTACTGCCCTGATGATGGACAGGATCCTGATGCACTTGGAGGACCTTTGGGCCTGACTTTCTCTCCTGTTGCACAGAAAATATCTGGAGAACCTAACAAAAAAACACTCTATCAACACACCTATGATCACAGGGTTGTTATGTAGTTTCCAGATGATGTGCCCAGTGAATCCGGGAATCACATCTAAATATAAAGTGGATCACTGGTTTCTTACCCTCTTCCAGCAGTAAAAGGTCTTTTTACCCTGGATGTGGGCAGGACATGGCACTGATGATGTGGAGTCTGTTAAGTATGAGCTTGTAAAGGCATATTCATGGTGATTTCATGGCCTGGCTGGATGCTATGTAGCCTGTTCAGTCTTGTGGAAGGGCTGTGTGGGGAGGCTAGATGCACAGGGAAGAGGCCTGGGAAGAAACACTGGAGGGTAAACATGGTAGATCCTCCTTTGGGCATGCACAAAATAGGAGAGGATTCCTGTATTCAACGTGTGCTTTACTTCCTGGAGCAGATTGCAGAGAAGTGCAGTAGGTAGGTGGACCACCCCAGGGACTGTGCAAGCAGCACAGGGCCAGTCTCCTTCTGCCTGCCACGACAATTCTTGGTACACTGAGCAGAACTCCACCACTTGCACACAAGGGTGATATGGCAGGGTTTGGCTAGAAGATGTCTTCTTTTGTTGGTGTGCAGGACCTGATATCTTCCAAGGACTTCTAAGCTGTGAGGAGCTCCTGGCAGAAGTCGAGAAGTTCAGAGGTTCAGAGAAGACCTCTCAGGCTGATGGCAAAAAGCTGCTAGAGTCCTTGCTAAGTAAGTGTGCTTTGTTGTGTGGGTTTTGACTACTTATCAAGACCATGTCATGGTTTCACTCAGCAACATTGTTCATCACAGCTGTCAGCATCCTTCACATCTCAACAGTAGTAATAAGGCTGTAAATTTGACTTTCAAAGGTCCCTTGTTCTGGACTGGGACAGGAGTTACATTCCAAGGTTTGTGTCACAGCCTATCTCCAACCCTTTACACCTCTCCTTCCTATGCCTATGCATCTAAGAAGCCTTTGTCAGCTCCATGTCTCACAAAATGTGAGCAACAGAATTGGATTCCGAACCCAGAGCAAGCAAAGTGTTTTAATCTTTTTAACTGATCTGGATGAATGAATTTATGTAACACTTCTTACTTATGTAAATGGTCTGAATGATTTCAACAGAACTACTCAGAAGTAAAAAATATTCACAAGTAAGAGTCTGAGAATCAACCATTTATCAGTAAATGTTGGGAAAATACTTGGATTTTCAATACGAAAGTATTGGGAGTAAAGACCTGGATTAATTCTACAGAGTACAGATACTTTCCTTACTAAATTATCTAATTTGGGTTGTTGGACAAAGCTCCCTCTAGGGAGAGAGAGTAAGGAGGGAAAGGAAGGCATACACAAATATTTATTTAGCTCTTTAAGGTCTAATTCTCTTCCTGGAGAAGCTTCTCTGTCTCTCCTGCCAGGAGCGAAGCTTACAGTAATAGGCACCTAACTTATGGACTGCTGCTGCAAAGTGGGCTGAAGCCAAGTCACCATGCAATCAATTCTACTCCATGTGTCCAGGTCAGCCGTGGAAATTCAACCCTTGTAAAAGCTGTTGTCCCTGTAACCTCTGTTGCAGCCTCCTCTGCCTCCTTTGGGCATGGTATCTATGTTACAGTGACCCCTGGCCCAGCTCTGATGTAGCTCGGGAGCACAACCTTGGTTCAGACTTTTGAGGAAACTGCTAAGTGGTAAGAAAGAGTTGCAAGAGATTATAGACAGTGGACCTGAGACGAATGAGAAAAGGAAATTACAGATAGAGGTATGACTATGGACACGTAGAGTGTTAGCAGTTTAAAGATTCAAGATGAAAACCACCAACTTGGATGTCATTAAAAAAGAAAAAAAAAAAAAGCAAACCACAAAATTACCCAAGCACTTGTATGGTGTCGCTAATGCCAGTATGTTGCTGATATCAATGATCTCTGTGGGGAGGTAGTTTAGCGAGAGTGAGGGATCAGTAACTAAGCAAAACGTAATATTTAGGGAGCAGTCAAGGCCAGTCCTTCCCCTCCTCACTATTGCTTGTCTGGGCAGGAAAGACTTTTCAGTGCCTTCTTGGGGGTGATGAGCACACTGATGTTTAACCCAGGACCTCATTAAATCTAGCTACATTTTTCACATATTAGCCAATAAATAATTGCTTTATGCCTTTAGTGTATATATCCTGCTTGCAGAGCCTTTTCGAGCATGGTTAAATACACTCAAACAAAATAATCCAATAAAAGATGACAACATCAATTTTAAGAGTTATGATAATTATAACAGCAAAGGATAAAGGAATAGTCTCATTAGTTTTTTAGCAATCTTGCATGGTAAAAGCCATAATTATTTTAAATAAATCTGTCTTGATTCTTCAAGTGCCGTGGTTCCTGTATTCGTGTTGTATTATTCATAAAGTTTTTGTCCTTCTCAGTATTAATCTTTTTGCAAGTCTTGTGAAAGATCGGCAATGCTGTTGTATTTAGAAATCAGAAGGAGACTGGTAATCAGAGACATTTTTAATAAATATATTTTAAGGTAGTAGGAAAAAAACCTGCTTTATAACATATTTATTTTCTAATAAACACTACTACTTATATTTATTTTCATTCTTTTCTTCCCTCTCATCAGATATTCAACCAGATTTACTATCTTCCTTCCATCATTTATTCTTCTGTCCTTCAGGAACATAAGAGGTTCTACATTCTTTTCCTCTGCTTTCCTTCCCTAATTTCTACCAGTTCTACTGATTCATAATAATCATGACACAGCTTTTATTTCTCCTCCTTTTTTTGAGACAAAAATAAAAGTGGATCCAAAGTGGTCAATCATCTGTTTTTTATTATAGTTCACTGCTCACAAAGAGATAAACAGGTTGTTTTGTTAATTTCATTTAATATAGCATTCACTGAAAATATTTCAACTGTCTCTGTCCTGAAAAAGTCATTTAAGAGGATCTGTGTCATTTTATTTTACAGTATTTTTTAAATACTCTTCCTAGTGAGTTGTAAGTAATACCTGAAATATGTTGGAGTTAACTGTCCTTTTTCTGCCCTGGGTGCTTGTAAGAATGATTTTCATATCACACTGACCTATTGCATTTTTTCAGTACTGTACTGAAAAATACAGAATCCCCCTGATTCGTCTTTTTATTGAAAACCCAAAGTTCTCAGTTTTCATGGCAGAGAGAAAATGCATCTAAACAATGAGACTTGTTAATAGCCCTGAGTTCAGTAAATGCTATATCTTTATCATAATAATCTGTCAAGTTCTCCTGTACTAAAACCTCAGTTGGAAACATGATTTGCATAACGTCAGGTTAAGCTGGTTAACTAACCAGCAAAAATATGCTTAATGTCAATGTAAAAACAGTCAAATTATTCTGAAGTTCCAACTTTAGCAGTGGACTGAGAGGAAGGAATTGATCTTTCTTCCTTTCACTCGCTTTGAAGTACACAAATTTCCAGCTCTTTCTACTCTCTAAAAAAGTGTTGATCAGAGCTTTGAAATGAAACTACCCATCTTCTTTCAGAAAGTAGACAAATCTAGTCACTTCTGCTACTTTTTCATTTCATCACAAGAAGAACAAATAGACTATAAAAATGGAGAAAATTCTAGCTTCTCGGATAAAATAGATTAAACAAAAAGGCTTAAAAATTACTCTCAGCGATGTCATTGTAAGAAATTTTTCCTCTACACAGTTTCGTAGTCCAGTGATTTCCAGAAAAAAAAAAAAATTCTCTGTCACCGGTCAGGCTTGGCTGTGCACTTGATCCATGCTTCGGGACAGCCCTCCTGTTGCTTACGTCTTGTGTTTTCAAGAGGCTTTCAAAACCAGTGTCACTTTGGTGCTGCTTAAAGCTTTTCCTCTTCCTCTGCCTTGTCCTCTCCTGCTCTAGCCTTACAGACTTGTCTAACACTTACTGCTCTTTTGCAATAGGACTAATTTTCAGTACACTCAGCAAACACTTCTGGCGCATTGAGGGGCCAGGTAACTGCAGGCAGCTGCATTCGGTGCTTCCAGCATCACATCAGTTCAGATTAATGTCAGCCTGAGGAGTCTTGTGTTGGCTGGATTTTTCTTTGTTCATCCTATACTGCATCCCAAAAACATCCCTTCAGAGAGGAGGCAGAGGTCCTCTGGAGTAAACACCAAAGCAATCTCCCATCCTTGGCATAAGATCCTGTTTCCCACAGTTACATCAGTTGAAACAAGGCAAATGGTCTGCAAAGTCCAGTCACTCCTTTTCTGCACAGCATACAGTGCTCACACAGTAAACTGTGAAAAAGCATGATACATCTCTGGCACATTTAGTTACTATTTAAGCAGATATCATATAGTATATTTTGATACAATTTAATAAGAACTTGGTTAAGCAAAATGGGAAATCCAAAATAGGACACCTTCTTCTCTTCTCTTTGTACAGAAAGATAAAGGAAGAATTTAGGCCTTTTTCACATTAAAAATTAAACAAAATCAAAAAGTGCCAGCAAATTGGTTAGATTTTCATGAAAACACAGTTTTGAAGGGTAAATCATTATGATTTTTATTGTGCATTCTATCCTTACTACAGTTTATTTGGACCAATGTTCTGCTGACGACTTTGATAATAATCAGAGACATTGCATTCTTTCTCAAAAGAAATAAATTGAAAATGATTCCATGTATTTTATGCATCTACAGGTTTAGTTATTTTTTTTCTTTTCTTTGCAAGAAAGGGAATGCTTAGGAGAAAGCTTTAATAGTTTCCTGTCTGGGATCTTACAGAAGAGCTGTATGAAATAATTTCCCTGTCCAAAACATGTGTTAATAACTGTGGGAGTAGAAAAGGACAGTATGAGCTCGCAGAGAAAGATATTTTATTTTCATAAACGAGAATCCTCTCTGTTTGCTATTCTAGAGAAAAATCCCAAGGCATGACTTATTTTATCTTTTATTCTGGATTCACTTCCTGTCAGAAGCAGTGAAGATGTTTATAGTCAGGTGTTTGATTTATAAGCAGAAATAGACAGATCACTGAGATTAAAGAATTAAAAGCAGGATATATATATTAAAAAAAAAAAAAGCTAGATTACTTCTGAGTGAAAGAGAGAAAGAAAAAAAGACACAATTAGTGCTCTAAAAAATTTCATGAGCACCATCTGATAATGGAAAAGGATCGCATAAATATAAGTACTCTGAACCCAGAGGGACCAGGACAATACCTTTGACAGCATATTTTTGAAATATATGTGCAATGCACTAGGTATATTTGGTGATTGCTTCTCCCAGAGGAGGAAGTTGCATCCATATCTTTGAAACAGAAGTTTGAGGTCCTGAATACTGTTGTGATTTTGCCTCAATTTGCAACAAAGAACCACACAGTTACTGTCTCACTCCTTCCCCCTCCCCAGTGGGATGGGTAAGAGAATCAGAAGGAAAAAAGACAAAAACTCATAGGTTGGGATGAAAACAGTTTACCAGAATGGCAAAGGGAGAAGAAAACAACCATCAATAATACTGACAAAAAGCATACACAACATGCAGTGTTTTCACCACCTAATACCCAGCTTGCTCCTGAATAGCAAAATCCTCTCCTTCAGCCAGCTCCTCCCTTAAGTACTGAGCATGACATCACATGGTATAGAATATCCCTTTTGATTGGCTGTTTGGGTCAGCCCAATCAGCTTCTTGTGAAAATTAACTCTATCCCAGCTGAACCCAGGACACATACTGAAGGTGTCTGGTTCTATACAGTCACTTCCTGCAACTCTGGAACTATTCTAAGCAGGAGTAGATTAATACAATGCCAATGAAATCAACAGATCTCTGCCATTTTACATCGGCTGAGGTTCCAGAGTTGCTGGAGGGAAAAGAAAAGTTTCTGGGTGTCCCAGAAAACAGAAAAAAATAAAAAAAAAGATGGAATTCACTTGAGGGCATATTCAAAACACACAGAACTAACTCAGCTTGTTCCTCAGCAGATTTCTGCAGAAACAGTTAAAGGGCAAAGTAGTACATCCATGCAGGATTGAATTCATACAGTTCACCAATTAATAGAAAATAACAGAACCAGTTTCAATAAAAGCACACTCATTTATTTGTGACTTCTAACCAAACACAAAACAAGTCTTCCATAAACAAAGCAGTAGAAAATGAGGAGATGAGAGCCCTTTAGGGTCAATTCCTATCATACACAGTGTTTGCACCCTTACTGATTTCAGCAGCAGTTGACTGTTTCCAGAACAGTCCCTGTTCTGGAAAACTGACCCTCAGCTAAGTAATTGACACTCAGCTTTTGTAATTTATTGCAAAGGGTTCCTCCACCTCCTTTCCAAACGCTGTCACTATACCCATCTGGATAGAATTACTCACAACAAAAACTAATGAAAACTTAATCTTTGGACACTATAATTTGCTTTATAGCTTGGCTGGAATTATATTGCCTTTTCATTTTTACCACTTGTCAGGGAACCGTTGTGAAATTTTGTGGAAGTAGAGTGAGCTATTTTGTTCAGCTGAAAGCATACATCTACAACTGGTCAGCTGAACATCTTACTAGGGGAAAAATTAAGTTGCTACCCAGTGTCATAATTTCTAAAGTCATGTAATGTATACTGAGGTAGGTATATCTCTTGGCCTCAAGCTGGATCAACATGGTACACATCTTACATTGCTCGTCTGCTGTGTCTGCCAACTCTATGTTGAAGTTTCTCATACCCTATGGAGTGTGAAATGTTACTGGATGCCCATAGGCTAGCAACTGCATTCAGTCCTATATCTCCATCAATTTTAAACAGAGCTTAGACACTGAGTTCACATGCAGACGTCTGCATTGAAGACAAACTAATTTGTGCATTTGCCTCTTGAGTTGATGCCCAAACAGAGCTTAAACATAGTGCTAAAAGGAATTCAGACAAAATAGTTCAGATATGTGGAAAGAATAACATAGAAGTGCCTTCCTCTACAGCAATTTGATCCCAACCCAGATGCCTGCTAGTTGAAAACAAATTGAATGACTTGTATTAGCATAACCTGTGGCTGAGAAACACTAATGAGTCTACTAAACTAACTGAGAACAGAAAAGGTGTGGCCAAGAGAGTTACGAAACGAGACTTAGTTAATGACTAGGGCAATGATAACCAGGGTCTCCATAAATATTTAAAAAAGTGGATTCAGCTCACCCAGTTTTAGACAGTGAGTAGACCTCTGTGCCTGAGCTAGGCATTAAGATTCTCTTACATCCAATGGAGAAAAATACGAATATATAGGGCACAGTTCATCTTTCCTAGTTTATTAGTCTACATTAGGTTGAAATAAATTTCTTTCTAACAGTGTCTACTTCTCTTCATTGCCAATGAAAAGAACCTGGGGCAACTAGTTTAAATTCAGGCATCTACATTTGATCAGAGGACTCTCCCCTGGGTTTCTGTAGATAATAATGTGTCCTAGATCAGAGAGAAGCTCTGCACCATCTGCTCCAGACAGGTTTCTCTAAAGCTCCAGGCACACCAGAGTTAGCCTTTATCAGTATGCCAATTACAGGAACAGCTGTATTTATCCTTAAATTTGCCCTGTAGCTAGAGGTACGTAATCCCACACAGCTATCTTACTATTTTTACAAGTGTTTTAAAAATGTAGCACCCACAAGCAGAGAAGTGCAAACAGATTAAATAAAAAAAAATATATATATATATATAAGTAAAAAATTAGTCAGTTGAGCTCTTCAGCCATCCCACCAAAATATACCATTACACAAAAGGCCATGGACAAAAGTACTATCAAGCAAGGATTTGAGAAAATATTAAGTAGCCAAAATAAGAGACCGAGCGGGATTTAGAGTTCAGATTAATTACAGCTAATGCTACCAACAAGAAGGAAATGGGAAAGTGCATCGAGGGAGGCGAAAAAATATTCAAAATATTATCTTGTTTTGCTATCAGGAAAGCATCCAGCAAGGCATTGTTTCTTCTGTCATTGCCGTTAGTCTCTTAGCAGCCTGAAAGTTTAAACCTGCTAGAAGGTACCTAGCCTGTTGTTTGGCAACACAGGTTGCCATGGCAACAGAAGCCAGTGACATTTCTCCTTCCTGATGGATTCTGCCATTAAAATACAGAAATCGGGGTCCTGAACTGACCTTATGGCTCTTTGGAAGATATTTTTTCGTGCCATGAAATCCCTTTCTCATAGTAAAGCACTCAGGTATTCTGAAATATTAAATGTCTTTCTTTATTTTTAAAATGCTTATTGACAGGTTTCTGTTTAATTCATTTGTTGTGATGCTGCTTGGATGGATTTTGGAAGCTTGACATGCTGGTCAAAAGAATAATGAAAAAGCTATAGCTATTCTTGCATTAGCCCCTTTTCTGTGGGTAAAACCAGGTAACAGACATAAATCACAGAGATTAAAATCTCCCTGTAGTTAACTATTCAAAATCTATTTATAACTTCTTGCACATCTAGGTGCATATATGGAAAACCAGCAACAGTTTTTCAGATATAGCCTGTAATGTTTAAATAATGGCTTCAAGAGATACTGCTTTTTAATTTTGGTTTGATACAAACCAAAAAACATTCACTGAAGTGTAGAAAATGTCTTATGGGAACATGTGAAAGAGGAAAAATCTGAACTAGAATCCTTCCTCCCAGTATAATGAAACTCTCGGTTTGCTCACCATCAGGGAACAAACAAAACTCCACTCCTTTCTCTCCTAGGCCTAACTTTGCACACATTCCCCCTTGTTTAAACCCCACGAGTTTTCTCTTTGTGAGTCATTACTCAGTTCAACGTAGAAATTCGTTTGAATGTCCCTTAAAGCTATTCTCCAATTGATCTGCACAATGGCATGCCTCCCATAGCAGATGGTCTCGCTTGTCTCTTAACAAATGTCCCAAATGTTTCCACCTCCTTTTCTGGATAAATTTAGAGAGAATAAAATTGTTGAATCTGATTAATTTTGTGATTTTCTATAAATGCTAACATTTTTATGAAGGCATTTGCTTTTGAAGGCATTCATTCTCAGTCTTTGCATACTGAGAGGGAAATCATACTTTTACATCTTTATGTTAACACAATAATAACATTTGACTTGAAGATTCAGAGTTTTCTCTTCAGGTTTTAATGTTTCCCCTAGTCTCACTTAAGATAATAATTGTTGTTTCTGCCTTGCTAGCTCGTAACATTATACAGGTCTGAAGAAAAACACTCACATTATCAAACGCATGGGTACGGCCCACATTCCTGACATCAATTGATTCACTCTGTGTGTGAGCTAAGTGTATTGATGACAAGTAGTTAACTGTAATGTGATGAAAGCAAAGCTGTAGCAAGCAGCAAGAACTATAAATACACTATACTCAAACTAATTATTCAAAATGGGGCCACAGGCACCATGTGTCCCCTCTGCAGGTCACAAAAACTGAAGGTGCTGCTTTCTCTAGAGATGAGGCTTTACCACTATGACCTACTTGCTGCTAATTCCAAAAGTAAATACAGGGTCATAATGGAATAACTAGAAAGAGAAGTTGGAACTGAATTGCTGCTCAGGAGGAAGGAATGATGAACAATTAGTCACAGACTGAGGTCTTATGCATGGAAAAAAATAAATACAGAAAATCTGTAAGTTCAGAGCAGAATTGCAGGATACCTTTGCCCAACTCCTTTACACACTAGTATAAGGACAGACTGCAGTTGCCCCTTCAGGCATCCAGTCTAATTCATGAAAAGCAGATATGCTCTCAATCGGATGGCCAAAGATAGTCTGATTGGTGAGTTGTGAGTTTTTTTCTCTATCATCAACATATGAATGGTAGTTAGCACTAATGTATGTTACCACTAATTGATATATGAGTTGCAGTTAATTTTGACTGACTCCTGCTAAAAGTCCGTGTCCTGACAATGATCTGCTGCTTTGCCAGCAGGTTAAGGAAGATAATTCTTTCTCTATACTGAGGATGAAATTTCTGTGTTCAGTTATGGGCTCCCTAGTACAGTACAGAAGAGCTATGGACTTACAGAAGAAAGTCCAGAGAAGGGCCACAAATGTGATGAAGTGACTGAATCATCTCTTGCAGGAGGAAAGGCTGTGATGTGGGCTTGTGTGGTAAGGTTTTAGTAACAGGGAGGCTATAGGGGCGGCTTCTATGAGAAGCCGCAAGAAGCTTCCCCTATGTCTGATAGAGCCAAAGCCAGCCGGCTCCAAGACAGACCTGCACTGGCTAAGGCCAACAGTGGTAGCCCTTCTGTGATAAAATAGTTAAAAAAGGGAAAAACCTCCTGTGGAATGGCAGTCAAGAGAGAGGAGTGAGATGATGTGAGAGACCCTGCAGACACCAAGGTCAGTGAAGAAGGAGGGAGAGGAGATACTCCAGGTGCTGGAGCAGAGATTTTTCCCTGCAGCCCATGAAGAAGACCATGGTGAGGCAGGCTGTCCCCCTGCAGTCCACAGAGGTCCACAGACGAGCAAATATCCACCTGCAGCCCATAGAAGACCCCACACTGGAGCAGGTGGATGCCTAGAGGAGGCTGTAACCCCAAGGCAAGCCTGCACTGGAGCAGCGTCCTGCCAGGACGTGTGGACCCATGGAGTGAGAGGAACCTGTGCTGGAGGAGGTTTGCTGGCAGGATTTGTCACCCCATGGGGGCACCCACGTTGGATCAGCCAGTTCCTGAAGGACTGCACCCCGTGGGAAGGACTCACTTTGGAGCAGCTTGTGGGGAGCTGTCTCCCATGAGTGGGACCTCATGTTGGAGCAGGGGAAGAGTGTGAGGAGTCCTCTCCCTGAGGAGGAAGGGGTGGCACAGACAACATGTGATGAACTGACCACAACCCCCATTGCCCGTACCCTTGCGCCACTCAGGGGGAGGAGGTAGAAAATAGGGATTAAAGTCAAACCTGGGAAGAAGGGAGGGGTGGGGGGAAGGTGTTCTTAAGATTTGGTTTTATTACTCATTATCCTACTCTGATTTCATTGGTGATATATTAAACCTTTTTTTTTTTTTTTTTTTTCCCCCA
>Ga0065711_1036002_pt1 | contig 21572 bp, 19 predicted proteins | sample Hoacrofraction12_FD_59098 | JGI IMG/M metagenome (GOLD analysis project Ga0065711, IMG submission 59098) | Hoatzin crop microbial communities from Cojedes, Venezuela - Epithelial fraction 12 v2 (version 2) | ecosystem: Host-associated > Birds > Digestive system > Esophagus > Crop | place... | reverse complement strand
GATGCAAGACTCTCTGCTTCAGTTAATTTAGACAATAGATAAGCACTATCAGTTTTTTAAATGCACAGCAACTATTAGGTAATGCCACTTCTATTAAAATCCCTTTTAACCCCTTCCTTCACCTGGACCTAATACAAGGAAGAACTGGTTGAAATGTGAAAGTCAGAGACAGCCTTAGTTGCAGAGACATTGTTCAAGATCCTAAAAGGAGGGACTAGGGCAAAAAGTAGGACTTCAGTCCTTTCGGACTTCTCCTTTCAGGAGAGCAGACTTTGGCCTCTTTAGGTACCTGCTTGGAAGAATCCCATGAGATAAAGCCTGGGAGAGAAAAGGAGTGCACGAGAGCTGGATGATATTGAAAAATCCATTTGTCCAAGCTCAGGAGTCGTGCTGACAAGCAGGAAATCAAGCAAAGGCAGCATGTGGACTGCATGGATGAGCAAGGATCTCTTAACTGAACTTAGACATAAAAAAGGAATTATATCAGAGGCGGACACAGGGAAGGTGACCCAGAAGGAGTACATAATAGCTGACCAATCTTGCAGGGACAGGGTTAGGAAAGCCAAGGATACTTGGAGCTGAATCTGGCAAGGGATGTGAAAGCCAACGAGAAAGGGTTCTACAAATACATAAACAGCAAAAGGAAGAATGGGGAAAACATGAACCCCATGCTGAATGGTGCAGGGGATTTGGTGACAAATGATGTGGAAAATGCCAAGGTATTCAATGCCTTTTTTGTCGGTCTTTACTGGTAAGACCTGCATTCAGGAATTCTACGCATCTGAGATCAGAGAGAAAGTCTGGAGTGGGAAAGACTTATCATTAGTGGAAGAGGAGAAAATTAGGGACTACTTAAACAAAAAGGACATACCTTGGAGGCTGTGGAGTATCCATTCATAGAGATATTCAAAACTTGACTGGACACGATACTGGTCAACCTGCTCCAGATGAGCCCTCTTGAGCAGGTGGTTGGACTAGGTGATCTCAACAGGTGCTTTCCAACCTGAACAATTCTGTGATTCCATGATTCTGGCTATAAGCAGCAGCTTTTAGGGGTGGAGGGTAGAGCAAGTTTGTGTTTGAACTAAAGCTGAACTGCACTGATGCAAAGCATTCAGAGCATAGACATACCCACATCTTCTGGGCAGAAAAGTCAACCTCAGTTTTCTGGACCTGACCTGTGTAGGTTTCTGACACAGTCAGTGGAATGACAATTTCCTTCAGAGATAATCCAGGGTTGAAAAGAAGCTGTAAGAGTTCTGACTCCCTTCTGGAAGGAGTCCCTTGCTCCTGTGGCCAGAGAGACTCCTGAGAAAACACACCTGTATAATGTTGGAGGTTATACAGCAGCCAAACAGGGGCTTTTCAGTTGCTGATTTGGATTTGATTGTTAAATCTCACCAAGTCCCACTTCAGGTCCTTTTTTTGGATTTAACCTAGAAAATTTTCTTCAAAGCTTAAATGGTGAATGAGAGAAAATCCTTGAGCATAGTTGTCTCATTAAGCACCAAGCTGCCAGGGTTTAAGTTCAGAAATATTATTCTGATGTTCTTTCATCTACATAAATACATTTTTACAGGACATTTGGCCTTTTTCATTCCCCGAGTTTTCTAACAAAGATTGAACTTCACAGGAATGGAGAAGGGCAAAGAGTCTGATTGAGAGAAAAGAGTAACAATGGGAGAGTAACTCTTTCTCTATAAATTGAATCTCTGACTCAGATTGTTATATATATGATATCAAGAGCAGAATGATTGCCACTGCAAAGAGAGAAAAAGACAGAAACTCCTCCAGAATACCATAGCATTAACTTGCTATTTTAAATTATATGAACATTCTTGATTTTAGTTAAGTAAGAAACATACTTGGATTTAAAAGACATGCACTGAAAATAACTAGAAGTCACAAGTTACATTTTACATTGCAATATTTTTTGTTCTGTTTAAAAAGACACTTTTCACTACTATTATAGCTATGTGTTTCTAATTGGGCAGAAAAATAGACAAGAACCACTTGGACCTATTGTTTCAATCTGAGCCTTTCCTGAACAAATCTTCAGTAAAACATGTATCCATCAGCTGAATACTTTTGCAGTCATAATCATCCCACTAGTCCTACATTATGATGGTTCCTTCCTTTGGTGGGCAGATGGATAATTTCAGTGTATATGCTCAAAACCTAAATCTTGAAGGTTTTTGTTTCTCTTCCTTTAAAATTGTAGCTTAAAAGAACTCAGATAAATTTAATTCCCCAATTCCTTTTTTTTTTTTCTTTCTCTTTTTGGTGGGGTAGGATTTTCTTGCCCAGTGACAGCGGTAGAGCTCAACAGGAAATTAAGAAGTTCAAAATTGCACTCATAAGTTAGCTGTGAGGAAAAAAACGAGGTTGAGGAAAGCATGAGCACTGTTAACAGACTTGTTTTTAACCTCTTTTATATAGTACTCATGGATTTTTTTAAAGAATGATGGTACTTAGTACTGACTTTTACAAATATAATGAACATAATTAAACCAGAAAATGACTTAAGAGAAAAAAGCATATCAGCATTCATAAATGCATGATTTGCTGGGTGGGTTGTTGCTGGCTGGCAGCCAAGAACCCACGCAGCCATTCATTCTCTACCTTCAAACTCTCCCCTAGCCTCAAATGATGGGGAGAAACTAAGAAGAACAGAAGCAAGGAAGGTCATGGTTCAAGATGACGACAGGGAAATCATTCACATATTACTGTCACAGGCAAAACAGACTGAAATTTGGGAATCTGACTGAATTTACTGCCAATTAACATAAACATTTAGTCACTGATTCAGGTAATGGAAACAAAGATGACAAACATTTAAACACTTAGTGAAAATGTGTTTTCTCCCCTTTTCCCAGGCTAAACTGCACTCATACACCTCTCTCCCTTCCTAATCTCCACTCCCCCTGTTATCACTGCAGGCTACACTCAGTCCTTTTGTTGAGGTCAAAGATTGTGCAGGAGGCTGGGTCAGAGAGTGGTGGTGATGTTGCTCATCATTTCCCACCTTGTTCTTCCACTGCTCCTCCCTTCTCACTTGTTTCCTCTGCTCTGGCATGGATCCTCCATGGACAGTAGTTCCTTTGGGGCTATCCATGGGCTTCAGTCCCTCTGGAGGTGCACCTGCTCCTGCATGGGCTTGTCCACGGACCACAGTCCCCCTGCGGGTGTTACCAGTTCCACTGTGGATCACTTCCTACTGATCTGGCTGCATTGTTCTTTTTCGTTGGTGTATTCTCCCATTTCCTAAATATGTTTTCATAAAGGTGCCACCAGTTTGGCTAATGTGCTCACCTGTGTCCTGTGGTGTGTCTGCTGGAACTGGCTGTGTCTGGCACAGGGCAACCCCTGGCTTCTTAAAGAGGCAACCCTTGCAGCCCCACTGCCAACACCTTGCCATTTATACCCAATACATTGCTGTAATATAAATAAATTTATTTAATGTAAATATACATATAAAATAAATAGCTTTTGTGATTAAGCCTTTCTTTCGACAATTGTATAAAAGACCTTCTAACAGTCTTAAAATGAGATGTCAAAGTAAATTCCCACTCAGTAACTGGTCTTCCAGTAACACTCTCAGACTTTAAAAGTCATAAGGGGAGTGAACAGAACAAGACGAAATAAGAGAGAGGAGAATGAGTAGGAAGGATATGAGGTAACAAAAACAGTGAATCTGTGAAAATGTCAAACTGCGGGTGAGCTGTTGCATTTATTCGAAATCTAACATAAGATGAATCTTTTAACAAAGGAGCTGACTTGTACTGCTTCAGTGAAATGCTACAGAGTAGTGTTAAAGTAACTCCATAACAAGATGTCTTAGTCCATGAGCCATCAAAATAGGCAGCATTGCAATGGCTTATGGACTTATGACTGCAGATTTCTCTTGTCTGATGTCCAGTTCAGGGGCTATGAGTGAACAGGAGTACAGAGGACCACAAGCATCATGAACTGCTGCCTTTCGTTTGGAATTCACAGTTTTCTCATTTAAGGAATCACAAGACTTAAAAGACTTTTCCTCAACATGGAAAAATACTAACACTGTCCCTTCAAAGAATATTTATTGTCACTCAGAGGTGTGGCAGAAACAAGGTGAGGTTTCATAGCATCATAGAATCATACATTGGAAAAGACCTCTAAGATCATCAAGTCCAACTATCCCCCCAACACCACCATGCCTACTAAACCATATCCTGAAATGTCACATCTACATGTTTTTTAAACACCTCCAGCGATGGGGACACAACCACCTCCCTGGGCAGCCTATTCCAATGTCTGACCACTCTTTCAGTAAAGAATTTTTTCCTAATATCTAATCGAAACCTTCTATGATGCAACTTGAGGCCATTGCCTCTCATCCTATCACTAGCTACCTGGGAGAAGAGATCAACACCTGCCTCACTACAACCTCCTTTCAGGTAGCTGTAAAGAGCAATAAGGTCCCCCTTCAGCCTCCTCTTCCCTGGACTAAACAGCCCCAGTTCCTTCAGTCATTCCTCATAAGACTTGTTCTCTAGACCCCTCATCAGCCTTGTTGCCCTTCTCTGGACACGCTTCAGCAACTCAATGTCCTTCTTGTAGTGAGGGGCCCAAAACTAAACACAGTACTCGAGGTGCGGCCTCACCAGTGCTGAGTACAGGGGCACGATCACCTCCCTACTGCTGCTGGCCACACTATTCCTGATACAAGCCAGGATGCCTTTGGCCTTCTTGGCCACCTGGGCACACTGTTGGCTCATGTTCAGCCGGCTGTCAACCAACACCCACAGGTCCTTTTCCGCTGGGCATCTTTGCAGTCACTCCTCCCCAAGTCTGCAGCGTTCCTTGGGGTTGTTATGACCGGAGTGCAGGACCTGGCAGTTGGCCTTGTTGAACCTCATGCAGTTGGCCTTGACCCATTGATGCAGTCTGTCCAGATCCCTCTGCAGAGCCTTCGTACCCTCGAGTAGTTCAACACTCCTGCCCAGCTTTGGTGTCATCTGCAAACTTACTGAGGGAGCACTCAATGCCCTCATCCAGATCATTGATAAAGATGTTAAACAAGACCGGACCCAAAACAGCCCTGGGAAACACCGCTTGTGACCGGCCGCCAGCTGGATTTAACTCCATTCACTACCACTCTGCGTTCGGCCATTCAGCCAGTTCTTTATCCAGTGAAGAGTACACCCATTCAAACCATGCGCAGCTAGTTTCTCCAGGAGGATGCTGGGGAACAGTGTCAAAGGCCTTACTAAAGTCCAGGTAGATAAAATCCACAGCCTTTCCCTCATCCACTAGACGGGTCACCTGGTCGTAGAAGGAGATCAGGTTGTTCAAGCAGGACCTGACTTGCATAAACCCATGCTGACTGGGCCTGATCCCCTGGTTGTCCTTCACATGCTGGGTGAGCGCACTCAGGATGAATCGCTCCATAATCTTCCCTGGCATCGAGGTAAGGCTGAGAGGCCTGTAGTTCCCAGGATCCTCCTTCCAGCCCTTCTTGTAGATGGGTGTTACATTGGCTAACCTCCAATCATCTGGGACCTCCCCTGTTAGCCAGGACTGCTGATAGATGATGGAGAGTGGTTTGGCCAGCTCCTCCATCAGTTCCCTCAGCACTCTTGGGTGGATCCCCTCTGGCCCCATAGACTTGTAAGTGTCCAGGTGGCATAGCAGGTCATTAACTGCATCCTCCTGGATTATGGGAGGTTTGTTCCACACTCCTTCCCTATCTTCCAGCACTGGGGGCTGACTGCCCTGGGAAGTTTGCTTCATTTTGCTTTGATAGGGACACAGAAGTGTCTGCAGGGTTTTGTTCCTTGCAAAACTTAACTTTGTGACTTTCTATTTTAAAATATGGCTGATTGCTTCTTCATTCAGATTTCACCAAGCATAATACTCCCTCACTAGGTAAATCTAATTCCAAATGCTAAGTGCTAAAGCAAGCCCTGCTCAACAATCAGTAAATTGCAATGCAACCATCAAAGGATATGGTCCCTACACTTAGTTTCCCTGATGCCTCTCATTTGTGTAGAGGCTGTCATTATGTGTAGTGGGGATCTAATTGAACCAGTGCATAGTGGCGGAAAATTACAGTCCTGATAGTGAAATAAGAGCTGATACGATTTTGCAGCAGTACCAGTACTATTCAAATCTCATAATATTAGAGGAAGGTAATTGCCAGGATTGACGGAGGATGCTCAAATATATATTGAAGCCCCTTTAACTTTGCATGTTTGATATCTACTCTTAAAATGGGACTTTTATGTTTGGGTCCTCTGAAAACTTCTGGTGCATTAGTTGTAGATAAAATTCTTTTCATCAATATCATTGGCAACCATCACAATAGGTCACTGAATGCTCAGAACATTTGGGGATATTTTTCCAAATCTGAGGATTCTTCCATATTGTATTATCACTCCATTTGTGGTTTTTGGACTTGTACTTCCATGCTTCTCTAGAAATACAGGAAGAAGAGATTTCTTTTTCAGATTATCCGACATACAACATTTCTTACTTTGTCTAGTGAACATAACTAAAATAAAGCAATAAATGCCTCTGAAAGGCTCAAAATCCTTAAGTGTTACTTTGAATTAGTCCTCAGACTGGTAGTTCGGCAGACATTTTCAAAATTTCAGTGAGGAAAATAAACACAGTTATACGCCTTTACTCTTCCTTTTAGATTTAGTAGCTGAGCATATTCATGGAGAGCAGTTTTGCATAATAATAACAAAATATTGTGTAGTGCCTATATCTGAAATACTTTTTAGAATAGTTTGAACTAAGCTTTGGGGTAGGTTTGTTACAAATCTCTTGCTGGCATAAAGAGTGGCATAAAAAGTCCAAATTTAGATGGGAATGGAGACAACAAATGGTAGCCAATGGCATAAGCTTTTGTGCAGGACCAAAAGGCAAGATCGAATTGAGAGAATGAAGTATCAGAAGGTTTACAAGGTTCTTTTTAAGTAAGAATGAGAAGTCTTGAGAGTGCCAAGATTCATGTCTATTAATTTATGGGAGGCTTCATTATACAAGTTTTAAGATCTATAACGTTGCTAAGCTGAACTCCTAATCCTTTCAAGAGTAACTGATTGTATATGTAGTTTCCTAAATAGTTGTGTGTCATGGCCAAAGGGTTTCTGATGTAGGCACCCAGGGTAAAATACGTAGTAAGTTAAGTACCAAACCTTCCTTTGTCTAGCGCGTATGCAGAGTTGGGTGTCTCTGAACAATGCCTCAGAGCATCAGCTCACTGGTGAGCAGTTACCTAGAGATTCCCCAAAGGAAATGCTTAGAATTGGGGTTTATCTGTAAAGGTCTTGGGTCCCTCTGTCCTCTTGAGGTCCAGTGTCCATAAATCCTCCTAAGTCTGAGAACCTGTAAAAAATGGGAGAGATCCAAATGCGAGGAAAATGCAGTCTCACCTTCTGCATTATGACTGAGACACAGGTCCCACAGCTTATCTGCTTTTTAGGTATTCAAACTTCTATCTGTCTCACTTGTTGAGAAAATGCACTCTCTATCAGACTGCTACTCTTTCAACACTCCTGCTGAATCTGTGTCACTCTGCAGCAGAGAACATATGCTGCACAGGGAGAGCTGGTGCCTTAGAAGGGTATCCCAGCATGCCAGTACACTGAAGAATGAGGCATCAAACAACAAAGATATGCTGCATAGCCCAGAGATTAGGTTACTAAGGAAGATATCCTGGGTTCTACTTCTGTGAAAATAAATGCATTTTAGATTAAGTACTTCAGAACCTGTTATTGTCAGAGATGAGGATAACTTCTGACTATTAACCCTTGTGTTGCTAAGTTTCACTTGCAGAGAAAAAAGTAAACTGTTTAAAACTTTTTCACATACCTTTTTTATTTAATGAGTATTTCAACTCTGATGACACCTTAAGATTCTCCCTTTTTTCCCCCTCGTTTTAATTTATTGCTAGACAATGTTCAGGAGGACCTCAGGATCATGGGATGTGGCAGAGGTTTGCATTCCTTAGAAGATGAACTAAAAAAAATCAGTTGTAAATGCTTAAAAAAAAATCAGACCTGTGTCATATCAGAAGCTACACAACAAAACAACCAATTCCATGTGATGTTCATAAAAGCCTCTCAAAGATAACCCATCACAGAGTAGTGCAAAGCTGCTCAAGAAGGAAATTCATAGATCATGGAAAATGCTTGAACTCGTTAGTGTTTGTTCTAGAATCAAGTTGACAGTATGGCAAATAAGTACTTTCCTTTGTTCCTGCCATATCTAGAGCTGGCAAAGTCTCTTGTGCACTTAAAAAACCTAATAGAAATTGTTGCTTCCTGCTACAATTTCCCCTCTTTGTGCTGCCAATGTTGGACTAATCAGGTCACTACACAGAATGCTTTAACAGTGTTGCAGTGATGCACCAAGCTGACATGGGCAGAGTTGTAATAACAGCTCCAATGTTTACCTCAAAAGAACCTATGAAAACATTCCAGTGTTGTGCAACCATATTAGACCGGCAAAAAACCCCCCACGATTTATGAAAATACATATTCTGCCTATTAATGTTTAAGCACAGTAATGATGCTCCAAAGATGCAATGGACAAAAGCTATGCTAAGCACTTTCAATTGCATGTTCAGGAACTCTTTTGAAAGCCTCTTGTACAGCTGCACGGTTTAGAAAAGGAATACAATTAAGAAGAGCAACTGAAGATTTAGAGTCTGTCTACTAAATTTCACTTTTCAAAATGAAGATGCCATAAAAGTGCTTGAAATCTCAAAAATTTAATGTTTTGCCAATTACTAAATCAAAGTGACAAATAGCTAAATAGAGCTATTTAAATCTCCTCAACTGACAGGCTGAATTTCAGTCTCACAAAGTCTGAAGCTGAAGAAATATTAACGTCATCCAAAAGAATATTAATAAAGAGAATGTCAGTGCACTGAATTTGAGCTAGAGTGCTGCTGCCAGTGGCACAAATGTTTCAAGGTTTTTCTAGTGTGGCCATTTCAGAATTAATACTACCACAATTTTAATTAACTTATTTTTAAATTTGCTGTTTAAATTTATTTAAGTGAGCATACTCAGCACTAGAAACTCCCTTACAGCTAGACCTTAGTCTCTACGATTTGTTTAAAGATGTTTCTAGATCAGTTTTCTTCATCCGTCTCTACTGCATTAAATGCAAGGCAGTTAATTGTTTCTATTTCATTTTCACGTGTGAAATGTCCATGTACAGTGCTCTATTGATTTTAAGCAGTTTTGCACCTTCAACTGAATTTTCCTTTTGTTCAAAAGTCAATTTTCTTTCCTCAGTTATTGAGGAACAGTTTTAACTCTCAGAGACAGAGAAGGAAAGAAAGTTGGTATTTTAGGTCTTCCACAGAATATGGTTAAATGACTATTTTATCAGACAGAAGAAGTGTCTCTTGCGTAAATATTGATTATGTGTAGTGATAGAACAGCTGATTAGAGCAACTCACCTTTCTAAAAACACAGGCAATCCCTTCCATGTTATTTCCTGTGTTGGCCTTCCATGCAGTTGAAGTTAAGCAGACAGATGCTATACTAGTAGTATTCTTGGAGGCTTACTGCGTCTATTGTCTGCACAATATCTCCTCCACATTTTGGTTGCAAATACTCCTGATAGAGTCCAAAGCACACTCATTACTGTCTAAATAATTTGTAAAGTGCTCTGGAATAACTTTGGATAAATTTTATCCTGTAAGCTTGTTATTTTCCATTTTCCCCTTCATTTTCTCCTCAGTATTTTCCTTCATGGCCATTTGTTTTGTAGACTGCTTTCATAATGAAAGTAACGGAACTCCACTGGGCTAGTTTCTAAAGCTTCTCATCTGTCATACCCATTCCTGCAACTTTATCTGTTGAAGTGTCTCTCTGTTACTGAGTATACTAGCAGCTCATTGTCAACTGCAGGAAAATTAATCTTAGCTTTGAATGAATGCATCTAGCGACACACAGAAAACTTGGAGAGAAAAGCATGTATTTTACAAAGAAAGAGACAAACACCAGGAAGTCCACACAGTTGCAGCATCTTTCTGAACTGCATGCTTAATTTCTGGAATAGTTTATTCTCACAGCAGGATTTGTACAAGGTTTGGTTTGGTTCAGCTAACGGGTCACAGCCGGGTGTATCTGCCTGCCTGCCACAAGTCGTCAGCAGCTTTGTGGTTCCCATTGCTGCCTCCCTATCTCTTGGCCAAGGTGTCTTTGTCCCTGGTCTGCTGCAGCCCAGGCTCAGCATAGCAGGTGGCTCGCACCACACCGCAACGCTTTGGGGCGTGCTCGTAGTCAGTGACACTGACCTTCTAAGACAGAACCTGGGAAAGAAGGATTTATCTCTCTTCTCCATTCATAAAATCCCACAAGTCTGCAGTGAAGGCTTCAGGATTGGCCGATGGCAGCTGCTGAAGATTTCAGCTGTCTTCAGATGAAGTTTGCTCATATTCAGCATCATGTATCTATTCCTTACAGGCACCAGACCAGTGAATCTACCCCACAGGACTTTACTTCCAATTACCTGTTTCTATGTTACCACACCTGCTTAGGGAGAAATCTCACTTATGGTAACTACTCAATAATTGTTAGTTTGGTTCTAGTAATCCTTCTTCTCTGCAGTGTTATCCTTACTTTTGTTATCCTATTGTACCTTAACATAAACAAACAGGGAGCTCTGATGTATATTTGGCTATATATCTATTTTATCTATTTTATCTATTTTTATCTATTTACACTTCAAAGTTCATTTTGATTTCCTTGTCAGAACATCATTACAATAATTTTAACTTGCCTTGTGTGTTCCTTTATTCTTTGTCTTTAAAGGATCTATTTGAAATATCTTCCAAGTGTGGTGTTTTTTGTCCTTTTCCCTCACTTTGCTTCCACAATTTTTTTCTACATCCTCTTTGCTTGTTTTTATAGTCTCTCTTGTCTTCTTTCCTCCAGATACATTTACATTGTTCACACAGATTAAAGATCTTTTACCTGTTTATTTAGGAATACTACATTTTGGTACTCTGCATCGCTCTTCTTTTCGGACACTGACACGGATTTTGCTTTTAGCTTCTGACATAATACCATTTTTCAACATAACTTTCTCATCCATTTTTGTCCCTCATAGTACTATCTTCCTTAACTTTCAATTTCTTTCAAAATCTGATTTTCTAAAGAGAAATATTTGCCATTGGGGATCCTTTAAGTAGTTCATCTTGTTGAAAACAGAAGGGTATATATCAGACATTAGAGGTGGGCATGTAATGGATAATTTATGTGATAAAAGGCTCATCTTCATGATCCCAAAGGAGCCCAAGGGAACAATGACAGTTTGGGGAGCCCCAGCAACCTCATCAGAGGCTGATCCTCTGTGATCCCAGGGGAGCCTCAGCCCATGGCCCCAGGGTGGCACCCACTAACCTGATCCCTCAGTCAGCCACTGGGAGCTGATGTGGGAGTCATTGTAGGATGTCAGGAAGAGCCTTCTGTAATTGTGCAAGATTTGTTGTGGGATGTTCAGGAAAAGGATCAAAGGCAAGGAAAGGGAGAGATCAAACATGACTGTCGAGGAACAAGCAGGGAAAGGAAGAAGGAGATGAAAAGGTCCAGTCCTGTGCACAGTGGGATGGTCAGCATGGTTATCTGGTCATGCCCTGCATCTGATCACTGCAGTCTATGCTGTCTTCTCCATTTCTAACTATTTTCCGGGGTGTGGGGATTTCTATCCTGTGTGCACATGCACGTGTGGAGGTTTGAGTGCAGCAGCGGGAGTGGAACCAGGGGTCTCAGGGGCCTCCATGGGTGTGATGAGCGAAACTGGAGAGACCAAATAACAGGTACATTGTGTGCAGGTGTGTATTTCAGTGTGTAATCACTAGGGTGCATCAAGCTGGACTAGCTGACAAGTAGGACAAGAGGCTCAGCAGATGGCTGTTGGAGTGGTCATAAGTTTGGGCTGGATCCTGGAGAGACCAGAGGGTCTGAGAGCTGGCTACATGAGGGAGAAGGGGGTCCATGCCAGCTGCTGGAGAGACCATGGAGTCTGGTGGTGGGCTGCTGGGGGGGTCATAGATATGAACCAGCTAGTAGAGCATGTGTTCAATGAGTGCATGTGTCTATGCTTGAGGCAGCTGGGAGACCAGGGGGTCCAGGCCCAGCTATTGAACAAACTGAGTATGCAAGGAATGTTACCGGAGGAATCTATAGTGTGTGGGGGAAAGCGTGTGCACGTGTGTGCATGCAGGCTAGAGTACCAGCAACTGGAGTGGGGCTGTGGCCTCGGGGGCTCCTATGTCCAGGTGCCAGGAACTGAGGGGGCTGGGATCCAGGGCTGCTACTGGGCTGCCTGAGTGCATGGACGCAGCTGCTGGAGCGATCCAAGTTGTATATATATACATTTTCCACTAGCCGGCTTTCATCCTGATTACTCAGAAAGGAGAACAGGATGAGTCCATTTGCGCTGTTTAAATTTGTGCGAGTGCAGTGTTTGCTGTCTGTGTTGATCTGCGTGGCCAGCGCTGTCCTGTGTGCAAGTGTGCCTGTGTGCCTATTGGGAAGTTGGACCGGGGAGCATGAAGCTGTAGCAGTTTCCCTCTGTCAGGCTGATGGATTAGGCAGCTCCTCACAGTAACATCTGAGAACAGTGTATTCCCAGTTGGATTTGCAAAAAGTCTTTACGCACTGTTGAATAAATAGGAAATTTATCGTTGGCTTCAATAGGAGTGGATTCCAGCCAGAAAAGAGCATACACCTTTCGAGAAACAAATAATTTTTCAAACCGTATTTTTTTTTGAAAACATGTGTCTTTGAGAATCTACCACCTGTTCAAAATATTCAGTCTCTCACGTTTACATGTTTGTCCTGTTACGCTATTTTGGGCTTTACTGTCCTCTCACTTAAATTTAGTTTACAAATTGTGTATAACAGAAAAATTCTTGATTTATACCAGCATATCTGAGAAAAGAACCAGTTCCCATATATTTTTAATTAACTAATTGAGAAAAAGTGTGTACTAATTAAACAGGGCAAGTTAATAACAGAAGCTTTAGTTATCTGTAGTTTTAACAAGAAGTTTATGCCATATGAGTGATACTAGTGTTCTGAGATGTTCCAAGCTGTGTAAGTTATTTTCTTTTGCTTGCCTTTATCAGTACTAAAGAATAAACTGGGAAATGTGATCACCTTGTGTACAGCAAAGATTAAAAAATCATTTCTGTCTCTTCTGTGGAAAACCTCAGAATTCATTACTGAATCATAGAATCATAAAGTCATGGAATATCTCAAGCTGGAAGGGACCCTTAAGGATCATTGAGTCCATCTCTCTGCTCCTTGCAGGACTGCCTAAACCTAAACCATATGACTAAGAGCGTCATCCAGACACATCTTGAACTCTGACAGGCTTGGGGCCTTGACCTTGACCACTTCCCTGTGAAGCCTGTTCCAGTGACCGACCAATCCTTGAATGTGTTAGCATAGTTCAGTTGTAGTGGTAGAGGGTATATCTAAACATGGAAAATCAAATTATTTTTTCAGCTGATGTTTTCCAGTGTTGCATATTGCAACATTTGATTTGTCTTTACTGATAGTTTTGAGTGATACTTCACTCTCTTTCTCTTCATACACATATACAAGCATGCTTCTAAAATATTATGGTAGTTCTAATGATTATGTTAGTTTCTTATTTAACTATATAAAATATCAGTCTAACTGCAGGTATTCCTGGAGGCTTCCATTTTCTATCAATATGGCACAATGTCAGAATGTCAAGAAAAATAATTCCTAGTTATAGAACTTCAGAAATACAGGTCCAGAGAAGCTGGGTTTTTCTATAATATTCTTTATAAGTTCCATTTATATCATGTTTATAAATATACATATTAGTGTATGTATATATTTGTTTGTGTGTATATATATACTTTTCCATGACTGGATGTAACTTTTCATAGAACTGTGATAAATCTGCAGTAGCAACTTTGAAGTGCCTGAAGTGTAGAATGTAAGAATAAATAATTTCTAAGTGGAGTCCCAGAAGCAATAACTGCAATTTTCCACTTTGCATTATCTTAGTTTAAATTCCTGCAGAAGATTTTAGGAATATTGTATTGAAAATAATATCTTATTTCAATATCTTTGTTTTGAAAGATAGTATGAGTAGATTTAAAATGTTTTCGTTATGTCCAATGTGTTTGAGTTTTATTTGCTTCTTACATTCTTAAGAATATATTTTTGACTTCTAAATTTGCAAGTTATGTATCTAGTAAGAAGTTTTGCATATTAGTACAGTGAGAGTTAATATTTTCAGTACTATAGCAACTTAAAAATCTGTATATGTTAAAAATTCATATTGAGAAACTATTCATTAAAATTCAGAAAGTTCTCAAACTTCAGAAATAAAGAGAAGTGTCACCTCTCTCAAAGCTTTCTAATGCCTCTTGAGACTGAAAATATAACAAATATTCATTACACAAGTCTCTCTCCTAGAAATTAAAAAAAAAGCAAAAAAAAACTGGAATGTAATTTTCTGAGCTTAAGGAACAGTTGAAATAGCTCTTCTTTAATTGTAACAGCAGCATTTGTTGCAATCCTCTCAAATGTTCAGCTAGTTTCACAACAGAGATATTAACTGAGAAGCTCAGATCACATTATCAATAAGCAGTTTCCTATATAGAATCATAGAATAGTAGAATAGTTCAGGTTACAACAGACCATTAAATATCATATAGTCCAACCCTGCTGCAGTAAGAAGGGTCATCTGTGAATAGATCAGGTTGCTCAGAGCCCCACCCAACCTGACCTTGAATGTTTGCAGGGGTGGGGCCTCCACTACCTCATTGGGCAATCTGTTCCAGTGCCTCACCACCCTCATAATAAGAAATGTCTTCCTTATATTCAGTCTAAATCTACCCTCTCTTAATTTAAAACGGCTACCCCTTGTCCTATTGCTTCAGCCCTGCTAAAATGTTTGTCCCAGTCTTTCTTATAAACCCCCTTTAAGTACTGAAAGGCCATTATAAGATCTTCCCACAGCCTTCTCTTCTCCAGGCTGAAGACACCCAACTCTCTCAGCCTTTCCTCATAGAAGAGGTCATGATCATTTTTGTGGCCCTCCTCTAGACCCATTCCAACAGGTCAATGTCCTTCTTGTGCTGGGGGTTCCAGGGCTGGATGCAGGACTCCCGCTGGGGTCTCACCAGAGCAGAGCAGAAGGGCAGAATCCCCTCCCTTGACTGGCTGGCCATGTTTCCCTTGATGCAGCCCAGGGTACGGCTGGCCTTCTGGACAGTGAGCACCCACTGCTGACTCATGTCAAGCTTTTCATCCACCGGTACCCACAAGTCCTTCTTGGCAGAGTTGCTCTCAATCACTTTGGCCCCTAGCCTGTATTGGTACCTTGGGTTGCCCTGACCCATGTGCAGGACCCTGCACTTGATCTTGTTGAACCTCATGAGGTTCACACAGGCCCACTTCTTGAGCTTGTCCAGGTCCCTCTGGATGGCATCCCGTCCCTCAGGCATGTTGACAGCACCACTCAGCTTGGTGACATCTGCAGACTTGCTGAGTGTGCACTCAATCTCTGTCTACATCATTGAAGAAGATATTAAACTGTACTGGTCCCAGTACAGACCCCTAAGGAACACCACTTGTCACCGATCTCCATCTGGTCATTGAGCCTTGACCATCCAAACAATTCTTCATCCACCAAACAGTCCATCCATCAAATCTGTATCTGTCCAATTTAAAGAAGGGTGTTCTGGAGGACCGTATCAATGGCCTTACAGAAGTCCAGATAGACAACATCCATAGCTCTTCCTGTGTCCACTGATGTAGTCACTCCATCATAGAAGGCCACTAGGTTGGTCAAGGAGGAGTTGCCCTTGGTGAAGACATACTGGATCTCTTGAAGATGACACCCCTCACTTCTTCACCTTTGATCTATCTACCCTGCTCACCAAAAGCAGTCTAACTGCAGCAGCACAGAGCTCAGTGGTGTGTAATTTTAATCCTAGGCAGGAACACTCAGGCACATTTGGCACACAGCATTGGAGGAATGAGTGGGAGGTGGCCCCTGCCAGCTGCAACTGGGAACCAAAACATAATGTGAGAAGTTGCCTACTGAGCAGGAAATCTCACAGGTAGGCCTAGCAGATTCATATCTTTTCCTATAGAACTCATGCCCAGGAAGAACGAGTGATCAGGAGTGCTGCAATCAGGATGAGCTAACTAATGCAAAGCCAGGCCATTAATGTGGGGCTTGGCATGGGAGGGGGTGCATAGGGGCCCAGAGCTGCTACTCAACATTTCTGAAGTCAATGCAGGGATGGTGGTGAGGTGCCAAGTGATGGTGTCCGCTGCAGGTGGGGGGTGTCATCCCCTGCAGTCTATGACATGTCAGAAGCCTGATCGCAGACTACGGTCCCAGGGAGGAGCCAAGGAGTGGCAGATTATATAAATTTTTATTAGTGAGGGCATATAGGTACATAATGCTAAAGGAAGTATATCAGTCACTGTATATACTCACTTTAAATTTAGATTTAAGAATAAGAATTTGGAACTGCAAGGGCTCTTCTGAAGTGTGAAGACCAGCTCCAGCTACTATTCCAGGCAACTTCGTCATAATTCTTTTAACTACCTTCAAAATAGAGCTTAATCAGTATATTAGGTTTGAATTTCACCCTCCCCCCCCGCCCCAAGTGTCACTCCTCTGATGGTTAGAAGTGTTATAATTTATAATCTAATTTTATTTATGGGCCATTTATATTAATCATGTTCTTGTGTCAACATTGTCCTTTAAGTCAAACAGGGCACTTTTTTCTCCCTGAAGTTTATGTACGTAATGTAGGTTGTGGAAAAGTGATTCATCTCCTCAGTTATATCTTCTCTTACCCTTTGTTTTGCAGGCAAAATAAGGAAACTCATTTTTCTTCTTTAAAATAGGCATCCTGTTCCCCACATGTTTCTAGGAGCATTACTGTGTCGAATCTACTTCAGCATGAATAAATCTTTTGCAAACATGGGTGGCCAGTACCGTATACATCCGCAACGCTTTTCACATAAACATCTTTTTTCACTTGTCTCTTTTGAAAATGCCTTTTCTGGATACAGTATGTGATGTCTTTTGTCTTTTTCTTTTTCACGTTCTGATCTACCAGCATACCCAGATTTGTTCTTCATTAATTATAAATGATCTTGTGCTTGTCCTTATTTGAACACCATCCAATTTTTTTAGATCATATCTCCACTTTTTCAAAAATATTTTGAATTCTAGCCTATTGTCTAGCACTCTTGCTACTTACTAGTGTTCTGCAACATGCCTGCCACTCTTCTTATTGTCTCGTTATCTAAATCTTAGATATTGAAAAATATTACTGAAACGCAAATCATCAAACAAGATTGCCGTGGAAACCTGTCATTCTCATTGATTATCACTGTTTGAATGTAGCTTTCCTACCAGCTTTGCACCAACTTTTTCTGAAAATCAGACCCGGCTTCCTATGTTTGTTTATGAAATGTCACGTGAAACAATGTCAAAAGCTTTACTAACACCAAGATATTTGACATCCACTCTTCTTCCTGTATTCACAATGCCGGTTACCCTGTCATAGAAACAACTACCTGATTTTGGCATATCCACGTACGGTCTTACTCACCACCTTGTGCTCTTGCAGGGATTTACCAAACTATGAATATTTATGCCAGTACTTTTTCTAGGAATTGAAATTCATCTATGGGAATATAAATACCCAAATCCTTCTTTTTTTGCTTTTAACAGATGGGCACCACATTTCTGCCTCTCACACTACTGTTCAAAACTGCAAAGTCACTAAATACAGTTTCTATTTCATCCCTGCTACCATTCAGGAAATAAACTAGAGGTCAGAACAGATACATTTAGAACCTGATGCAAAACTACCTCCCTGATAACAGCGAGTGGTGGGAGAAGGAAACTCAAAGAAAGCAAAAGATTTACTCAAAGACAGAGATTCTAGAAATTGGAGTAGTGTGGCAAAATGTTCATTATTTTAGTCAAAATTACTATGCAGAAAGAGTTAACAGCAGAACATTGTTTCACAATGTTTGCCAGCGTCTTATGTATACGTCATGCAACCAGTGCACCTCTGAAAATGCTAATTGCAAATGAAAATGTTAACAGTGTTAGGACAAGATTAACAAAACTTAAATATTGTTACTCAAGAACACAAAATTTGAGCAATACATCAGCAAGGGCAATACGGATATATTCTTGTGTTCAAAATAAGAAACAGTAGGCAAAGGTACATTTTATAGATTGTTAATCTCAAAGTCCTGAGAAGAAGCAATGAGAAACAGATAGGAAATCTGACATAGCCATACAGCTGTGGAGACTTGTATCTTGCTTTACAGAGGGGAGAGGCAATTGGCTAGGCTTAGTGTAGTACGTCACGTGTCAAGGTGGTCAACCACTGCTGTAATCACTAGAAAACAGACTGCTGGAGTACAGCACAGATGAAAATTTAGAAAAACAAACAGCAAAATCAAGAGCTTTCTGAAATATCTCTGTGGACTCGTGACTGAAAATACTCTTTGGAAAGTGAGGTGAGATATTCTTTTATTCAGAGAACTAACAACTTGATAAAATGAAGAATTTTAGAACAGCTAATCGCTACCTTTCAACTCCCAGCCCTAGGATTGTTATATTTTATGTTAACGAGTCACTGGATAAAATCTGCAAAGAAGGTTAGGTAGGAATTAGATTCCACAATTCACTATCCCTTTGAGAGAATTCAAACCACATGTTTACCAACTTATACTATCTCTGGCTCAGTGAATTTTAAATTCATTTCTTTGCTCATGGTATTGCAAAGGAGAAATCGTGTTTAATCCTGTTATAGACATAGGACAGGACTGGACTTTGAATTTTCTTTCTTGGGAGGAAAAGCTGAGCTTGTGGTTTCTTGGGGAGACGAAAGCACCACAGTCATCTGTAAAAAGCTGCTGCCATACAAACAGTTTTTGTGGAAAGCACTGGCTGCATTTGCATCCACATTTACTACTTGTTCTCAGAGAAACTTCAACAGGTCAATCCCCTCAAGAAACCTGAGGCATGAAAACCTACTATGTGGATGTAATCATGAACAGGTTTAAGTGTGAGTTAAATTGTGCTGTGCACAGTGGGACGATTCAGTATTGACGTGGGGAGCTTGGAGATGGTGGCAGCTGAACAGAGGTTTTCTGGTTTTCAGTTTGTGTTTATCATTGCAGTTACATTTTAAAAGTCATATTGTGGGCAATCTTTAGTGAAAGTAATTTACCTTTCACTTACCTTCTCCTACAGATAAACTGTTTAATGTTGCCTGCAGTCAATAGAGTTCACCAGTCTGATGTAAGGTTGCTGTTGTGCTAACAAATTCATTTAGGCCAGCTGTGTTTGTGTGACTGTCTGTACCAGCAACTAGAGTGGGGCAGTGGCTTTGGGTGCCCCTATGTCCAGGTGGCAGCAACTGGAGAGAAAGGGATTCACAGGCAACTACTGGGCAGACTGAGTAAATGCAGCTACTGGAGGGACCCATATTGTACATATATACATCTATTTCTTAGCACTGGACCTCCATCCTGTCCAGCCAGAGAGGGGAGCAGGATGAGGCTGTTGGTGTTCCCTGTGTTCGTGTGGGTGTTCTGCGTATCTCTTTGATCTGTGGCCAATGGTGTATATGTGTATATGTGTATATGGATAGATACATGGATGGATGGATAGATGGTTGGATGTATATGTGGTATATATATGTGTTCTGTGTGTGCACACCTGCTGGGAACACATCTTCAGCCTCGCCACTATTTGGACCTGGGGACAAGGAGTGGACATAACCTCACCTCTCAGGCTGTTGGATCCAACACAATATATTTTCTTTTAACAGTTCTCAAAGCTGAAATTCCTCTTAAAAACTCCCTGCAAAAAAAGACATAAGGAAAACATTGTAATGAAATAATGTTGTTTATTGCTTGTTTGTTTAAATTGTTTTTCTTTTTAATAAGTCAGTTAATTGTGGTTACATTGATTGTCTAACCATGGTGTCCCCTAAGGCAAAGAAAAGAACATAATGTACCTAAAATAATAGCGCCTCAACCCTGGATTTGCATTAACAGAGAGATATTAAAATTTATTTTGTTCTTTATTTTTCTAGATCAGTAATTTTTGGAAGCAAGTATTACTTGGCACCCAACAAAAACATATCATCTGTTTCTTTCAGGCCCATCTTAAAGACCGTCTGTGCTTTTGTAATGCAAGGAGGGAGAGAAACAGTCCTTCATTTAGTTCATCTTTCAGATGCATAAGTCAATTTGGCTTGTAGTGATTTTTTATTGAATGAGAAAACCAAAAGCTTTTCTTTTTCTTTGAATTGTGCAAATGAAAAATTAGATTTTTCTAAATTTTCCATGTTGTTTTTTTCTATGTTGCCCAGAATTAACAGATTTCAAGTAAAACTCAGATAATTAGCTACTCTGTTTCTACTGTTTTGAAATACATTGTTGTTGAACCAAGGTGTGCCATTTGGTTGATTTTTTTTTCCCAGTAGATGAAGGAAAATGCTTAATGATATATCACACTGCAACTGAAATGTTGCAGGTCACTTTGATCACTCATACCACCATTTTAATTTTTACATGGTATGATCATGTCAGATCATATGAGAAGAGCAGAGACTGCATGGAATCCTTTGAGCTAACTCAACAATTTCACAAAAAATTTGGAAGCCTGAGAGAACCAGTGCTGGAACAAGAGCTCAAGGAATAGTCTATTATTACAGTAGCAGGTACATTGAACTCAAATTGGTGTTTGGTACACCCAGGCACTTTCACAGAGCTGCGTGAACAAAGGTTGATGATGTCTCAACAGTCTGGAAGAACTGAAAATTTCCCTGGAAGGAAGTTCTTAAAAGCATCCCACATGTTTCATGTCTCCTTCTGCAAACTATTAGGGCGTTTTGGAAGATTAAGAAAGATATGGCTTTCAAGGATTTCTAGATTCTTTGTTAACATAAGCGTTGAGGTAGCCTTGAAATGCCAGTCCTGGCTCACTTCAAATTGCCTCTGAGCAATAGTGTTAGCAAGACTTTACTTAAACAAGACCTTCCTTTGTGAAGCATATTTGGTGGACCAATTCCTACACATAAAAATGCTTTTAGGTATCTTTTCACATCACCTTATCAATTGCATTTTCTAAGGGAAATTATCATGATTTCCTACTGTTTTTTTTCTGGGTGTACGTCATCTGTATAGGAGGTGGGCTACTCAAAAAAAGCTGGTAGTAGGGACAAACAATCACAGGAATAACTGAAAGCCCTTGTATTACAGTAATTCAGATTGCACAAACTACTGATATTGATTGACTGAGGGAATGAAATCCAGAGATCCACTGAATATCACTGCAAGGGTAACACTGGCTGTAGACCTCTGGCTACCTTTGTTTCACTGAAGGCTAAAAGCCTGACTTTTCCCATGATAAATTAGTAGCAGTTCTTAAATGGTTTCCTTTTCCCTTTCTGCAGATAGTTTTCTTTTTTTTTTTTTTTTTTTCCAGAGTGGACATCACACACTGTGGTTTTT
>Ga0065711_1035999_pt1 | contig 21574 bp, 3 predicted proteins | sample Hoacrofraction12_FD_59098 | JGI IMG/M metagenome (GOLD analysis project Ga0065711, IMG submission 59098) | Hoatzin crop microbial communities from Cojedes, Venezuela - Epithelial fraction 12 v2 (version 2) | ecosystem: Host-associated > Birds > Digestive system > Esophagus > Crop | place... | reverse complement strand
CGCAACTTGACGCCATTGCCTCTCGTCCTATCACTAGTTACTTGCGAGAGGAGACCAACACCTGCCTCACTACAGCCTCCTTTCTGGTAGTTGTAGAGAGTGACAAGGGCCCCCCTCAGCCTCCTCTTCTCCAGAATAAACAACCCCAGCTCCCTCACCCACTCCTCAGAAGACTTGCTCTCTAGACCCCTCACCAGCCTCGTTGCTCTCCTCTGGACACGCTCCAGCAACTCAATGTCTTTCTTGTAGTGAGGGGCCCAAAACTGAACACAGTACTCCAGGTGTGGCCTCACCAGTGCTGCGTACAGGGGCACAATCACCTCCCTACTCCTGCTGGCCACACTGTTCCTGACACAAGCCAGGATGCTGTTGACCTTCTTGGCCACCTGGGCACGCCGCTGGCTCATGTTCAGCTGACTGTCAACCAGCACCCCAAGATCCTTTTCCACCGGGCAGCTTTCCAGCCACTCCTCCCCAAGCCTCTAGCGTTGCATGGGGTTGTTGTGACCCAAGTGCAGGACCCGGTATTTGGTCTTCTTGAGCCTCATACAGTTGACCTCGGCCCATCAATCCAGCCTGTCCAGATCCCCCTGCAGAGGCTTGCTACCCTCAAGCTGATCGACACTCCCACCCAGCTTGGTGTCATTTCTTCTTGAATTTTTGGTTCTGCTTCCATTTGATAGAGTGCCATATACAGTCATTAAAAGCTGAGTAGATTTTTATAGCTGCTATTAGAATTCAATTTTACCTTCATCCAAAGAGATTCCCTGTTTAATAAATTAAATTTCAAAGGCAAAAATAATCATTCACTGCCACGTACATTCCCCTATTTTCACTATAAAATAAAATGAACAAAAAGAAAGTTTTCATCTGATAACCAATACCCATCAAATTCTGAACTTCAGCTTCAATCCAAAGGCTAATAATAGTATTTGGATTAGTGACACACAGCAACACGTCCCTGTTCTCCCTGGGTCCCAGGGTCTAGGCATTTGCATGAATCACTAATACACTGAATTGCTGATCCAGATCAACAAAGCTTTCAAATGCACTCTCTTGTTGATAACCTCTATAAAACACAACCATAGCTCAGAAATGCTGATCCACACTAATGCACTTACTTCCCAGTACTTCACTATACAGTCCAATAAAAATATTAATGCCCCAGAAGTGCTGATGCAGCCCCATTAGAGCAAGATTTCCTCACCATAGAAGCATCCTGGTTTTCTTCCCTGTGAGCTACGCTTACAGTAAATGTTAGACTGGAGCATCCCAAGGAGGAGAAAATATTAAGCAGTTCTGTCCTCATCAGTCAGACAAGGTTATGGTGATTCAGAAATAATGACATACTTCTTGCCGAAGAGGCAGGGTGAGAGAAACAGGAAAAAAAGTATCCTGGAAGATGAAGGAGAAAAGGGACAACATATGTTGAGGTAACTATGCTCTAGGATAGAAACAATTTTCTTCTGCTTTAATTTGGTTGCACATGTCAGGTGGTAGGTCCTACCAGGCCAGAAATAAGGGATTCCCCAGGTGCATCAGGAAGGAACTTGGTCGTTTGGGGTAGATGGTGAACTACTACTACTGACTCCAACTGGTGTGACACACATCAACCCACCCATTCCTCTCCTCTGTCACAAAAGTTGCATAGATTTGGGAACAGAAGTTTCTTATCATATAATCCAGAGCACTGTTTTAACCACCAGTGGGGATCCAGAGCCAGGCACAAGATTCTAAACTACATGGCTCTTACAAGATAGCCTTCATATAGCTTCACAAATATTAGGAATTGCACATTAGGAAAAGTACCCCAGAAGGACATTATATGTCCTGTTGTGATGACATGATGCAGGGGAATAAAGATTGGTTGTAAACCTGATAAGATTTTCTAAAGTCTAAAATTCACCATTTGAAGAATGAACAACTTGAAATCGTCAGTTCTACTGTTTCCACTTCCAAAGACAGTGTTTATTAATCACCTTGAAAGGTGATGTCAAAGCCAAATGCAACTGTCAACATCCTAGTTCTGTTTAATGGTATACTTTTGATCTCTGCGTGTATACATTTGCAAAAAAGAAAATATTTTATTAATCAAACAAACATGAGGGTTAATCTGAACAAGCAAACTTCTTGTAGAAAATGTCATTAAGGTAAGTGAACTAGACACACTGAGGTAGTCGAGTTTAAAGGTTTCATATATTCTAACCAAGATCTATAGTAAAAAAGAGGCAAAGGATATCTGAAAGAAGCTCAAGAAGTTAAAGCAGCTCTTTGTGGTTTAAAATATACCAGCAGAAACCAGGTTGTAAGATTTTCTACACAAAAGCAAAAATGCATATACAGTATTTTTTTAGTGTAAACAGGTAGATACCCAAGAGGAGGCTGTTCACAACAGCACAAAGTAATCTATGGCCAAAATAAAGTACATGTTCTGTACATTTAGAAGATGTCAAAACTACAAAGTGAAACTCCTTAATGTCAGGAGATGAAAAGCATTTAATTTACAAAACAGTTTGTAATTAAATTACCATAATTTAGTCAGCCTGGTTTTCTAACATGAGGCTTACGTGGTGACTACGTTATCTGCCTGTCCATCCATGTATCTCTTTGTTCCTCCTCTCCAGCAATTTCTAAATCCATTCACTTCCTGAGCTTTCTGTCTGTCAAATTCAGACAGCAAGTGTAGATGTTTCTAAGACAATAAAGTTCCCATAAGTTTTGTAAATACCTACAGCTGCGAAGAGGAGAGAAAGTCATACCTGTAGTGGCACTGAAGTAAAGAAAGGAAAAACAGACATCAATCTTTTTGGCAGCAACTGAACATTCTGTGTATCCAGAGCACACACAAAAGCATATAGTTAGCTCTGAAACCTATCAGATACGGTCTCTTGAGACAGGGCAGAGCCTTCTGCTGCTGCCCTCCAGCCTGGTTCTCACACACAGACAACCCACCCACTTGACAGGCGAGCAGGCACTGCATGGAGATTTACCTAGCGTATATAAAATCACTCCAAAATTTTATTTGATAAATCACTAATGCTCAGAAATCATACAAATGCAGATGGTATGAAGCATCAGCCATTGGTTGTAAGAACAAATGACTGGGGTCCCAGCTATTTTAAGGTTTTAGATCCATTTTCACAAAGTCACCTGTATGTGTACTGGGTGTCCCGGGCGAGGTGCTGGCAGTGGGGGGGTGCAGAGCAGCCCTGTGAGGAGTGGCTGGGGCTGCTCCATGCTGGGCACGGCCGGTTCCAGCCGGCTCCACCATGGACCCACCACAGGGCACAGCTGAGCCCATCAGCCAAGGCAGTGGCACCTCTGGGAAAAGATGTCTAAGAAAGGGCAGAGAACAGCACATGGTCAGAGAAGGGGGGAACATAAGGAGTGGGAAACAGCAGAGTGAGCCGCAAGGCTGGAGGAGGAGCTCCATGGCAGAGCAGACATTCCCGGCAGCCTGTGGAGGACCTGCGCTGGAGCATTTTTCCTGACAGCATCTGCAGCCTGTGGAAAGCTCATGCTGGAGCAGACGAAAAGTGTGAGAAGGAAGGAGTGGCAGAGAGAAACCACTATGTACTGACCATACTCTCCCCATCACCCCCCTGTGCTGCTTGGCTGGGAGGGGTTGGAGTCTGGAGTGAAGTTGAGCCTCAGAGAGGATGAGGAAAGCTGCTCTAATGTTTGTCTTTTTGTTTCTCAGTACCAAATCTATTTTAATTGTCAATAAGTTAATTTTCCTTAAGTCAAGCTTGTTTCACCCACAGTAACCAATAAGCAATCTCCCTGACTTTACCTCAACCCACAAGCTTTCTTGTTCCTATTCTTCCTGTTTTCTTGCCCTCTCCCCCTGAGGAGGAGCTGTGACTGAGTGGCCGGGTGGGAGCTCGGCTGTTAGACAAGGTTAACCCACCACACTATCTCGCACTCCAAATCCATCAGTTTTTATGAACACATTCACATCATATTCACTCTAGAATGCCCAAGCCCCAACCCTGAATACATAGGTGACTCACGTAACCTACAGGAACACAGCCTTCACAGCAGTTCGTAATGTAAAACTGTCTTCATTGCAACAAAACAGTCTTTGTGCCATTATTCAGCAAATAATCAACAGACATTTTTCCCACTGGCTGGATGCATGTGGCACACTGAGAATCCAGCCCCCTATTAAGTATTATTTTGAATTTTCAGGTAGTAGAGAAAAGTTAGACAAGGAAGTAACAAAACCAGAGTAATCCTTATGTTAAAAAAAAGTTACTAAAATCAACCTTGAGTATGGATTAAGCTGATCATGGAGATTTGGGGGCTTCCTGCTGTTAGGCAGAATATGCCTGAAGACCAGTAGGTGGTTATTTACAGTTACAAAAAGGTAGTAGTGTTTCTCACAATACCAATTCCCACAAGCAGGAACTGATGGTACCAGGTAGAATAAACTCTGAATATAAGACACCTACACACATACATGTTTATTTACCACACCCTTTCAGTTTCTCTACAACACTAACAATGCACTTTTAAATGAATTCACAAGAATCACCACAAAATTTACAAGCCACCAAAGTCCCAAACTATACTGATTTTTGAGCATGCAAGGAAAACACAGACTGCGATTTGGCCTTCCACCTAAGGGTGCCAATTAACCTAATCAGATTGGATTCTGAAAAACCATGAAGAGAATTTTCAATTTTAGAGACCTTTGTCCTTTGGAAGAAGTAAGAGTTCTTTTACTCCACATTTGATGAAGGATAATTAATGTAACACTTTACCAAGAATTACCACATTACCACACCAGCATTAGAGAACACTGGATCAAAAATGATCTAACTACCAACATGTTCTAATATCCAACTTGGGCTTCTTATACGCAACAAAATTTAGTAAGTTACTCGCAATTTATTAATCTACTTCACCTTTTAATGCACAGAGGTTTTTGTTGCTATCACTATACACATTTGCACATCACTTGTCAGCACATGTCTGTAACCGCTGACCAAGGACAAAAGCCTCTCCTGAAAAGAGAAGAAACTAATCCTGCACAGTACTGATGCCTTACATTTAGGAAAAGGTCAGAAGGCAGAGCTGAGAAAAACATGTAGCAGAGTAAACTCTCAGGCCACCACAGAAGGCACAACTTATGGGCAATCTGTTCTTCTATGAATCCATTCCTGTCTGTGGAACACAAATTTGATTTTACTTGACAGTCCTCCATTGAAACTTCAGAGTAATGCATTTCAAAATGCATTTATGGAAAAATTAAGTATCTTTCTACCTGTTCATACAAATTCTTTTCCTATGTAGATTATCACTGAATAGATAAAGTTGAGGACAGATCTGTAATTACTATAAACAAGTGTATTTTACTCAGCTGAACTTAATGGAGCTTCTAGCGAAATCAATTTATTCACATTACAATTTGTTTCATTGACTGGATGAAGACTGGCAGGATGACATTTATCCTGTTATTTTACTTTTTTTGATGCATTCCACAAAGTGTTAAAAATACAACTTGTCATGGTTTAACCTGGCAGCTGGCAACTAGGACCACGCAGCCACTTACCCACTCACTCACTCCTCCCCCACCGTAAGATGGGGAGGAGAATGGGAAACAAGTAAAACTGGTCTGTTGAGATAAACACAGTTTAAAAAGACAACAAAGGAATAATAGTAGTAGTAGTAATAGTAATAATAAAAATGAATATGCAAAACAAGCTATACACATTAGAATTTTTCTCATTGCCTGATGTCCAATTGCGTAACCAGTCCCCAAGCAGCATCCGCGGAACCCGCCGATTTCCCAGAGCTCACTGATTTTGCCAGACTCGCAGATTTTGTAGAGCTCACCAAACTCCCGGAAAAAGATCAAACTCACAGAAAATAGAGAGTTCCTGCCCCCAGCCAACCCCCACTGATAAACTGAGCATGACATCTATGCTATGGAATATTTCCACTGGCCACCTTGGGCTCGCTGCCTGGCTATGCTCCTGCCCAGCTCCTGCACCCCCGCTCATTAGCCAAACATGGGAAACTGCAAGAAGTCCTTGATTTCTTAGCAACAGCTAAGAATATCAGTGTACTATCAACATTCTTCTCAAATCCAAAACACAGCAGTTACTCAGAAGAAAATTAACTCTGTCCCACCTGAAACCAGGACACAACTATAAAACCAGAGATGGGCAGAAGAAAACTTTAATGTCACTGTTTACTCTTGGGTAATAATGCCACACAGACAGATACGCAGGATTCTATTGGAAACAGAGGCATGAACATGCACTGTATACTCCTCATTAAAACTTTCTTCTTCTGCATGGTCTCACAAGCCCAACTCCACTTACAGTCCAGTAGTTCCTTTCAAAGGAAAGCCTTTGAGTATTTTATATGAAAGTATTTTAGTATTTTATAAGTATTTTATAGAAGTTATTTTATATTATATATATATGAAGTACTTTATAAAAGTATTTTATAAGAAAAAGTAAATTTTGTAGCTCACATATGAGAATCAGTACTAATACAATTAAAAAAAAAATAATCCTAAGCTAAAAATAAGCATTGCCACTCTGTAAGCCGGAAGAATTTTCAGACTTCAAGTAAATGGTGAAGCTGAAGAATTCAAGCAGAAAAGACACAGAAGAGAATGTCTACAAAATAAACACAATGCAATGCTGAAATAAGGAAGCAGAACAAACGCAGGTAAGGATGATGGAAACATGAAATTATTTCTGAACATTTATGACTGTCCTTGCTCTAACTTAGAGCTTCTTTATCTAATAAAATCTGTTGATTTTTCTGTGAATTGCATAGTCTGGTCAGGAAGTTGCTTTGTAATTGCAGACTGACTGCTTACGCCCTCTGCAAGACCTCTGGTCTGTCAAGCAAACAATAAATGTCTCAGGGAACAGAGAACCTATAAAGGCCAAAATGACACTTTTCTGTAAAAGGCCAATGTGATATTTAGCCTTACATATTTAGAAAGATATACAGTAGCATGAGTAACAACTTTAACTAAACAAAATTTGCTTTATTAAACTATGTCTGCCCTGTCAAGTTGACTTCTGGCAGAGAACGTCAGCAGCAGCAAGATCAGAGACCTGATGCTGAAAGGCTTTAAAAGGCTAGCATGAATAGGACAGCACTGCTTCTAGTGCCAAAGCAGAAAATATTAAAATCCCAGAGACTTTAACATACTAGGATCATGCCTCTGGCTATGTTGTTTTGGAAAATTTCAGGATAGTTCAGACATTTCCCAGAAGGAGGTTAGAGAAAAATATGCCGTTTTGCTCATGTTTAAAAACAAAAGAAAAAAATATTTTCTTTAGGAAGCTCCCGATTTGCAGTGTGGAAGTGCAACGTGCAAGGAAATAGCTTTCCAAGAATAACAACCCATAATCCACTATAGGTGTAAATAATGGCACAAGAAGGTGGTCAGTGTAGAAAGCAGAGAAACATCGAAGTTTATGAAGATGAGCTAAGGAAATACATGCTAAAAAAAGCCCTAGACTTCCAAAGCCTGGAACAGAATCTAAACTTTGAATTTCAGAAATATCTTTCATGTTAGTAAATAGTTATGTAACATATTTGAAAATTTATGTCTTATTCACATTTCCATTAAAAACCCCAACCTACTATTATTTCAGTTACTCCCTTAACAAAATTGGTAGAAAACTGATGGGTGACCATGAAGCATCTTCCTCACTAATACATGATAAGATTGCCATTATTATAGGATGTAAGTACTAAATCTTTACCATAAGTCATTTAACAAAGAAATGCCAAACTAATGCTCCAATTCTGGTGTTTTCTACTTGTAAAGCACTTTACAGTTTTGTTTAGATTCTTTTGGGAATTTTTTTTGGCAGATAAATACACATGGAGATTGTATTTATGCACAGTTTTATGATAACAATGAAAGCACTCAGTTTGCCTTTATTCTGAGACAGAGAATGGTCACAAAACAAAAAATTGTGTCATTCCAATTCAAAGGGCAGGAAATGAACTAACTGAAGGACTGAAGCGTAACCCAGCAGCCAAACCAAAACTATGGGACCCAGAAGGTCTTAGTGTTTTTCCTTAAGTATTTACAAAATGGGGAAACTGGCTATCTCTGACTTATCTCCAGCTCATCTGCTGGTGTCTGGCACCCAATTCCTCAAGCATTCCAGCCACATGTACTCAAGCATTTATGGTTTTCACACCTAGCGCTAATGTGAAAGATGCAGCTGCTGAAAGCTTTAAGAGCAGGAGGTGCGAAACAATAACAATGTCACATTCTGAAATTGCTGTTTATGCATTAGTTTAAAAAAATTATATAATCAATTCACTAACTTTTAGAGAAACTTGAAGGGCAAGTCTCCTCTAACACGCTTCTAATCTTGCAGCAGCTCTTAGCAGTTCCAAGTATTTTAGGGTTCCACATGTGTATATGAACACTTGCAAACACATTGACAATTCAGCGCTTGAATGTACCTATGCAGCTAGTAATATTTCATAATGTAGACATTGCTTATTTTGAAACAGAGAGGCTGGATTAGATGTTGTTCATATCTTGTGTGTTCAAACAAGCATGCTTTAACACAGATCTTCAAAATAGAGAACATAATATTCAAAGGAATATAAATTACTAAAGTGGTTCAGTTACAAACATGTTTTTGAAAACACTTACTAGTGTGCCTAAGTTATGCTCTTGTAGTCTCCGCACTGGTATATAAATACAGCTAACTTGGTTTTGAAATGGAATCAACATCCAAAATCTCACACCAAAACCTCTGATTTTACAGCAGTTCCTTTACTATGTAAAGACACCTACTGTTCACTAATGGCCAAGTTTTGAGAAGAAACACTACTTTTTATTGAAGAACAGGTGGAACCACAAAGAGACACCAGAGCTCTAGAGAGGAAGTCAGTAAAGCAGTGTGTCCACTGCCAATCCAGTTAGGTTGTTGGCTGAAAATGTATGGACAAAATCCACCTTTCCTGTAAACAGTCCTCTACCCTGAAATGTGGGTATCTGTAAGTATAGATAAAGCCTTGTGACTCTTCCTTCCCCTACATATAAAGTGAGTTTAAACAGAAGATACAGTCCTTTGCCATAAAGAGCTGTCACCAGAAAAAAAAAGGGTCTTCACTGTATCAGGATGACCTTAACTGCTTCCCTGCATATACAACAATTCTGGTAAAAGCAAAACTATATTCCAGATTTCAAATCAGATTGTACTTTCATCAGCTTTATGCTATGATAGAAAACTTGTTCACACAAGAAGGATCCTTGAAATTACTAATGAGTGAATCTACAGCTATAAGACAAGTCTAGACCAAACTTACTGGTCCTCTCCTCTTCCCTCCCTCCCTTCAAACCACAGATTTATTAAGACACAGCCCAGCAGTCTAGGTCAATTACTGGGAAAAGATGAGGGCACAATATATCAGCTGAATGACTTTCTACCTCATTAAAGGTGAAAATAAAAGGGATTTGAGCAACAGCAGCCTCTTGTGTGCTTGCTGATGGGATTTGAGATTCACTATTGATTTTCCAAGTGGAGGCACTTAGTTCTTACTTTACCAAAAGGACATTTTGTCATTAAAATGAATGACACAAAAAATCCACCCCTGCAAACCTCAGCCATAGCTGAAGTTTCTGGGGATAAGTAGTTACCTGGTATTAGAACTCCTCCCTTATTGACTACTACTTTCACAGGGCTTTCCTTAACAATTTTGCTTTTATTGATATGGAAAAATTAGGCAGAGCACAAGGCCCATGTGACTTCTAAGCTGGAATGTACTCTAGCACTTCAAAGACAACTAAACCACTTTAGTAAAGTTCTCAAACTAGTGTACTACTATCTTAATTCCTGAGCTGCCCCAATTAAGTATGGGATAATGAATATGAACTATAAACCCATTAATTGAATTACTTGAGAACCCATACTGTGAAATAAGCAAATACGTAGGGTGAAACACGCACGTTAGAATCAATCAGAGGTAGCCCTAAAGCAGATATAGGCAAGCAAGTCATAATTTGAGGAAGAAAAAGCAGAAAGATCCAGAAATTCTTATTTCCCTGGCCAGAAGCACTGGGCTTTGTAGATCATCTTCTCTGGCTCAGACATACAATTGCTCTAACAAAGTTCCCTTTGAAAAACAGAGATAGCATTTTTGTCTTCATGATCTCTATTTCCATAAAATAAAGCTATTTTCTCTTAGAGCAGCCTCCTTCAATTCAGGATCTGCATATTGCTTGACTGAAGCAAACAGCAGAGGTATATAGCATGATACCATCAGTCCTGTATTGCATATCACCCCGCGAGCCAAACTGCTGGTCTGAACTGCTGACCCAAACTGTTAATCAGGAGTACTTGGAAATCTCTACAGAGCAAAACCTCACTCTGCTGGAGCATCCTACAGTATTTTTCACTTGTGTTTATTTTTAGTTTCCTGTTAATTAATTTAAAATAATACTTTTGCTCTGTTTCTATTAAATGAATTAGAGTATGAAGTTTCTGGCACAAAACAGCACACTCAAACACAAGCTTAGTAATAGATAAAACAGCACTCTTTTGGGCATTACTTTGTGCCCAACAACAATCTAAACTTTGTTTTTAAAATGGCTAAGACAATTACGATCTTAAAACATCGTATGAAAGGCAACGACTGTGTAGAAATATGCTTGGCTCAACAGGACCCATCAGCGATCTTGGGCAGAAACGGGAAGTTTTCTTGGAGCCCTTGGCATTCAGAACGACCGCACACATTTTTCTGGCTTGGCTTCCTTTGTCATTACAGAGCTAACTGTAAAAAGAGGTCAAATGATTTTTGTGGTATTTCAAATTCAAAGCAATAGCTAGTACATGTCGTTAATCAAGTAAATTGCTAATGCCTCATTCTGCAAAGTAAATTGTGTAAGTTATAGCTCTTTTTCTGTGGCTCTGGTTAAGGACACAGAAGACGGGTCTTCAGCATTAAAAAAGTGAAAAAAATATCTTTTTCGTAATTCATGTGCAGCACTAGGAGGATGCGTTGGATACTTGGTTCCTTTTTGAAAGGTCATGCATAGAAGGGCATGCACCTAATCTGCTATCCTATAAGCTATCCTAATTCTGAAGTTCAGTTTACAGCAAATGTAGATCACACAATGCACAATTATCTGAATCCCTAGGAATAAAATCACCAAACAAAATCCACAAAGAGACATTGTTAAAACACCGTTCAAAGCACGGTGCAGAAGACTTGGCAAAATGCCTTTGCATTTGGATGAGATTTCAAAAGTGGATGAAGGAAACTACATGTCCAAATGTTACTGACGTACTGTAGGAGCTGCACGCCTTCCATTTTCTTGAGATTAGTCAACAAAGCTGGATTTAAAACAACAGCACAGGAGAAAGCCACATTTTTTCACATGCAAGATAGCTAAGATACTAAGATAACTGAAGGGTGGAAATATTCTCACTTATCCTTACACTAAACCCTATTTCTTGATCATGGACATGCTTTACTCTTTCCCAGACACACATCACAGCAGACAACAGCAAATTTCAAACCTCCAAACATACTTTGATTTACTATTCTAAATTAGCTGCTGGAGGCTCCTTGCCTTCAGTGATTCAGGAGTACTGAAGGAAGCCAGTCAGTCTCATCCTACTTTAAACAGCATTTACACATTTTCAGGTATAATAATTTGGAATCACAGAACCCCTTCAACCTCCTCCCAATACTAAACGGATTTGAAGACTTTACTGTACTTTCAAATGCAAAGAAATTGGAGCAAGAAAGACCTCCTTCCCCCTCACATCAAACTTCAGTAAAGAGAGACATCTGTGAGAGCAACTTTCTCTCTCACCAGAGGCTGGGTCTGCAGCAGACTTTCTTGCCCCGTAAGAGTAATGGAATAGTGCACTTTCTCCAAAACAGCCGAGGTTGCTGCAGAATTAGCCAAGAGCAGATGCTGAGCAGTGTATGAGCTGTCTGTCACTACCCTGAACACTAGTGAAGTCAACAGGCTAACGTTACAAGTAAAAGTCTAGACAGAATTTCCTTGTCTAATTCAATCTTTATGTCAGCCTCCCTGCTTCCTTCTCTCTATTCCTTTGCTCATCTGCAGCCTCCTGTCCCATACATAGTAAGTCCACCATTAAAATAACAAGGCATAGACTCCATGACCATTACACCCTCTCTGCTTTCAAGGCTGTCCCACCTCTGGACCATCTGTATTTTCTGTCTCAGCAGACAATAAAGTCTATTGATAGCATCTGGCACAAGAGGGTGAAGCAGCTGATGGGAATTGTAATTGCTGTCAAACACTTGTAAAGTCATGGAGAGACAAACTAGGGCTACCATAAATAGATGATCCTTGTTGCTCCTGATGGGTCCTACAGTCGTCAGAAGGAAGCACATCCTAAGTACAAAGCAACTTCATAGGCTAAGATATTAAAAAATGAATCTTAAAATGTATCAGTCTGCAAGCCTCTTTGGGTGGGAACACACAATTACTTTACAAACTCACGTCTGTCTAACATTTGTGGCCTGATGTGATGCTATCTGCAGATCTCCAGCCACTAACACCATAAAAATAAGTAATTACAGTAATAGTACAGAGGTTTTCAGAACAGCAGGGAGAGAATAAGCTGAGATAGATGTGCAGGAAGAGCGCTAGAAAGTTCTGCAGCAAAGACTCAGCCCCCTGCTGACTGCGTAACAGAGAAACCTCCTAAGAAGCAAATAGAGCCAGAAAGCGAGTAAGTGCAAGCTCAGTTTAAGAGAAGTTTTCCTGCCTTCTACAGACCTGTAAATATTGCTTTCATTACTATCCTAACCACTACCTACACCCACAGGCAGGAATCCTTTAATTCACAAACATTTGCAAGAGACAGTGCATAAAATCTAATAGGAACATATGTTCAGACTTTGAAATAGCCTGAGCAGTTCATCTTCATGACAGCAGTGACAGGCAGATCCAACTAACAGCTTCCCTACTGCTAAGGACATCGGTCCCCATCACTGTCAGAGACAAATCAAATCCAAGCAGATTAGACAGGAGCTGCTTAGCCTCTGCGAATGCACAGAGGCCCTGCTCAGTTTGTATCTTAGGCTCTGTAGGCAAGCAAAAAACCATGAGCAATAAGAGGAAGGGAAGACTGAATGAAGGAGACAAAACACAAGGATGGATACCACATTCACAGGTTTTATATTGAGTTAATGCTGCCCTTAGCTGGCTTACAGAGGCAGCCGCACCTGAGCCTTGCTCCCCTTCTCATAAGACAGTGTTTCAGGGTGTCCAGACATATTTGCCAGGTACCAGAGATGAGATGGATTTTACGGAGCTTTGAGGGGAGGTTGAGAGGGCAGGAGGAAATGAGGTGCTAATGCTGATCATAACAAAAACTGCTGGAGCCAGCCGTAATGGGACAGTGAGAGCGTGTCTGAAGTGAAAATGAAGCTGTTCCAGGATGTACCACACTACATCAATGTCAGAGACTACCTGGTGCCTTGGAGCGACTCAGAAATAGAAACGTGGCACAATTGCTCCTGCATGGCTCTTTGTGGTTATGGCAGCTATCTGCACCCTCTCAAAAATTATAAAGCAAATGTTTTCATATTAATGAGACAATTGTGTGGCAAGGTTGTGGGCAGTACAGTCAGAAGACAGAGATGCACTTTGTAACAAAGGCATTCTCTTACTTACCAAGTTTGTTTCCCATTTTGACTTCATATATTCTAATTGGAGGGAACAAAGCTAATTAAAAGGTTAGGAGCTGTGGTTAACACAGCTCTTCCCAAGCCTTGAATGACTCGGCCCTCCTCAGCAATACAGAGCCAAGATGTATTGGTTACTGTCTCCCACCACTTGTTTTCAAGTCACCTGTATTTATACACAAGTCCACAGCTACTCCCCTTTGGACAGTGGAGTAAGCAGAGATTAGAGGCACAACAGCAGTATTAAAACATTCTAACTAAGTAAAATAACTGTTTTATAAAAGCTTGGGCAGTGATTATTCTTCACTGGGTAACTTTTATTTTTGTTCAGACTACTCTATCATTTTTATTATGCTGAACTGATTAAGGGTGCAAAACCTTACTTGAGGTAAGTACTGTCTGCCAGGCAACAGAGGACCTGACAGATCTGCACCAGACTGAGCCCCTCTCCCCTTCTGAAGAACTTTGAATAATACCTTGTCATAGCTGTGCTTCTGAGGGAACACGAGATCTCTGAATCTATGCAGTTTTGCTTTGTTCTCTCCAGTGAGTGCATATGACTCCTTACAAGACAATACACTGTTGCCAGGAGCCCAGTCTGTCTTTACTCAGACAGTACAGTATACTTAGATGGTACCCATAACTACTTTTAAGGGACTATGCAATGTACCAAAACGAGACTGTTTTGTCTCATTACCAAGTTTTTGTACTTTGTGGGACAGAGTAGATAAACACACAGGGTTAATACTTTATACTGTGAGAAATACATTTTCTCAAGTGTGTATATGTGGCATATATCCCCTTACCAAACACACAGTCATAAGGGACACTGGTTCTTAGGCACCTGTTCACTTGGGAGAATCCACATGCCATTTTTTGCTCCCCTGCTTACCATGACACCTAACCACATCACAATGGGATCGGATGCTAAGTAGAAAGTATACAATCCCATCAATAAGAAATGCCAAGTACAGCTGAAATATTATTGCTCATTAGGAATAAGAGGCTTTAAATTGCAGTGAGTTAACTAGCACCCTAGTAACCTAAATACGAGTTTCTAACAGCCTTTTCTCATTAACCACAGCACACCAGAGCACAGGAACTGGTACCTCCAAAGCCCTTGAGATTCGGAAGAGAACTGAACTTCGGCACCCTGAGCAGGGGCTGTGGGACCGAGCCCTTGAGTAAAAGAGCTGCAGAGGCACAACCAGCAGTGAGTGGTGTTGGATGGGTGTCTTCCCGGAACACCTGCCAGATGCAGTTTGAGATGTGCCTAGACTATAGATTTTGGTAAGTGTAAGCTATGAAGTAGGCTATGATGTATAAAATACCTCATGATGTGTAAAATATTGCTTTCATCTCTGTATTTCTAACATATATTTCATCATTACACCAACGTTTTATTCCCTTTGTGAACTGCCCTTAATTTAACAAACTGAGCCTTGAAAATTTGTCCAGGTAGATACACTACCTTACTGATTAATGACTCATGTACAACTGGTGGAAGGTGGAATCCTAATGAAGTCTGGAAAATGCTTATTTTGCTAATTCTAAGGTGAAGAATTATACAGGTCTATTTTCAGGACCATGCATTTCCATGCATTAAGATGACTTTAATGCAATTGTCAGGGCTAGCCTTTGTAGTCACTGAGAGTTACACTTGTTTACTGTGTCTGAATAAATTTGACACAAGAGCGCTCTCAGGCACTGCCATAAGGTTTATGTATGCTTGGATGGTACAATCTGCATTGCTATATTTTAAAATATTTAGGTTCATCAATAAAGCTAAAGGGCAGTGAATTAAAAATCAATACAAAGGCAGACTTCTTAAGGCAACAGAGAGGGAGTTCCTGGAATACATAATTGCTAGAATTCATTAAAGACAGGTGCGGGTAATGAATTTTAAGAAGGACCCAGTGTTATCATTATGCAACCTCACATAAAATGGGTAGTAAAAAAATCACACTTTGGAGTATGAACTGACAGATACAAAGGTCATGAAGTAACTCCTCTGCCTTTTCAACCTTAAGTAAATTACTGCACAGTTGATTAGATAAATTACTGAAAGGAGCTGCAGGTCACCTTGATATGGCTCCATCGCTGTTACAGGCAGTGTGCTGATACACCACAGGAGGTAATGAGCTAATTCAATATGGCAAAGTCTGCACTAACAGAGCATTGTTTCCTGTTATGCTCCTAACATCAGGAACCTCGCAAAGCATCCCTCACCCTTCCCAAAACTTAGAGAAGGAAACAGTAAGTTTTTCTTTGCCTTGTGAGAGTAGCAACCTTGGACAACCTTTAGAAAAAGTAGCTACATACAAGTCCAAGCATACCTGCGACATAATGGTGCTGGAAAGAAATTCCTCAGACTTACACTTTCAGAAGACAGAAAAAACTGAACAAGAAGGAAATCCTCTTCCAACACAGGCAGTGACAACCACATTTCATTTCAAATTAAAGCCCTCTTTTAATCTCATCTGAAAAACAATGTCAGCACAACACTCAAAGACAACTTTAAACAGAAAATACTGGGTGGCAGCTAGTTAAGGGAAATCTTATCCCAATTACTTCTGGCACTCTGAAAAGCTGTTAGATTTTTTTATCCATCATTCCCTGCATGTGTGTTGCCCAGTGTCTTGTTTAAAGAGAGAACTCAAAAGCAACATCTACAAAAGAAGTACAAAAATTTTAAAGAAATTCCCAAATACTTCCCATGATACATTCATAGGACTGACTATACAAATACCTAAGCTAAGCTGCTTAACAAGGCTAACATGAACTAGATAATACCAGATACCTAACCAGGTAGCTCTTTTTGCCAGCCTTTTGCCTCACCAGTCTGACTCTGGGCACTTATTACTTTAAAATCCTGTCCAGTGCAGGGATGGAGGGTTAGGACTACCCTCGCTATCCTAGCACCCTGTTCAGCAGGTTTTTTACGTTTCTTCTTTCTTGATTTGACAACTGTAGAACAAACCATTATTGAATCTTAATGGCCTATAAATCTCTGACGGCAATAAGGAACTGGATAGCACTTACAGAAGCTCTATAGCAAAATTTCATAGGGACTGACTCATATATTGTACAGCCATCAGCAGAGAGAAGACCTCAGTCAAAGAACAAAGCTTGTAGAAATACAAATTTTAGGAATACTAGAGCTTGCTAACCAAATCTGTAACTTCACAAAAACAGTATCTTCCACTGGAAAACTGATTTGCTGAAAAATTCTAAATACTATTGTTATCACCATCTAAGAAAAATTTAGCTGAAATATCTCATTATAGAGTTCCTTGCCCCAAAGAAGTTTGTAGGCTTTTTTTAGTGTGAACTAACCCAAAATGTTTCCTTGAACTTTGATTAAGAAATTACTAAACTTTATTTCCCTAACAGCATGTTGATTTATGTAACTTGAAGTATGGGCCCACATTTTCTAACCCAGAAGACTACATTTCCTATAATGCAATGCAGGTCTTCCTCTGAGGGATCTGTATGATATATTATAGAAACTGCATAATTCTGAATGATCCCTGGAGATGTAGTCCAGAAAAGCAGGCCAACACAAAAGGGAGAATGGAAAACACATCATGTATCTTAATTGCAACCCCCATCTTGTATGTAGCGTAAATACTAAACAGGCTTAAAATGAAATACTGCAGAGCCAATCAATAACAGAAATCAAGCATTTTCAACCTGAAAAGTGTTAAAATATTTCATTTTGACTAAAGAAAATCCAAATGGAGTGTTTCAGAATTTCCACTATGTTAAAATGTCCTATTTCACATTTTAGTACCAACCTGGAAGAAAACCAGATATTCAAATGCAGGCATTCCCACTGTGACGGAAACTTCAAATTTTACTCAGCTCTAACCACAGTTAATTCCCTTCCTTAATTTCAAAGGCAACTCTGAAGTCATGTTTAAGTAGAGTAATTTTCCCTTTTCCTGTGGTTTTATTCCTCTAAAAAAAATCACAATTTTCTGAATGTGAGTGACTCCAGTGAAGTTTGGAGAGCTGCTATTTAGATGCTAATCAAATCTATATGGACACATCAAGACAGTGAGCTCAGAGAGAAGTCAGCAAGTCATCTATAGAAGATCAAGCCACATTAATGTGTCATACGAACATTGATCCATGTAAACAAGTACTAACATTTACATGGAAAAATTACGACCAGATAGTTCCCCTGGACTGCAGAAGACAATGAAGACAAATTTCAGTGAAACAACGACACTCAAATCCTCCTCTTCTGAACTATCCACGCACCACCACTCATTGAGACAAGCTTTTCTGTGTGCATTGGGTAGATCCTTCCCTTCCTGTCCCACGCACATGCATGAATTTATCTCAGGTACCAACTGACCTGGTACGCACAAACATGCAATGGCGACACACAGCCAAGTCCATGCAGCTAGGGAGCCAGCAGCAGCTGTAGGCAGCTACTGCTTCTGTGACAAGCTGGGGTGTTCCTAGTGAAACAATGAAGTGCTGATGTCAGGGAGGAAAATAAAACTATGTATTTCTCATGGGCAAGCAGAGATGCCAGCAACACATCTTTTCCGCACCCCACACGGCTAATAGCACAAGGTCTTACAGCATTAAATAGAAATTCCTAAGAGCTAACCACACTCCATCGTGTCCAGGAGCAGCCTGTGATCACTCGTACATGTAGACACCAGAGAGCTTCTGCTAGTCTCTGTCTTTCACAATGCTGCTCCTAAACATTATATTAAACCCTCTTTCCTGACCTCTGTTAGTTCTCACAAGTGCTTAAAGGTGATAAGCTCGATGCCACATTAACTAAACTACAAAGTTGTAATTTTTGTATCACAGAGAAAAACTTTAAAACTTTCAGTTGTGCAGTGTTTAGACCTATGTTCTATAAAGCTTTCTATCCTCAGAAAGTCATGGCTTACTTGAAATTGCTACCCAGGGTGGCTTTGGAGGTGATGTGGCATTTTAAGCCCCCTTGGTAGATCCAGAAAGGGGATATGAAAAGGATGTAAGATAAGTGTTGCAACATAGTCTGTTCCACAAATACCATCACATGGGCGCTCTAGGCCCATTCAGTTCTGCACGGTTATGCTACCTATATAATGTATAGGTAAATTTGGCAAGTGGAACAGGATTTGCCATTGTTTTATGTCTTTGGCAGAACACAAGGCAAGCCCATGCTAATGAAACAGGCGTTGAATCTGTTACCCATCCTCTCTTCCCAAGAATTCCCTTGCTAAACATCTATAACTGCCAGAGCAAAAAGCTGACAATATCACCCCATCATCATCACCACAACCACCAACCCAGCTTTCTTCCTCCTTCTATGAGGTGCAGAAGCTCCAGTCATCCTTATTCTGGCATCCTGATCCACACTAGCGTCAACATGCCGAGTCAGCCAATTGCTGCACTACCTTATGTCAAACAGTCCTGTGTAACACTAACCTGTGTGGGAAAGTTCAGCTTGATCATAGCTGTTAATCAGAGTACGCCCTAAAGTATTTATTGTGCTAAGGTCTGCACTTTTAAAGAGGCTTGTATCATCGGTGCACAGTGCCATTAATAGCCTGTCACACACTCAGCGGCATAGGGAAAATTTTTCTTCTGGCTGGCGGAAGTTTCTCTTTTGGGATTTTAATGGCTGCGTGGCAGGTTCCTCGTTGCACATTTCTGCTGACAGGTCATGGTCAGAAAGCACCACAAGAAAGACGATTGTTCCCCTATCCCCATCTACTCATATATCACAATCTAGCTGTGCTGCACTGACCACCTTTACCTTTTGCAAAAAAACATCCAACACAAAATCGTATTGCACGAGCCATGAGAGGACTGGAGAAGCAACGAACTGAAATTGAAGGCAGTCAATTAGTGAGAGCCAACAGTGACTCTTCCTCTTTCCCTGCTTTTTTGAAAAGGCTGGGGCAAAGGCATGAATCAAGCTGATAAAAACAGGAGCTACTCATCTTCAGGTTACTAGTTCAAACTAAATCCCGAGTCTAAAGCAGCAGAAAGTCTCTGTTATCCCCTGAAGGTTATTTGGCAGTTTAGAAGAAACTTGCTAGAAATGAGTCATACTGTACGGACCACTTATTTACTGCCAACTAAATGCCCATCCAAAAGCAGCACTAATGCAAGGATAAAGCCCATGGAACCATCACACCATCATGGTCCAGCTATACTAAAGCTATCTCACCAGCAGAACAAGGGAAAAAAAACCACCCTCCTTCTGAAGGAGGTGGCATTACTGCAGGACACTTTAAGGGCTGCTAAAAATTCCCCCCCCCCTTTTTTTTTTGTTTTCGAGTCTGACTTACAGCAGCTCCTCTTTGGCTACTTTCTCATGGAAATACTTCGTTTTTACAACACCCTTTCTCAGCTTTACTCTGACGTATTTGTAGTCCCCACTCCCCCCAGTGCATGTTCACGGGACTTTTTTGGCAAATTGGTGGAAAAAATGCATCTCCTGAAAACAACCATACCTTTGTTGCGTAGCAGGAAGTACAGTCAAACAACATGACAGCCACAAAGGGAGGCTTGCGGCGATAAGCACTTCTGATGCTGTAACAGCGATGCTAATTACTGGCAGGCATCTGAGGCAACACCTGAACACAACAGCTACCTCGCATATCTGAAGATCACCGAAAGGTCAGAGCCTTGGGGGTTCAAATACAGATATGTACCCACGGACAGGAACCCCCGCCAAACTTTATGCTCACCTGTTTCTTGAGTACGACACTTACAGCAAAGGCAGTTTGTGGTGTGCCCACTGCAGCAGGGTGCTGCGCAACACCAGCTGACCCTGGTCAGTAGGCCCAGGCAACCTGACTGGAGCCGGACTCTGCCCTCAGCACCATCCCGCTGCATCCCAGTGAGGTGGGCAGAGCAGGCTGGGGACACCAGCGGATGCCATTGGCCATTGCCAATCATGTTAGGTGATGAGAGAGGCTTGGGCTCAGCTCAGGGAGTCCAGTCAGGACCTGCAGGGGATGGGCTGAAGACAGGGCACCCTATTCGGCTATGCAGAAGCCAGAACTGGGGGACTGCTACCAACAGCATTCATACAGGAAAAGCAGTTTCCAGATACGAAAACTAGTTTGTCAGCTGGGTCCTGGGCTGGACACTCCCTGTGGGACAGCCCCAGCCAGAATGGTGCCAGGTGGCCTCCTGGTGTCCTCTGCATCCACCCAAATGCCTTGGGCACAGGTGTAGCAGAGCACTGGAGCAGCTTTGGTCTCAAAATGTATATACAGCCTGTGATAGGGAGTTATTTTAAATGTTCTGCACATGCACTGAAAGGTGTTGCTATAATCCCAAACGTAAGTACAGGCTGGGCGGACAGTGGCTCAAGAGCAGCACTGAGGAGAAGGACTTGGGGGTACTGGTGGATGAGAAGCTCAGTATGAGCCAGCAATGTGTGCCTGCAGCCCAGAAAGCCAACTGTATCCTGGGCTGCATCAAGAGAAGCATAGCCAGCAGGTCGAGGGAGGTGATTCTGCCCCTCTACTCCACTCTCGTGAGACCCCACCTGGAGTACTGCATCCAGCTCTGGAGCCCCCAACATAACCAGGACACGGATGTGTTGGAGCAGGTCCAGAGGAGGGCCACAAAAATGATCAGAGGGCTGGAGTACCTCTCCTGTGAGGACAGGCTGAGGGAGCTGGGGCTGTTCAGCCTGGAGAAGAGAAGGCTCCGGGGTGACCTCAGAGCAGCCTGCCAGTACCTGAAGGGGGCCTACAAGAAGGATGGAGATGGACTTTTCACAAGGGTGTGTAGTGATAGGACAAGGGGGAACGGCTTTAAACTAAAAGAGAGCAGATTTAGATTAGATATTAGGAAGAAATTCTTCACCATGAGGGTGGTGAAACACTGCAACAGGTTGCCCAGAGATATTGTGGATGCC
>Ga0065711_1036000_pt1 | contig 21576 bp, 12 predicted proteins | sample Hoacrofraction12_FD_59098 | JGI IMG/M metagenome (GOLD analysis project Ga0065711, IMG submission 59098) | Hoatzin crop microbial communities from Cojedes, Venezuela - Epithelial fraction 12 v2 (version 2) | ecosystem: Host-associated > Birds > Digestive system > Esophagus > Crop | place... | reverse complement strand
TGGGGGTGGTTTTGGGGGGGGTGGGGGTTTTTGTGTTTTGGTTTGGTTTTTTTCTTTTGTGGTAGTGTGTGTTTTTTGTTTTTTTTTTTTCAGGGCAGGGTCTGTGGTTCCCCTTGAGATGCATAAGATAAAGCGTGAAACAAAGTTCAGACAGTGACTTTACGGCAGGCTAGCAAATGTGATGTTATCTTTCACTGTAGTATCTGGTATCGAACACTACCACACTGAAAAGAAACACGCTGCTAATACGACAGCAGTAATGCTGGTATTTACAGTGCAGAAATTGAAATCCTCTCTCAGTCATCCAGAATATGGGTGCGTTCTGAAGGTGTATGGGAGTTAGGTAGCGTGAAGCTGCAGATGTGACCTCTGCGATGTGCCAAGCTGTCGTGCATCTTCTGAGTAGCTCTGGTACAGCTTGGATTGAGGTTGCATTGTATGTTCCACTAAGTGACCTCGTGTGTTGTGTGTAACTTTGCACAGTGACCTAGAACTTCTCCTGCCAAGTGTGTGGTTTAGGCTGAGCTGTACTGAAAGCTGCAATTTAAACAGCGAAAAAGTTTTCAAGAATGGACGTAGGGGGGAAGTCTTAGTATTTTAAAACAAAAACCACGCTTCTTAATGAATGAGGTTGCTAAAGCAAGTGGTGTTACTTTGCCCAGCGGTGCGCCTAGATTCAGAGAAATCTGAATTGCATCTGAGCAGAGAAGGGTCCCAGCGGGCTGTCCTGCCGCCCGCGCTGCGCGCTCTCGCCGGGGCCCGGCACGCGTCGCTCCCGCCCCGGAACGCCCCGGCTGCGGGCCGGGGACAGCAGGGCCGCGAGCAATGGCTCTGCTTGCTTCGGAAATTCCAGCTTTGAAGGAGGAAATTTTCGGGGGGGGGGTTTAAAGAATGGTCAGGAAGTTTGGACAGAACTGTGGGGTGATGTGGGCGTCCCTCGCCGTTCGGGGCTGTAAGGCAGTGCTGGGTGGCAGCTGGAACCCACTGAGGAGCTGACGGGATGAAGAGTCGTACCTGCCGTAGGTAGAAAATGGGGCTTCTGTATGGAGAAAAGGCAGTGTAGGAGTGGGAGAGGGTTTGGGACAAGGAGAACAGGCAAGAGCATGTGTCTGCTAGAGGAAACTGCTTTCCAGAGCCTGGAGTAGACCCGAAGTTCTGGAGTCTTGCCGTGCCTTTGCTGTCAGGAAGGATCTGTGAAGCCCAGAGGCAAACTGTCGCGTTCCTCCTCTGCTGCTGGGCAGTATCTGCTGCTGCTGTCAGCGGGCACCTTATGTCTTGTGCCAGAGGTCTCTGAACGCAAAGACGCCAGCTGAGCTGACTTGTTGAGTTCAGCAGGTTGCCGACAGGAGCACGGTGGTTTTGTGGCGGTAAAACTGACCCTCAGGGTGCTCACCATGGGGGCTCCTCTGACAGCAGGGGGGACGGCAGGCACCAGTTCTCGGTTGGGTTAGTGTTGTCTTTGTTGGTTCGTTTGGTTTTTTTGGCCAAGGCGTAAGGACCAGAGCTGTGTCTGTGGAAGCCGCGTATCCCAGTATTCCACCCTCTTGCTGCTGGATTTGGGTGGCTGTCACGGGTGACTTGGGGAATAGCGATGAGCTTGTCAAGGAGATGAGGGAGCAGGGAGGAAGAGGGAAACGTGTTCGTACTTTTGCCTCATGCATAATAGTCACAATTACCTGAAAACTTGTCAACTATCCTAAAAATATTGCTTAACGCATCTGTGGTTTTCTTGTGCTGTGTATGCATATTGTACTGGATTTTGCTGGCTCAAAATAAAGTACTTGTAAAAACAACAAAAAAAATTCACCATGCTAAAAAGAAAAATCATCTGAGTAGAGAAGATTTGTTTCGTAAAGGGTCTGACTGCTTATCCAACAGAGTCTTGTGCTCTCAAGTGCATCGTGAAGTTGTCTTTCCTTTTTGGCAGAGTTCACCAAAGCCTGCTCTAAGTACGTTCAGTTTTCAGCTTAGGAGGTGAATGTATGCGCTGGGTGTTTGAAGAGGTACGGAGGTTTGGGGTCTTGGTTCTAGAATCGGTTCTCTCTGGTGTCTTAGGGAGAAAAAATTCAGTTTGCAAGCGCTCTCTGATTTCTTTATGGTGTCTCATGAGATTGTTCATGAAAGTCTTATTTCCCAGAAAAGTGTGAAAATACCTCTTGGTGTTGAACAAGAGAATATTAACTTAAAGACATAATAAGGTAATAAACTTTAAATAGTGCATATTTATTTACATGGAAAGAAGCATTGTGCTTGCTCTCGAAGGTTATATCTCATAGATGCGTTGTCTTAAGGCAGGGCCTAACTGGTACTAGTAGTAATTCTTGTTACTGATTAGTAATAATAATTGCAGATTAGGAATCTGAAGAATTATTTCAACTAATAATGGCATTTTTGCGATGTATTTTGGAATCAAGGGTATATGAGAATATTGCCGTAGTTCCCAGGATAGTTGCACTGTGCAACTCTAGAAAAGTCGGTAGCAATTTATCGAGAAACCCCGAGCTCCTCCGTTCCTGATGTCTGTTGAGGAAAGGCCATGGTCGTGGTGTGCTGCGGTTTAGTTGGTTGCTCCTGCAACCGCCTGCGTAACCGTGCCGCTGGGCATCTGGTGGCACAGTGCGGCGGCTGCCTTTGGCGGCCTGTGCGAAGGTGGCTTCCAGTGGCTCTGTCCCGGCGGCTGTGCCTGGCGGGGCTGGTGCTGCCTGCGGGTCGGGTGGAAGGGACGGAGCCTCCAAGGCCCAGCCCGGCCGGTTTTGTTCTGCCTACTTAAAGAAGGAAGAGTAGCAGCGGACCAAGTATTTACTAGTGTTCACGGAGCAGGCAGGCTGTCTACAGCCTCGTTACTCGTCGTGAAAGCTCCGTTACAGCTGAAGGGAGTGAGCAGAGTTCGGTGTTTATTGAAATTTCAAGAATCCACCTAACAGAGCAGCGAACACGGTAGCTTTTTGGAAAGTGAGTATCTGTTTATCATGTAAAAGAACAAAAAGATTTTGAGTCTGCCTATACCTCTGATAGTTGATGGGATTTTGTCATAGTATAAAAATACTCTCAGTGGAGGTTTTAGAGTCCTGGAATCATGAGAGTTGGAAAAGACCTCTAAGACCATCCAGTCCAGCCTTCACCCCAACACCCCCACGTCTGCTAAGCCATGTCCTGCAGTGCCACACCTACACGCCTTCTGAACACCTCCCGGGATGGTTGAAGAGCTTTGCTTTTTCTTGAAGGAAATGAAACTTTGAAGAATGAGCTGAGTATGTTTTAAGGTAACCAGCTGCGAATTAGAGGGAACATTCCGTTCGCAGTGTGGAATAACGAGAAGTGAAACAGGGCAAAGAACAGCTAGTGCTTCTCATTGCCGTTGAAGAAACCCAAGCAGCAACGTTCTTGTTTCTCGCGTCAGCAGAGGTTGGTGCTTTAGCGGTAGCTGATTCCCTGCATGAAAGTTTTGCTGGCCGTGCGTGTTTGGGAGAAGCTGGTGGCCTGGCTGCTCTGCTGCCTGCTGGTAATGTGTCGAGTCAGTGCTGCACTAATGCGCCCGACAAAAGGGCGGATAACGCTAAGATTAGTGTGCTAATGTGTCTCTTCAGTTCAACTTAGGTTTGGGTCTGGAAAAATACTCAGGGTGAGTAAAAAGGACAGTTACAAACAGCCTATTTTTTTAACCTTGAAGTTAGGCCTCAGTTGTGTAAGATGTAGTTCGATTGTTGCCAGGTTTCGGCTCCCTGGAGAGCCATGTTTACATAGGTATATCTGTCTCTTAGAGGCTTATTCAGGTGGGTGTATTTGCAGTGAATTCAAATACACTTTTTTTTCCCTCTAGGTTGATGAAAAATGAGCAGCTTTTCAAAGCTGACTGGTTATCTTAATCACTTCAACGTGAAATTGAAGTTGTTTAGCAATTGTGGTAGAGGAACTCGGTGACAGTTTTTAAGTAGTGCTATTTGCTGTATTTACTACCTAGCATAAATACAAGAATATTTTTGTCCTTGCAACACCTTGTTAAGGTGTTACTAAAATTTTCTGGTGGTTGTATTTCTCATGTATAAATTTCTGTCACTGATTGTGTTTGCGTAATAAATTACAATTTGCAGTAAGGTAAAACTGTACTTACTAGCAGATGTAGTGTTCTTAATGGTTTCTTTTTAAGCCTGGCGCTTGAAATAAAAATCTTCATCTTACTGCATATATGATAAGCATGGGTCATACAGCAGTTTGATAAACCATCTGCGTTCAAAATGATTTTCTTGTTTGTGTGTGACCTGGGTGATTTGTTGTAATGTGCAGACTGTCTTGGTAAGGAATTCCTGCCCGAGCTATGTATCGTGTACGTTATCTGAAAACAGATCGTGTTCCGATTTGAACATTCTTTTCCCACCAAAATCATAATTCGCTGTAGTGGGTTCTTCCAATCTCATGTGTCTCAAATTCGGAATAAGTTTTTACTGTTACATTTATTTTTGGACAGTTAAAATCTGTTTCATTTTACAGCACATACTGCCCTTCTCACTCTCATTCTGGTGGCAGTGGTCAGTGCACGGATAATGAGCACGCTGCTCTTACGTTTTGGGGTTGGTTTTTTTCCAAGCCAGCCTCTTCATGTTTTCCTGTGAGTGGCTGTCCGAGTTTACGAGATCCAAATGTCCTTTCATAGCTTCAGAATCTTTTCTGAATGAGGGTGAGAGCATTGCAGCAGTTCATGCAGTGCTTCCATTCCTCGCTGAAGACACCGCGCAGAGCAGCGCCCGGGAAGCTGTTCGCCCTTCGCGGCTGCCCGTGCCTGGTCCCTCCGGGTCAGTGTGTGCCTGTCCCTGGGTGCTGCCTCCCGGCAGAGTCGGGGGGAGCGTTCTGCGTGGGAGGCCGGGGGAACCCACGTCGTGTGGCAGCATTAGCAGTGCAGACTGAGATCCCACTTTCACTGATTCATTTTTAGAGAATATTCAGCTCGCCCGTTGTGGGGTTTTCAGTCACCTTTGGTCAACCTCCTTTTGGTTAGTTCTGCTTTTGGCACTGCTGCTGTCGCTTTGCTCCGGCTGATGCCTTGAAGAGCTTTGCTAGGAGTCACCATTTCTTTAGTTCAATCCGTGCAGAGTGTTGCATGGGAACCTCCGTTTAGCACTGCTCCGTTTTCTTAGGCACCCTCATAGCTGTTATGTTAGCCTGGCACAGTCTCACTGTGGTAAACATCTCGTAGGCTTTACAGACTTCCACACTGGTGTTTTGATTTCTTCAACATTTCCTACATTTGGCATAGTGATACAAATGGACTAACGTGTCTGGATAGAATGCTTGAACTAAATTTTGGAGCCTTTTCCTGCAGGAGTACATGTTTGGTTATTGTACTTCCACCTTAGAGTTTCCAGTTTTTCTCTTTCCAACATTCGTCTCTGACCTCATCTGTTCAGATGATTTTGCTAACAAATGCCATTACTTCATCAGTCACCTGTTTTGAAATCTAAGCTTAAATAAAATTTATTGTTCTTCTGTTCATTCAGGGTTTATAACTTGATTTGATGGCCATCTCCTTTGAAGTCTTCTCTGCTTACTAAAACCAAATCTAAACCAACTTTAGTTCATCAACAACAGAATGGATAAATCTGTCAGTTTATCACATGCAGGAATATTTGACTACTGCTGTATCAAGAATTGGTGTGTGTGCTAATTGGGCTTTGTAACAATAAATATAAACTAGAAGATATGTTGGAAGTGCATAATCTTTTAACACAGGTGGTAATACTTAATTTTAGGCTGTAGACTGGTCAGCTGTTGTACCAGATTTCTTAAGCCTGTGGTGTTGCTTATGTGTGTGGTTAAGCAGAGTTTGTGAATTAGGTAGAGGTTTTGTTTATGCATTGCCTAACTCTGGGAAGTCTTCCAGTACGTGACGGTTAGTTTGAAGTTGCGTGGTGCATCCTGATAATGCATTTAATGTCGGAGCAGTGCGGCAGTCGGTGTGTTTAGTGTGGTAGGTGACGAACCTGTCAGTGTTGGCACTTGTCAGCCAGGAATTGTTACTTCCTTGCAGTCTTGGGAATGAAATGCTGACGGAGCTCGAGTAGGGCAGCGTGTGACGCAATGCCGTTGTGATAGGGAGCAGGGTGTTTAAAAGGGAGATCGTGTTACTGTCGTACATCATCAGTTAAAAAAAGGCAAATTGGGAACGAGCAGAACTAGTCAGTCCGATTCAAGAGGATTAGATGCCAGCTGAAGTGATGAAAGCCGTCGGGTCAGCCTCACAGGAGGTAGAGCTTCATGTATGTAGACATTGCTTTTACAAACCCTGGAAGAGCTTTGGTTTGATGTGCTAGCAGGGCAGAATTAGAGCTGTTCCCGTCATAACTAAGTCATTTGCCTATGATTACAGAGGTTTGCTTTCTCAGTTTTTGGTGTTTCATATCTTGCAGTATCAGGTAAATTCCTCGGTTGATAACCAATGATCACAGTTTTTTTATGTGTCTCAGGTACAAAAGCTTAGTGCCAAAATCCATTTTTTTTATGATTATGAATTTTCATCAGCATCTCTACAGCAGTATCGTATATTTTTTTGTAAAGAATGCACAATGTTAATTCTTCTCAACTAAGCAGCTAATGCTGCGTAATTTTTTTTCCTTTAACTCACTGACTGTGTACGTATGGTCTAGGCATCTAGCTGTTTTTCAAGTGTCAGGTGCTCACTGTGTGCATGTAGTGTGGAAGATTCACTTTGATGATAAGGGAAAGACTGACACGAAGCTATGTGAAAAATTGACAGAGGGCACAGGATGTGCACCTTCACTTTCCAACAATTTCTGAAATACGTTATATTAGTTGCAAAGTTTTGTGTTCCCTCAGGTTGCCTTTGTATGTGGAAGATGTGAGAAGTTTATTTTGTGCTGAAAACGATTAGTGAAGTGGGGAGAAGACTCCCACGACCTGCCTGTGTTAGTGAATAGGATGGCTGTGCAGGGTGGGCGTGCGTGGTGTCCCACGGGCTGAGCAGGGAACCTGCCTCTGCTGTAGGTTGCTCTTTGGGAGCGTTAAGAGGCAGAAAAGAATCTAATGGGGCTGCTATTTAGTGGGTTTTTTTAGTAGTTTTCACTATTTGATTCCATTGCAGTTCCAAGAATAAACAAACCTGAAATTTAGATAATGCCATCAGAATTTTATTTCCCCGCTAAACTTCAGAACTGATTGTTTTGGAGGGTCTCAGCCAGGTGTTTGTTTAAATTAGTTTGGTTTGTTTTCAAGGCTGCAAACCAGCACCTTGCCTTTTCCTTTTGGGCACTGCTTTTACGGACTGGGATGTACGGGGTGTGGGATTTCTTTGCTGGTAGGAGGGGATACTGGTGTGAATTAGGCAGCTGTTTGCTGAAGTGCTCAGTGTGCTGCTTGAGGGAATGTCCTTCGGGCTCCAGCTGGAGAGCTTCCCGGTACATGACCTCACGGATGGATTTAAACGTAGGGAGCACGGAGTAGTGTCTGGGTGGAGAAGATCAAGTCAATCTGCATTTTTCACAAAGAGCAGTTTCAAAAACAGACAGTAAACAGAGGTAAAAGATTTTTGTTTAAAAAAATACACCCCTGAGGAACTAAAACCCTGGAAGCTGTGTGTGGTTGAGCTGGTACTGTTAAGCTGATGTTTTCAAATAGCAACACATAACGTCGTCGTTCAGATCTGAGTGGATGGCTCCTGTTTTTCATCTTTCTGATCATGATTAGTAGCTTGCACAGAATTGTGTTCCTGATGGTTCTCCAGCACCAAAGACATCCAAGTCATTCTTTATTATGGTTAGCTTGTTATTTGATTCAAGCTAAACCAAACAAACAGAAGCCTCCAGTAGATTTAGCAACTTGACATATGCGTAACTGGGCTACTTGCAGCTAAGTCTTTGGAGGCAATTTGCTGCTGAAGGGAGCTGCAGCAGAAGACCTTGGGCAGGGTGGTGAGGAAGCCTGGCCTGAGTGTGGGCCACCAGATCTGCTTCAGCAGTCGCTGTGCTGGTGGACTTCACTAGCGGAGAAAGCTGTGCAGAGTTTGGTGGTGTTAATCTAACCCATGCTGCAAGGGAATTTGCCAACAAGCAGCACAGTGCGTGCTCATTCACTTAACGGGGCTCTTGTGTAGGCTTGATCTCATGCTGGGACTTGACAGAGAGAAGAATATTCTGGATTCATTTTCCCGATTTCTAATGTTGACTTTTAAAACACTTGATTTTCCTTGACCCTCAGCAGTTTAGTTTAGTTGTGCTGTTCCTGTCTGTGGGCTGATTACCCCCGTCAAGAAGTTTCCCGTTCTGCAGAGCCACTGTTTGGGTGTGGATGCTGGTGTCTGTCAGCTGCTGGGCCATGTCAGCGGGCGCTGCCCGGCGGAGGGCTGGAGGGCAGTTCAGCTTTCCTCCTGGGAACGCCGAAACCGGTTTCTGTGTTAAAGATTTGTGGGGTTTTGGAGTGTGGTTCTGGGCTGTGGGGAGGCGCAGGACTGCATCTCAAACATACGGCTTTATGAGTTTACCAGGAAAATGAGGAGACTGTAGTTAATTTTCTCTATATCATTTTCTTAAGTGAATGCAGACTGCCGCTGTCAGATGTAACGCAGGGTTGATGGACTTTTGATCTGATATGCCATCGTATTAAATAGCATAAATGCGAGTTTTAGTAAGTGGAAACAAATGCGTGAATGTTTTTAACTTGCCAGTTAATGATGTCAGAGTTCAGTGTCGTGCTCTAAACCAAAACTGCTGATGTATGAACATTTGTCAGAAGGGGACTGTCTGTTCTATCAGCTTTGATACTTGATCTAGTTTGTCTAAATTTTTATTTTTTACTCCAGTTCCTGAAGGAAAGATGACAGGGATCTTGTTTGCCTGACGCGCAGGCATTTCACTGACTGCGAGCAGGGCGTGGGCAGTGCGTGCGTGCCAGCATGTTGGTGTCTGCGCTGATGATGCATGCGGGCTACGGGCCCGTGTGGCACAGTATTAGAAATGACTTGGTTTTTGCTAGCGTTGCTGTTTCTGCTGCGTCAGCAGCAGTAGCGAACAGCGCTGATGTTAACAGTGAAGACTGTTAAAATTGTGATGAATAAAACCAACTATTTCTTTGCCAAGTAAGCATGCGAAAGCTGCTAGATTGGAAAACGCAGGAGTTGCAGTGTTCCACCAGGAATAAAGCACGTGGGAGCTGGCTGTTGACACTCACAGAAGGAAAACAGATGAGCGTGCGGGGTTTGGTGCGGAGCCGGTTCGCTGCGAGCCGTGCGGCGGCCCCACGGCAGGAGGAGAGCGGCGACCGCGCCGTGGCACCGGCGTGAGATGGACGCCCGCTGCCGTCTGGCCGGCCACGCCGTCATCGGCGTGCTCAGAGCAGGGGCACCGGCGTGCTCAGAGCAGGGGCCGGGCTTCTCCCAAGGCACTTAGAGATGAACTGAGAGCTGAGACGCAAACGCTTTTTCGGGGGACACTGCTGCGTGGCTTGTACGCCGTGGTCTCAGTGCTGGTGTCCAGAACCTGCATGTTCTGCTGCATTTCTTCTGAGAGAAAGTGCTGGTCAGTTGAGTCCATGAGTGGGGTGGTGTCACGTTGGTTTGGTTCTTGTTTCCATTTTTTATAATGAAGGTTGTATTTAAATTTGGGACATGCTGTGTCAACAAGGTTCTTTTTGGGCGGGGGTGAGCATCAGCACATCACTCGTGGTGTGAGCACGTGCTCTGTATTAGCCTTCAGAACGCTGTCAAGAGAGGTGGTAACCCACCTGTCTCCAGAGATTTTTCAGCAAGAGCAGAACATAATGGTTATATACTTCTGCTTTTCTTGTCTCCATTCTTAGTTACATTTTTCTGGTGCTTTGTTTACATTATTGGATGCTCTTTGAAGAAAACTAGACACCAGTTAGTTTTACATTTGACTCATTGACGGGCAGTGCTTTAGTGGAACATGGAATGCGTTGTCTGCCTGGATAAACCCTGAATCCGTATTCAGTGGATTTGGATCCTCCAAAGTGGCAATGGTGTGTCTGCATGTCAGGATATTTGCAGCCTGTGTCTACTAGTTACTTCGTTACTATCAGGGGAGGTGGAGATTGGATATTAGGAAAAATGTCTTCACTGACAGAGTGGTCAGGCACTGGCCCAGGCTGCCCAGGGCAGTGGGGGAGTCCCCATCCCTGGAAGGGTTCAAGCACCGTGTGGATGTGGCACTTGGGGACGTGGTTTAGCAGGCGTGGGGGTGTTGGGTGGACGGTTGGACTTGGTGATCTCGGAGGTCTTTTCCAACCTTCATGTTTCTGTGAGTCTGTGATTGTAGTCTGGGGATCTATCTGGTTGCAAAAGAATTGGAAAAAAATGTATTTTGTTGCTTGAAAGTGCCTCTTAAATTCCTAAATTGATGATCCAGTAGCAGTTGTGTGAGGTAAAAATGTTTTTTAAAAATACTAACTTTTTGCATGCCTTTTGTTGTATTTCACATTAAAAAACTCAATTCAACTTCTGAGCAGTAAAGAATGAGAAGGGACTTGAATCAGTTATTTTCCCCAGCTGCCCCCTCAGCTCGGTGCGTCCTTATCTCATTAATTTGAGTGGACTTACAAAAGTCGTCTCTGATAGATAGTTATCAGAATTTTTCACTTTTCACAAAAAATTATTGTGGAACTATGGATGGCATTAGTTACGTTTGTTTTTAGTGCCATAGTCTGTAAGAAACAGATTTAGTGTAAGAATTAAGTTTTCCTGTCAAAATACGTAAAATTATGCTGTATATAAAAAAAACTTGGTGTCGTTGCTATTTTGGGCATAACTTGATTTCTGTGAGAAAGTGGCAAACTGAAACTAAATGTTCTATGCATCACTGACGTCCAAGTACCGTGCAGATTTTTAGCTGTACAAACATAACTGTTTTTTTTTTTTTCTTACTTTGCTTTTTACTGTTTTTTTTTTCACTTTAAAAAATTTGCTCATGATGACTTTTTTCCTCACACGGAAGCTAGCGTGCGGTGCTTCCTGGGGAGCGCGCTGGCTGGGGGTGACGCGGCCGGGGCTGCGCCGCGCTCCCCGTCCCTTGGGCGTTCCACGCCCGTCTGCTCCGTGCTGTGGAAGTCAGGAGGGGCCGATCAGTGGCTCCGCTGGGGCGGACAGACACCTTGCGTTCTGCAGGCTGAAGAGCTGAGCGCTGCGCCTGTCGGGGGCTCAGCGTCGTGGTGGGCCTGGGAAAGGCACGCGGGCTGAGTGGCGGCAGCTCGGCTCTGGTCAAACGGCTGTAGCTGCTTTGGAGCAAATCGTGAACGTCAGAAGATCTGTTTCAGTTCTTCACATTCTTGGTTCTGGTTTGAACTGCGGTGAGGAATGCACTGGTTTAAAAAGAGTATCCAAATCTGCTCTTCTTTCAGAAGATAAAGCTTTAGAATTTAGAAGCAGCCTTCATGATGAGAGTTCTAAAGCTTGGGCCCTGGGGATGAGGGTGGTGTGCAACTCTGAAAGTGGTGGGAGGGGAAGAATCTGAAGCTTTTTGGTGATTTCTGATGGATGTGCTTGCCGAGCAGTTTATGTAAACCCACTTCACGTTGCAATCCAGCAGTCTTAAACGCTTGTGCGGAGCCTGGCTTCCTCTACGGGAGCGATGGTGGCAGCTGACAAGCAGCGGCTGCTTGGGGGTGTGTGATGTGGTGGCAGGCGGTCGTCTGGACACAGCCCTTCACGTGCTCGAGCGGGAGGAACGCCTCGTCCTGCCGTGTCGCGAAGAAGTCAAAAGTACATCTCTGCAGGCCAGCGCAGGCAGTGTGTACAGCTTGTCCTGCTTCAGGTCGTGTCTTAGAAAGGTGGTAGAGGTTGAAAAGCACTGTCTGTAGAGGGAAGAAACAAAAGTTTATGTTACTTGCATAGTTTTCAGGGACAGGGGAAGAAAAAATGTTCTCCTGGACGAGAATGCGTGTCATTGCCACCATGGGTGACTGTGTCACGCCGTGTTGAGGTGGAACGAGATAATTATGTTGAAACCAGTTTGTCTTTTTTTGAGTCTGTTCCTCCACTGCCCTGCTGTGAGCGAGACAAATTTGTCATTTGCTGCTAAACTTATTACTTACAACGTACAGACCAGGGCATTGTTAGAGGTGAATAATGTGGATTTTGAAATTCTTCGTCTGAGTTTCAGCTTCTGCCTGCAGTAGAGATGGGTACTTAGATAATTTCAAAGGGAGGCCTGTTACTGTGTTTGCAGAGCTCACGGCTGTCAGAGGTATGGTGGAGCTGCTGTGTGCTTTTTTTAGCCATCTCTACTATTATAATTAAGTATCTCTCCTTACTAACTCTCTTTTAAATCCCTAGAGTGTTATACAACATAATTACCACTGCGGTGTTAAGATAGAGGCAAAGTAGTTGGAACTGTACTTAGATGTTCACTTTGAAGGTAAAGCTTTCCTGATTTAAAAATCAGTTGGCTTCCTGTGAGATATCATGGTGGAAGAATTTGTAGAGAATTGTAACTGTGGAGGAGCTGAAGCCTTGCAAATGAACTTGGGGAGTGTGATTTCGTGAGAGACATGCCAGAGAAGCTTTTGGGAAGGGAAGACGAGACATCTGCTTGGTAGTGTGTAAGAAATGATGTAAAATAGATTGAAATAAAAGGCTGTTTATGTGAGTTCCTCTTATTTTTAATGATATGTGGATTCTATGTGAAAAAATAAAACGGTGTGCTTTGAGGATGTGACCTTCCTACTTTTGTGCTACTCTTGACCTCAGATTTTTAAGTATTTTTGAATATTTCAGAACAGAATAAAACGCACACTTGCTAGAGGTGAAAGGAGTAGAGCTTTTAGCTTTTCTAACATGCTGCTGGTGAGGCTTTCTGGAACCTTACCACGCTTCTGATTAACTCGTGAGGGAGGTGCTGGAAACGCAGGAGCAGACAGCTCTGTGGAGACGCAGAACTGCTTGAAGGGAGTGGCAAAGCTACGAGCTGTTCAAGAGACCAGGAGCTTGGGTTTGGTTTAGTGGAGACGGTAAAAGGAAAGATTGTCATCAACATTCGGTGCTTTTGTGTGGATTCTTGTTGAGACACAAGAGGTGTGTTTAAACAAGAGGCAGGTATCTGAGAAAACTGCTGTTGGGAAAGAAAAAACTCTGTAAGAAGTGTAAAAAGATGCAGCAGAATCTGGGAAGACCTAGGGTGCCTGTTAAGCAGATAAAGAGCTTGGGGTTGTGTGTTTGGGAGAACGCTGGTGGTTGGCTGGGCTGGCAAGTTGGGAAGGAAGGTGAGTTGTAGTGAGTTAGAAGTGAGACAGTGGGCAAACTGGAGATTTAATCTAAGGATGTTGTGATTTAAGCAGTAGCTGTTCAGTTCTGCCAAATACCAGACACGCGAAAAGGGGCTCCTGGGCGGGCGTTGTACAGAAAGGGAGCTGGAGGCCCCGTCAGCGGTTCAGCGAAGACTGGGAATACAGGCTTGCTGTTTCCCCTGTTGCTTCTGAACCTTTCTTCTGAGGGGAAGGATCTGAGGCAAGAGAGAAGATGAAATGCCGAGAAGCCGGAGAAGCAGTAGCCCTGGAGAGCTGACGATCATGCTGCGTTAGTGGGGCCGACTGTCCCTGTCCTGATGCTTCTCAGCGTTACCCATGGCTGAAACGGGGAGAGAGCAGATCAAACCCTCCGTCTGCAAAGGAAGCTCCGTGCCGGGGGTCTGGTCCTGTGGCGGGGCCGGGGGGTGCCTGCCTTCTGTGGAAGGCTGGAGGTGCGCTGGACGTAGGTGTCCCGCGGGCCGGGATGCCGTGGTGGTCCTCGAGCCGGGCTGTCGGGCTGTCTTTGCGTGTTCTGAGCGCGGCTCTGCAGGGCCGCCAGCGTCACGTACGAGTATTTGCAGGGGGAAGATTAAAAGAAGCGTTCTTTCTCTCCTGTGAAGGCTAGGATATCTAATGTTAGTGATTATATTCTACATGAAAGATGTGATTTAAAATGAAATTTTCAGTGTAGCTGCCAAATATCAATAAAAATGACCGTGGTGCTACTTCGGCAGCCTGCCTAGCTGGTGTCAGCGTAGGGCAAGTTAATGGAAAATCTGCAGAGAACCAAAAGGAAACAAAGCCTGCCAAGAGATAATAGTATTTGTTCAAAGAGACGTGCTAAAGAATTTCTTTATATACTGCAGCCAGCATAAATACTGCTTGTAGTTACTGAGGAGTTTGTGCCTGTTGCCAAAATTGTTGGTGTAGCAGCAGCTGTGGATTTTTTCCCTGAGCTATGATTATATGATGACGACATTTGTGCTCTCCATTTTAAGCAGGTGTTAACCACCAAATCATGATTTAGTGTACATGACTGAGTGTGTCGTTTCCATGGAGAAACAACAACTTCTTCACTACGCAGGGGAAGTTGGTCAGCATTAATTTGGACTAACGGGGCTGACGAGGAGGTCTGCTGCCTTTCGGAGGTGCGTCGCTGCTGACGCTCTCCCTCTCCCCCACAGCTTTTCAAGTGGTGAAATCTCAGCTACAAAGCGTTTCCCAGAGAAGAAACCGATTATGAAACGGGGGTTATATTAATCTCTTGCCTGCTGCCAGATCTTCAAGTGACTTCTCGTTTCGGTGACTTCCTGTGGTCAGATAAAAACATAAAATTTCTCTTTCAGTTTCATTTTAATTCTGAAGATTTTGAAAGCAGTTCTGACAGTTCTAAGTAATAGACTGGAATATTGGTATCTGGTGGTGCTGTACAGCGCACGCTGTCGCAAGTCTTCGTGCTTTGGGAACAATGCCTGTTTAGAAGTTAGTTTCCAGTTTGGAACTTGGTTCATATGTTCTTTTGAAGTATTTCCTGAGTGGTACTGGAATAAACTAATTGAGAAAATTTTATGTTAGTTGGGATTCCGTAAGTTACGAAATGTGGGGGGGGTTTATTCTTGTAGCAACAACTTAAATACCAGTTTAACAGCTCTACAAATTGAATACAAGCTCTTGTCAAATGTGTTTTTTGATTAAATAAGAGAAAGCTTGGTGTCTGTTCTCAGTGTTACGGTTCAATGAAACTAACCTGGCTCTCCATCAAATTCTCCATTTTTAACTACCTTGTATATAACTACTCAACTGCATCTTGCAAGTAAATGGCTCCAGCTGTGGGCAGTACGGGTGTGGCTGGCAGAGACAGTGCTTACAGGTCCCCTGGTGACGTTCCCTGCTGCTGTCCAGGAGTCTGTCCTTCCTTTGCAGTGAAGCAGCATCGGCTTTGGGTGTACGCAGAGGTTGCCCGGGTCTCTGATACCACGCTGGTCTTCATTTGTCGTTGTCTCCCTGGGGGTGGTGGGTAGAAGGATATTTACTAGTGTGCTGTCGGGCCGTGTCCTCAGTAACCGCACCTGGAGTTGTCAGATTTCTGCACCATTTTGTTTCCAAATGCTATAGCTAATCTCATAACTGGCAAATAGTACTGTGGAGATGCGTTTTTGTATTTTCTGTTAGGTACAGGTTTCTAATTTTTTTTGCTTTCTAGATGTTTTATTATAAAAAAATGTGCATAGAACTGCTTTTATACACCTTTAAAATTATGTGACAGTCTTGAAAGTGTTCTAAGGAGCTGCACATAATTTTTACTTCAGTAGCTGAATTCTATAGACAAGATGAGTAGGCAGCAAATTTACAGACATGAAGAAAACATTTTAAGATGGGTGCTGCAATTTAAAAAAAAAAAAAAACACAAAAAAACCTAAACAAAACCAGCATAGATTTTTTTTTTTTTTTTTTCAAGCTATAATGATGCTGATGAAGAGAGAAAGAAAATGGTATTAAGGTTTGGGAAAAATTAGAAAGAGAAGACTGTCATGCTAGATTATAATCTGTTGCTGTATTTAATACCTAATATACGTTTTTCCCCCCACAGAAATTAGCAGAGTACGGAAAGACATGTATAACGACACATTAAATGGTAGTACGGAGAAGAGAAGTGCAGAATTACCAGATGCTGTGGGACCTATTGTACAGTTACAAGAGAAACTATATGTGCCTGTAAAAGAATATCCAGATGTAAGTATATCTTTTTAGTCCCTAAATTATTTTTTGATCCTTGTGGTTGTCTTTAAATGTCAATGTCATGTTATGCTACCCTTGGATCACACGGAATTGCTTTTGACAAGACACTTGGTGAAGCAGCGTGTGTTCCGCTCGGTGGCTTGATCTGCAGTGAGCGTGAGCGGAAGAAGGTTGTGTTCGGTACCGAAGTGGTGTGGGTTATGAAGCCCTGGATCCAAGATCTCAGCTGTCCTGCTCATTTGGGTCTGTCAGTCCTGAGACACTGTGGGGCGTTTTATGAGGGAAGCAGTTCTTGGGACGGTGGCTTTTCCTCTCTGTGTGTCCCTAAAAGTCAGTTGGGGAATGCTTGGAGACCCTGTAGAGACCTTTTGGAGGCTGTGCCTGATCTCAGGTACCGTTTGTCCCATACCACGTACCCAGCCCTGTTGCGTACAGAAGTGTCTTGTCTTGGGGTTGGTCTGTCCCCCCGCCCCCTGCGCGAAGCCCCGTGCTTGCATGCCAGCGTGATGTTCTCCATGGGCGTTCTGTTCTGGTGGACACCTCCCTTTTTGAGGGAGAGTGGTTGCATTTCACTAGACGTGCTGTTTAGAACTCCTGTGGTCTGCATGGTTTCTTAAAGCAACTTGGGGAAAAATAGCCCTGTCAAAATTTACCCCAAGCAGTTTCATTGATCGCTGACTAAACAAGAAATGGCGTTGTTCCTCCCTAATGGAATGCAGAGGTCCTGCTGCAGCGGACGAGTGCAGGGTCCAAGTGAGGCATTTGCATGTTGAAGTGGTGTGAAGTGGAAGAAAGTACAGAACAGCAAAAAATGGAAGTAACGCTTGTGTATTTCTGTGGCTTCTCTGTGTCTCATAATTAGATTAACCTCTCCAAATTGAGCTTTATTATTTTAAGGCTGCTCGGAACATACAGGCCTCTAAATAAAACCTCGTTGTGCCATACTCCGTTAGGAAAACCAAATGTAAGTCGTCATTCAGAACAGAATATTTAGGCAAATCTCTCTTCTCCCTTTTCAGTTTTCACAGGGTTCTTTCTATTGCTTTTCGGTTAAAATACCCGTGCTGGGAAAAGCATTCAAAGAATTTGCATTGGCAGTAGCGACATCTCTCTCCTCTCTCCCCTTCCCTTCTGCTTTTCTTCCAAACTAAGTATATGCGTATGCGTATCTGCATACGTACGTGTGCGCAGGAGTGCACGCGTGCATATCCACACCCCAGAACCAGTGATTCTTTTGAAACTCCTGGGAACTGCAGATTTTGGGGAGGAATTGCGCTGTGCAGTTGTTCTGCAAAGTGATGTGAGTAGCTCTGCGCTGAGCTACCTGTGTGTATCTTAGAGTTATGTTGCCTGTTGGCTTTTTAAGACATAGCTTAGTTGCTGAGATCTTGGCTTTAGAACTCGACGATGTGAAGAGTTGCCTTAGCTGTTGGTTGTAGTTTCTGCAGTACTTGGTGCTTGCTGTACCAGGATTATGAGATAGGAGGAAGAAAAGGGGTTTGGATTTCCTATAATTATTATTAAGCTTTTCTGCTAGAAGTCAAGGGCGTAGTAACTTCGCTCCTCACTGCCAGTGAATTATCAAATCCAGTTAAACAAGCGGAGAAGAGTTTGCCTGCAGTGGCCGTGGAAGCACTGGGCAGCTCGGGGTGCACGGTGTCCGCAGCTCCTGCGCGCTCGCAGTGTGCCCGCAGCAGCGGGCCCTTGAGCGGGGCACGGGCTCCTTTTCACAGACTTGGGCGAGTTCGGCAGCGACCTGGAACAAGACGGTCCCTGGTGCTTGGGAGGCGGCGTTCGCTGGCACGGCAGAGGTGGCACGCGGTCGCTGGGGCGTCACCGCGGAGCCGAGCGCGCTGCTCCCGGGTGCTCCCGCCGTCTGCGCTGTCGCCTTCGGCCCTCGCTGCTCGGGACGGGTCTGCACAGCCCCAAGCCTCGCTTAAGCAGCTGGGATGTACCGCTGCGTGCAGAAAACAGCTGTGCTTTCCTACGTGGGCCCTGCCTGAGATCTTTCTGCAAGTCGGCATTCAGTAACCCGCTCCGCATGCAGGCTAGGGGAGCGTCCAGGAGGTCTGGAGGACAGCGATGCCAGCTTGTCTTAAAAAGACCTGGAACATCCACGTGTAAAGGTTAATTTCATTTGTAAAGATAACTGCGTTGTAATCAGACGGCGTTACGTTAAGCTTGGTGCTGGCAGCTGGCAGGCGATGTACGTGCTACCGGACGCAGGGCAGACGTGCTGCGCAGGCCGTGGGGCGAGCGTGTCGCAGGAAGCCAGCTAGTTCTTCCTGTTGCCAGCGGTGCTCTTCCAGCTGGCAGCCTGGTGCACCTTACCCGGGCATCAACGTGGATACGTGTAGAGATTATTCCGAGAATAGTGACTAGAACCTGTTTTCTGGTGTAGATTTAGTGGTGGTTTAGACAACAGAAATGAAAAAAAACAACAAACCTCCTCCCCCCTTTATGATGTTCTAATAAACTTTTGTTCTGGTAAATATTTTTGACTTGTAATTTTAAGAATACAGATTAATTGACTGCAGTGAATACTGAAAAAGACTACAGTGCTATTTTGTGCACAAACTCCTAAATTAATTGTGAGGCATAAAAATAAGTCTGCCACAAGTTTAAACAAATTTCTGTTTTACATATGTATATATAAACATACATATATGCATATAAGTATGAAAGATGAAACAGTAAATTTTCATAGCCTGCATCACTTTGATGTGACTATTTGACTGTCCTTTGAGTACCTACACAGAGGAAAGACTATGTAAAATTGGATGACAAAGCTGCAAAAAATATATAAAATCCCCCGTAGTCTCTTAATAACTCAGTTTTTTCTGTGAGTGCATACTGAGTGTTTTCATTCTGAGACTAAAGCTGGTGCAAGGTTCAACTTCACAGCACATCGACTGGCTGCAACAGCCTGTCGTTTCTGAACGCCGACTCCAGAGAGTCTGCATGTCTGCTCCTGCACTAGCGAGGGCAAGATATGCAAAAATCTTGCTAAAGAAGAACTGATTTTCTTGTCTGTGTCGTATTAATAAGGGGCATTTTTCCATGGTGTAATCACAATCTGACAAATTGTGGAGCTGTTGGGGTGGCCTGCTCTCTGGCCCATCGTTTTTCCCTGGCAAGTTACAGTAAGGCAGTTGTGTGTATTTGTATATATTATTTTCTTCTAGCACCCTTAGAAGGCGTTAGAGCTTTATTTAGTCTTAAAACTGAGATTTGAGCTACTTAGCTTTTCTGAACCATGTATATGCTCCTGAAACTTGAGAGAGAAGTGGCGCAGAAGGCACCCAGAGGATTAAGTTCCATTAGTTGTCCAGAATTTGACCTTCAGTTCAAAATGTGTTCTCTCTACAGTTAGGTCTTTGTGTGCTCAGCTAAGTCTTTGGTGTGACAGTTTGATGGCATTTCCAATTCATGGAGCAGTATTTTCCATCAGAGTTTAAAAAAGTGAGAAGAAAAGATGTCGGGAAAATGCTTGGGCTCCCAGGAAGCAGAAGAACAGAGGATATGCTATTGTCTGTGGGTGAATAGTTAATAGTCTCTAGCATTTCTTATGCTCCAGATAAATGATTAATTTTCTTGAATTTCCCTAAAGAGCTGAGACTAAACTTTCTGTCTGATATCAATTTAAACAGTTTTTGGAATTAGTACCTATAAATGTTGAACTGAATAAATGTTTTTCTATTATAATCATAGCTTTATTATTAATAAGTACCCTGTTAGCTCTGATTAATGTGAAATTCTCTGTTGGAACTCTTCTGTGCCTCTTCAGTAAAAATGTAAGAACTCAGTAATTATCGCATCTGAAGTAGCATGTCCTTCGAGTATACCGAAGCTCAAAGGCCAGCGGTGATAAACAGCTTGTGCGTACTTTCTGACCATTTTAGTTAAAACTGTTTAATTAGTACAACAGAACGATGAACACAGGGATTCATTTTACCATGGGGAACTTGCTGACAAAACGTTTAAATCCTTTTTCAATTTGGTAATATCAGAGTTTAATAGCATCCCTAATATGGATTATGAAAATGATAACATCCTCTTTATTTATTGTTCTGGTTCTTTTACTTAATCTCTTCGTTCCCTAGTGGTAAACAGGGAAGGAGGCTGAAAGGGCTGGCCGTGCTTGCCCTTGCAGTGGGAAGGAAGGAGGGAGCGTGGCTGGGCTCCGTAACTAAACCCGGGCGACGGAGTCGTGGCGGGGCTGAGGGGAGGTTGGGCAGAAGGGCAGCGACTGATACAAGTACAAATGTGTGTGAAGGAACTGAAGTAGTCTGATTACTGATTGCCAGTCTGAATGAGGTGTTTGAAATAACATTCTAGTAGAAGTAGCGGGAGCAAAAAAGAGAATTTTGCATTTGAACTTTATCTATGAGAGGCTTTACACACTCTGGTTGCAAATGGTGAGGGAGTAGGTTCCTGGAGAAAGGTCCCCTTTATTTAGATGCTAATAAAACGGAGATGAGCCTTAATATTTGTATGAAGCTTTTTTACCCTTTCTCTCTGATGTTTTGCTGGATGTCCTTCTGTTACTGACCATCTGATTGACCTTTTGAAAGGTAAGTTTCTTTTGAGCCCTGGCTTCCACTCAGTAGCTTACTGTTTTGGTGTCACCTTGCTGAAAGATGACATACATTGCCATAATTTTATTCAGAAATAAACCTGTCAGATCTGCAGAGCATGTTTGTCCTCGGAGGCCAAAGGGTGGAAGACAGTCTAGAATACATTGCAGATAAACCCCCTGTCTCTGATGGGCGTCTTGCAGGCTCAGCATCGGTTCAGCAGGACCGATAAACTTGGTCCATGTCTCATCCTTGTGAGAGTCATTTCTTCCCTATTGAGCTCTTCAAGCAGTGAGCGCAATGAAGTTAGACAGGTGATTACAGAGTCATTTATCTGTTAATATTCTTATTCCCATTTCATTCTGAATTTCAAACTTTGCTCTTTAACTATTTGCAGATACTCTGTTTGGTGTGTGTGTAAATGAAAAAAGGAAGGCAGGGTGGAGGTGAGACAGGTAAGGAGTAAGTAAATAGCACTTGCTTTGGCTAGGGACAGTGTCTCCCGTGGTGTTTTTCAAAGTAAATTTGGAAATCCGGGAGAAGATACCAGTTGCGTCTGGTACTGATACACCACTAGAACATATTTGTTGTGTTGTTAATGGTGATACTTGTGTTAGTGACTTCTTCGAATTAGCATCATAGGATTAAACTTCTGGTGATGTCCAGCATCTATATGACACTTCTGGTAGAAAGCAGTGGATTATCTGTCTTGTTCAGTCACCACCCAGGTCTGACTCGTAAGGGTAGGAGTCCTCTAACCTGCCATTAACAGGTCGTGCTGGACAGCTGGGCGCCGGCTGTGCACCATGGGTGAGGAGCTGGGGGAAGCTGCGAGTGCTGAAGGAGAATAGTAGGCTGGAAAAGGAGTTTAAACACTTAGTCTGTAGGTGCCTGTTACAGAATCACAGAATCACAGAATAGTAGGGGTTGGCAGGGCCCTCTGTGGGTCATCTAGTCCAACCCTCCTGCCGAAGCAGGGTCACCTACAGCAGGCTGCACAGGACCTTGTCCAGGCGGGTCT
>Ga0065711_1035998_pt1 | contig 21577 bp, 11 predicted proteins | sample Hoacrofraction12_FD_59098 | JGI IMG/M metagenome (GOLD analysis project Ga0065711, IMG submission 59098) | Hoatzin crop microbial communities from Cojedes, Venezuela - Epithelial fraction 12 v2 (version 2) | ecosystem: Host-associated > Birds > Digestive system > Esophagus > Crop | place... | reverse complement strand
GAAGAACTTCTTCCCTCTGAGGGTGACGGAGCACTGGAACAGGCTGCCCAGGGAGGTTGTGAAGTCTCCTTCTCTGGAGATATTCAAGACCCACCTGGACAAGGTCCTGTGCACCCTACTGTAGGTGACCCTGCTTCGGCAGGAGGGTTGGACTAGATGACCCCCAGAGGTCCCTTCCAACCCCTACCATTCTGTTATTCTGTGATTCTGTGATTAAAGGGGATGCTTCTTTAGGTGGAAAAGCTGCAACTTTGGTGGTCTGGTGCATGGCTGTTACCTGCAGAGGCCTCATCCTATCTACTCCTGCTCTGAAGAATGGTGGGCTGAAAGCAAGGAGGGAGGCAGCATGCACTGCAGTTAGTCTGGTCCTCCTGCGGGCAAAAAGGAGTGGGTGAAAGGAGATAATTATGTCCTCCTATCCACACCGAGCATCTTTTTAAAAGCTGGCACTGTTTAGACCTTGCAAGCCTCTCAGCATTAATCTGTGTCCTGCTTAATCAAAGACAAGTAAAATAACATTTGCAGATGTTTTTATTTGATCAACAGTCCTCTGTTTTATTAGCTGTGAGGTTGGTCTCACGTTTCCTCAGATGTGTCATGTTAATTCTTGCCATACTAGATGCACAAATCATACGGGGCTGCTGGATCAGACACAAAGTGAAGTGGCTGCCCTAATTACGTGCAATATCTACATGGTCTTCCAGACATTTAACAGACTGAGCACTTCAGCAATAGTGTAACACTGCCAAAACCATGGGGGAAAAACATTCCAGAATGCTTTGGGTTTTTCTTTGAATCAGTGACAATTTCAGGGGTAATAAAGGAAGCTGGAGTCCCCTCGAGTTTTAGCTTTATTTTAACAGCTTCCATGGGAAGGTATTATTTTAAAACTCGAAGCATATGGATCAACTACACAATAAGAACTCATCTGCAGAGAACTTTGCTGCTGCTTAAACAGCACTCTATCACAAGCCCATCCAAATGATCTTTCTGTACTACTGCATATAGCTACATTGCTATATAGTACTGGGAATTGTCTGTGCCATAGGAGACATAGCTATTCATCTCTCTCTGAGAGAATTCAGTCAGTGGTACACTCCCAGCAGGAGCTGGATCTCCTTTGGTGACTAGTCATGAGTTTTGAGGCACCTGCTGCATCTGAGAAATCCCTTCCTGCATCCTGCTGTGTTTCACAGCATTTTCCTGGGAGAAAAGCCATTTTACTTGTCCTCTGTCCTGCTTCTTGGGCATTGCTCCAGCAATGACCAGAAGAATCAGTTTTAGACACAGCCATACAAGATTACTTGCACACAACACCTACTAGGCAATAATTGGACATAAACCAGTGCATCCCATATTTGAAGATATGGAAATGGTTTTAAAAGCAGATAAAAATCTAAGCCCAGGAGTGTTTGTTTACTAAGACAGTGGGTATATACCTCATCCCAGCACAGTCTGATTTACTAACTGGAGAGAGCAACACTGTCCTTTTCAAAAGGTTGAATCAAAGGAGTCAGCAGGGCAGGTCATTATGAGATATACAAAAAACATCTTCCAGCTGAGACAAGCAAAGAAGCAATGGCTCAAACACAACACTCAGCAGGAGCATCTGCTACACAAAGCAGAAGATCTGTCTGATACAGTAGCTTCAACAGGATCAATAACTAAAATAAAATAAAAATAAAAAGTAAAAAAAATTCCAAACTGATTATGAGAGCTACTGCTCCATACTAGTAGTATACCTCTACTTAGAAACGAGTTTCACAAGGTCACTCATCCTTACAGTTGATTTACTAGAGTGACAAAGATGTTACAGCTTCCGAACCAGACGCAGGTCAAGCCTGTGCAGGCTACGGGAGTCCACAGAGAAGTCTGAAGCACGAGCAGCACTTCCCTTATGCCAGATTTTCTGCCCTTCCCGCCCTGAAGTAAATCCCAGCTGTGATTAAAGAGACTAGCCAAGGACCACATAAATTTAGCACACGTTGTGCTGGATACACTGTAGGAGACCAGTGTTTGAAGCCACCTGGTTCCAGATCAGCAACTGCTTCTCTGCAGTGCCTCCCATGCAAATCTCAGCCCTCCTAGACCTACAGAGAACAGAGCTGGTGTGACAGAGAAGTTCTTGTTTAACGCATTCTGAAAATATAAGGGCTTTATATTTCATTATCAGAAAAAAAAAATGCAACATGCACATGTACTCTTGATGTATGTATGTTCTATATCTTCCATATATGTTACATAAGCAGAAGGGTGTAAATGTGGTGTGTAAGTGTGTAGGAAGACACAAATTTTATATTGAAAAAATGCACATCTCTTAGCCACAATCAACTGGAAAGTTTTTGCATTTTAAGGGAGGGGGGGTGGGGGGATGGGATGAAATTAAAATGGGAAAGAAATGGTCCTTTTGACCAGTTTTCTGCAGAATGTGCCTAATTTTAATCCCATTCATTTGACTGACTCACAGACTTGAAGTTAAGCATGCGCCAAACAGGGATTTAAATCACTGTAATATCGAAATTCTTATCAATGTCATTTGTGAGAGTTCCTTTACTTATGTTGTCCAGAACTTGATATATTGTATTGATTTATTGTTCTTTGGCTCACTGTGTGACCCAGACTTTGGCTAGGAAAATCACTACTGCTTCAAATATTTTCTTTTTTGAACTCTTCCCTAACAGGGATAGATTCCCTATTTCTTGCCTTTCTGAGCTTACCCAAAGCTACCTTCTGTAGTTTAAACCGCTTTCTTTTCTGTGTTGCTGTTGAGGGAGATTTAGCTTGCCCGCACTTCTGCTTAACATAAGTTAATATTTACTTTTCTGGTAAGTCTCCCGTGCTGATAGGACTAGGTCAAATGCCAGAATCCATTGCTAATGGAACAATTTTTAAATAGCTTGGAGTGGAATCCAGGTGTTAAACAAGAGTGTGGTCAACATATATGCTCATAAATTAAACAGCTCCAGTGAACACTCCCAGGAAGGATTAATTTGCCTATACTGTTACTGTCTGGGCTGTTTCATGTAAGCTAGTGCTAGAGAACAGTCCCATGACTTTAATGTACTCATACACATTTGTGCAACCACAAACTTACTCATACTAAGTATGTATTCACACTACACCTCAGTACAGTTTTTAGACTAAAAGCAAAGACTAAACTTGTGAGTAAAATTCACATAAACTTAGACAATATAAACATCAAACCATATACAGAGGTATTACCTACAATATTGTTTGCTGACAGGACAGACCATGATGGGTATAAATGAAATAAAAAGCTATATCATTACTATTACCTGTGCAACTTCTATATCGTCATGATTTACTAAGTAGCAAAGAAGATTGTTTCTTTAAATTTTTGAAGCAGACAGTGGAATTACTAAATGCTGTTTTACCACAAGATAACTGACAAGGAGTTATGCAGCATTCAGAAGAATTTCAGAGTGCCACTGGAGACTACAAAACAATTTCAATGTTTTTTGAATAATATTGTGTTTTAATTTTAACTCATAAATCCATAAGATGACAAATACAGTGAGCAGATGTAGATGGAAACAACTCAATGTAAGAAATAATATGAAAAATAGTATTTAATAATATCTACTCCAGTTCTTTTCCTGTATTAGGAAAACAAAGTAAAAATGAAGCAGGTAGAACAGGACAAATGGAACAGGCAGTACAAAAACACATGGCAGCCAGGTTTAAATTCTGCTCCCTCCTGTACCTACTGAAGCTCAGGAACTAGAGTACTACTAGCTATTCCAGTTCACACTGATGATGTTCTAGAGCTTGACTCGTCAGTAAAGCAGAGTCCTAAAACTGACTTCAGTGGATTTTGAATCAGGCCCAGTTAAGGAGCAGTTGCAATGATTTGTAAAGCATCTTCTTGTCTTCCATTTTTTTCTTTAGGGAAAAAACAGGCATGCATACATGGGGACTAGAAGTTATGCAAGGCTCTTGTTACATTTCATGCTTTGTTCTGCCAGGACAAAATTGTGATGTGCCCAAAGATTTTTCCAGCCAAACAAAACCATAACACACACATTACGACTTCTACAGGAGAACTGGTTCAAGTACTCCTGTCTCTGAGGTCAGCGGATGATACAGCAGAATAATACCCCTGGCACTTTATGCAACAGTGTCTCAGCTAGTTCAGGAATGAGTCCAGCCAAAACCACATGTTCTGCATTCTCAGCCAATGAAACATCGTTAAGCGTGGCTGTAACGCAGCAAGACTGCTGTGCTGGAACAAAGACAGGCAATGCTGAAGGACCTAGGCTATAGAAATGAGAGCACCTGACTTTCAAAACTGATTTCTGACGATGGAGTATCAAAATATTGAAAGGAAACTACTTTTTTGTTGTTGTTTTGAAATACTATAGGGATCTGAGGAGTAGGCATACACGTTTAATCTCATAGGCCTGGGAAACAAGCATCAATATAAGTGTGGTTATTTAAACCTGATTTATGGAATTACAATTATAATGTCATTTAAAACATTATCTGAACTACTAGAAACCAGACTGGTGAAGGAATTACTTTACAATTTTTGAGGAGTAATTCCTGTGAACTGATACCAAGAACCTAGCATCTGACAGTCAGAACATGTGGAATTAAACTTCAGCCAAAGAAGTTCTCAACTGACTTATTTTGACAACACTACAGTGGAAAAAAGTGAGATGATGCAAAATAAAATTCAAGCCTAAATAACACAGTAGCAATGTTCATTTCTGAGGAGGTATCACTGCTGGAAAGAAAAGTTCAAGATCATGGTAAGTTTTCTCTAGGTGCAGTGAAAGGGGAAGAATGAAAGAGAAGCATGCATGACAAGCATAGAGTTCTGGAAGAACAAAGAGTTTGCTTTTCTCATTAAAGTTTCTCTTACTTTGTGTAATAAGTTCACTTACTAACAAAATAAATACTGCCACAAACATCACACACAGTGCCAAGTGTTCAACAGTGAAGGCTGCCTGAGTTAGGTGAGAGTGAACAGCTTCTTAAATATCAGATATTGTTTTCCAGCTACTTCAGGAACTGACCGATGTATTTAAATCATTATCACTGTTAGCATCTCTGGTAATATTTCACTATATATTTCAAAATTTTCCAGAACTACTTACATAAACATCTATGCACATATATATTTGGATGGATGGAGAAAATTATACATTTCTCTCTGGAATTTTATGGGAGTAACATAAAGTAACATCCATAGGACTGGGACTCAAGCAATAAATGTACTATGCAACCAGAGAGCTATTTTCAGTCAATTCACCTCACCAGCATTTACTCTATCTTGTCGAATTCCATGTTACATGAGAGCCTCCTACCCTCATATTGCCCCTGCACTCTATAATATAAAGGGATATGTTTGCTTAATACCAACAGGCTGTTGTATACAATAGACATGTGTGTGAAGTTTCTTACAGGAGTTGTTGCAAGAGACCTTTAGAATTGAACGTACTGGCAATCAAAAGACACAGACCATCACTACAATAGTATCTGTACATGTGACTTCACCCTGAAAGCCATGAGGCCAGAGGATTTTAAGTAAACTGCCTGATATTTAACATGTGCTGACAAGTTTTACGTGTCATTAAAATATTTAACACAACTGCAAATGACTACTCATAATTAAATACTTTTTAGGTTCTTAGCTATTAAAATGAAACTTTGTTGGTTAACTATAATATTTATGAAACTAATTTTATGGTTAAACAAGTTAGAAATCCCTGCTCCCCAATTATTATTTATATTATGCTAATAGTAACTCACACTAGTTAAAGCTATGAAAAAGTAAGTGAACACCATCTAATGGAAATTTTTCTTCAGGAGTGTTATATTTAATCCAAAGCATACAGATCAGCAGTAGTCTTTCTGTTGCATTCAATTAAATTACTCTTAACTGCTTTTCTACTTATGCGGCATCTTTATGTAGATGAAAATTATGTATTGTTCTTTCTATGCAGTTCTACAAGTATCATTCTCATAGGCGAGCACTTATTTAATATGGGCTTTGCTTGCTTTCCACAGAAACTCTTTGGCTGCCCTCCTTTGTAAACTCAAAAGAATTTGGATTCCTTGTGCACTAGGCATGAAAGGATTTCCTTCCTATACTCCTCCAAGAACAGTTTTAATAGCTACTCCTCATATTTACTGTGTAGGCCTATTTTGGTCTGTTAGGTTTTTAAATTAATTACTGGTTACTTTTTTCTCACTCTCTGTGCCCTATGATATAATGGGAATAAATCTCAGTTAAGATTCTATTCTAGCACATATCTTCTCCTTTTTGAGTTTCTCCTAATGAAAGTGTCTTTCGTTGCCAGGGTATGGAATGATAAACAGATACAATGTCAAGTGATTTAAACTTTCCATAATTCTCCCCAATACTGATTTCTGCCAAATATTTGCTTTTCCATTAATTTCAGCTGAGAAAAATGCAAATTAATGGTTCAAAAATGGGCTCCTTGTATCTTTACCAAGATTAAATTTGCCAGAGTAAAAATATTGATATAAAAACTTAATTACAGTTAAAATGATGAAAATATTATTGCTTCTGTTTCTTTGTATAGCATGTTAATTATTGATTTAACTAAATTAATTTACTAAGAGTTGAATAAAACAAAACATTTTCCTATCACATACTGAACAAAAACGAGATGAGCTTTGTTTAGCTTTAAGCACTTTTATTGGATACCGAATAATACATATACTTTACAGGGAAAATGTTTATTTCACCTGGCATTACATGATTAACCTCTAATACATACTCCATCTAATTCCCAAGGACAGGCGTTCATAAGACAAAAGCCACTGTTGATAAAGCTAGCAATAACTTACCGACTATGAAACCTAACTCGTAACCAAACAAGGAACAAATTATACACATAATCTTCCCAGTAATCCCTTACGAAGAATTCTTCTCTTTCTTCCTGCTTAGTGAGATATATTGACTTGATCCTTTGTACTTAAAACCTAGACTTCATTTTTCAGTATCATTAGTTAAATATTTTGGAGTTTAACTCCTGAAAGTCTAGAGTATTCAAACCCAGCAAAGCACATAAATAGCTTTAAGCCTCTGATTAGTCCTAGTATCACTTACTGGGATATCACACAAAACAAGCTGTGTTAAAGTTTCAAGTCTTCCAGCTGAGCATGCACTGCTGAATCAAGTGTGTTCACTCCTCCAAGCATCAAACTTTAGGATCAAACCTGCCAGCAGTGTATCTATTTTAAAAGTGCGTGAATGATGTGGGAATGGACACCAGCTTGTGATGTGGTTTTTGATCCTTCCAATTTGTTTACCACATATTGCTATGTAAAGTCCTCTAGGTAAGATACCAGCACTCCTCTTTCACCAGGCATGATCAGCTTGTTTCTTCTTGATATGTGTGGGCTTCCCAATAGAACACTCCAGTCTCTTCCATGGAGAGGCTGGCATGGAGGAATGTCAAAGGCTATGAATTGATCGGAAAGGGAGAAAGAAATTTAGGAGAGTTCCTCTGCAGAGATACAGGGACATTTACGTGGTTTGTCCATAGATGGTAAATGTAACTCCCCAGCTTTGACAGAAGCATGGCCCAAGATATGGACCTAGGTCTGGCTGGTACCAAAGAAAGGATTAAATCTGACAGACATAAGGTGATACAGCTGTGGTCTTCCAAGACTTCCCTTAATCTGAAGATTACAGCAGAAATAGTTGTTTAATTTCCATACTCAGATGTAAAAAAAGGCTGCAGTTGTTCTGTCCATCCTGCCTGAGATTAGTGCATCATTCAAGGAGCAATCATAGGGTTTTTTTTTAAGACCAACATACCAGTGATGCTCAGATGCCAATTCCCAGTCTCCATGTGTGTGCAGCCTTCGTGGTTTGTTTCCTGATCGGGGACAGAAATCACACTACCTCTCTGCTGCAGCAACACTGGGAATGGCTGACGGGTATAAAAAATTGCAGAATTAGGGAAAAACCCACCTGGAGTTTGTTACAACATCCCAAAGTTTTTTTTGGAGGGTAAGAGAAAATCACTTGCTCACATGTAAGAACTGTAAACGTAAAAAATTTTGGAATATGTCACTGCACTAGGACCAATTTGAAACTGAAAGTACTATGTCCTTCGTGCACTTGTAAAGAAAACTGTCAGTGAAACACTTTCTGTTGGTTTAGGCAACAGTACCTGCCTGTTGTTGAAACACGTAAAGGTTTCTGGAAGTAAACGCTTTTTGCAGAACGTTTTTACTATTTTTGAACAATATAACATCAATGTCAACTATGTTCATTAAAATTTATGTTTCATGAGCACTGTGGCAAATTAATTTAGCTCTCATTTTAGAACTGAGTCTTCTTAACTCTTCATTTAACTTCAGATTCTGTTTGTTCCTCATGTGCATCCGAACTTGGTTCCATGAACTTATCCTAATGTAAAGTATTAAGCACAGATAATGTGGAAAATTACACACAGTCACAGTAGTGCTCAAGCATTATAGGATGCAAGTATGAAAATACTCAATTAAGTTATAGTTACCTCTTTGTAAGTTTGCCATCTCAGAGAAGGAGGTAATCCTGCACAAAGAATTTAACAATTCAACATTTTGTTGTGAGTCTTAGACTTCAGAACAAAAGAGAGGATCTCAGGTAAACAAGAAAGGAACAGAAAGAGACAAAGAAGTTACAGGACAGTGCCTTTCAAATGAGGGAGTCATATAGGTTTTAACAAACACTTTATTTATATGGATTTGAGGTTAGATTCTCAGAACAAACTGACAGCTCGTGAATCTCGTCCACAGACTCTAATTCCCCACGTCTCACTGCTATCATGGTAAATAACATTCAGAGTAACCACACAGTAAATTCCTTACTGGCATCTACAGACAGGGATGACATATTCAGGCATCTACAATAATCTTATTCAAGAATCGTGTTCAACACTTGTGGAAAATGTCTTCCATAAAGACAAACAGAAGAAAAATGGCTCCCACACCTCCTGTCAGTCCCTGTGATTCAGACTAACTTAAACAAGGCATGTCTCTTGATCAAGAAAAGCAAAAATCTAACATCTTTGAATTAATTACAAATCACTTAGTAGAGCTTCATCCTTCACAATGGCTGACAGAGGATCTGGGACCTCTGCTTTTACACCAGTTTTGATAGATCTGTAGCTAACTTATCCAGGAACTGATCCATTCTTCATTATGAGAAACAGCCCCTATGTTCCATTTACCCATGTTCATTGTGAACATATTCCTTAAACTTCCCCTACCATCATTCTGCTTTCATCCAAGCATTCTGCTTTTCTACCTTTCACCAGGATTACTTATCTTTTCCCCTCCACTTCTTTTCCCTTTACTTTTTCATCTGTTTAGCAGAATGCCCAGACATGCTCTATCGTCATTTCAGTTGTGGATAAGGCCTCATTGTTTTCCACTCAGACACAGAATTGCTTTCTGAAAACTGTTTGCATTTGCAGTCTCTTCCAGTCTACTTCAGTATTAAAATTTCCCTTACTCACTGTCTTTATGTGGTTTTTCTCCTATAGAAATGACTATTGCTGTGTCTCAGGAGAGCGCAGTTGTGCCGCAGCACCTTTTTCAGCTTGCGTCACTAGAACATCACAGTCTGGAACTGGTTTTCCATCTTGCGGTTCACCCATTTTATTTCCTCTGCCCTCTCTGAATTCTCATCAAGGAGAATTTTTTTTTTCCTTTCTGAACTGCGGGGATTAAGGGATCACAATATTGCAGTTATTTGTGGCTTGGCCTTCTCTCTCTATTTCTCTCATCTTACAATGCTGCTCTCCCACCAGTTCAAACTTCTAAGGTACTTAGCTCTCTCAAGTTACGAATCCAAGACAAAAAGAAAGAAAAAAGATTTCTTTCTACTACTTTCTGCTCTCATTTAAAGCTATTGTAAGTGAAGTGCCATTGTTGCATCTGGCAGTTAAAAAGATGCAATTATATACTAATTACCTTTGTTATCTGTAAGCACAAAAAAATTCAAAGGGTCATGGCCCTTTCTGCCTAGGTCCAGCTTATGCATTAAGGCTGCTCATACATTAGGCTTTTGTCAGTGACGTTTGTTCTGCTCACAGAAGTCAAGTTTACCTCCTATGCTGGGACTGAATTTGGACTTTTGTCAGCTGCATCATCCATATAGGGCATTCCCCATGTAAGAATGTAGTAGGGAGACAAATTTAAGCACTGAAGTCCTTTAAAATGTATTAATCATTGTTATTACATATGGGCTACATTTTTATGTTTCAGTATTTTCACAAAAGCCTATTTAAAGACATTCTCAACCAACATTCTCCACCAGCTACTAATGCAGAGGTAATCCCTATGTCAGAAAACTCCCCAGCTATACTGGTTTTCTTCTAAATCTTGAGTTCTTAAATTATGACAGAACAAGTTCCATAAAGATAATTAAGATAGTGCTAGTTTCATGCATACCTGTTCCTTAATGAAGAGTTAATTTTAAAAGGCAGTGATACCCCTTCACTAAAAAGTAATTATAATGATTCTGAAAAGTCTAGTTTTGACTGCTAAAATGAAGAGGTACCCAGCTTCACACAGGTCCTGGAGGTAATACTGTCTAGAACTAACACAGTCTCAGTTGTTTTGGCAGCATTTCAGTCTGATTAGAAATACTCACGGGAGAAGAGCATTAGGTGAACATCAAGCCCGTGGAAAGCAAATGCAAACACTAACTTCTGTAATACACAGCAGATGTCAAACAGATTTCAATTTAATGACAAAAAACTAACTGTGGAATTGCTTTTATACAGCTTGAAAGCCTAAATATTGCCAACCTATTACTGAAAACTACCAAGAGTTCTTCTAGCATCCTGATGTTATTTTATTTTACTCAACAATTAACACAGTCTACTGTGCTAACACAGTTACACTGCTTTAGGGTGAAGGATATGCTCAGTTTGTTACTCTATTTTAAATATTAAAAGCTGTGTATCTCATGGTGGATTATAATCTGGTTTTAACAAAACAAATGTTCTCCACATTTATCTGAAGTACTCAGTCTGCTTATGTGCATGATTAAGAGTTTAAGGCCTTTAGAATGCCACCCTCAAAGTGGACTTGTGACCAGGCTTTACCCTTGGAAACAGATGCAGTTGTATAATTCATTTATGGCAATAAACCCCTTTCAACCAGTCACATTTCTCCCTTGGCTTCAATAAGTGTTGGATCACATCCTTGAAGATAATCAATTACAGAAACTGGAGTCTATAATCTTGAATAATAAAAGAAAGAGTGCAGCACTACAGATCCAGCTGCTCAGCCAGTAAGAAAGACTCTGATGCTTCACAGGGAGGAAAAACACATACACATCTCCTTGATGAATTGTGGGACATTGTTGTCATTTCTTCCAGGAACAAAATACAGAGGGCACAGTGACTGATACACCACAAGCAAATATGAAAATAGTGATTATCTCATCACCAAAGCTTCTAGTTTTTGGCTTGTAATGCTTGCACTCTTTAAAATGCTCTTTAAAACACTTAACTCCATTTTCTTTCCAAGGCATGAAATGATGCCTAGAAAAGGGTCGACAGTTTTTTCAGTCTGAAGATTATTTCTTGAATTCAGATGAGCTGTGGATTATAGCAAATTTAAGAACAAGAGATAAGAACGCAGCTACCCATTATAAGGACATATGCATAAAGGAATGACATTTGTCATATTACAATTTGTATTTTTTATTTGCAAACCAATTTGTCAAGGTCAGAGGAAGATACTCTCTTCTACAGGATATGAAATTTTTCCAGACACCTAGATGCTAATCTGCATGTGGTCTTTTCAAAAAGTTGTATTGGATGCACAAAAACTGTGAAGAAATTTCAGATCAATTATTTCTGTTGTGGCATTGCTGTTTTTAAAGGCAGGGCAAACCCGGCATTTTGCATTACTATTTTGACTTGCCCATATTTGCAATACATGCTAGTGTTGGAACAGGGGAACAAAATACCTTTCCTACCAGTACCCAAACCTTTTATACCTTTGAAATGCATGTCTTCCACCCCTACTCAACTTATTTAAGAAATGGCAGTTTGATATTGCCAGTTGTAAATCCAAGATTATTTCATGTGATTTAAAGTTTCTTAACAATTTATCAAAATTTAGAACAGAAATGCATAATGGGACTACGTTAATCATCACTCAGCAAGCTTTCCAATTGCATTGTTGTACTACACTCTCTCGCTGTTTTATCAAACTGTGCTCCACAAATCCTTTATACTGGCACAATTTGGTATTGCTCTCAAAATAAACTGACCTAGTCCTTCTGATACCTACTCCTTTCAAGCTGCATGCCACCTATTCAGCCTCATTACAGCACCAGTGTTTGCACATCAACACAATCACAGACTGGAGAACTGATCTAGATAAAAAGACACCTTTATATTTTGCTGAGCAAGAATGAACACAGAACTGGCAGAGGATGGGACTTCCTTAAGTAGCACCACTGGCTTATAGCAGACAAAATTGTTCATGAATTTATAGTACCTGTTTTCTATTCTGAGAAACATCTTTGGACTTGCTACTAGTTAAACTACATCTGTGAATTTTACTTGCTCTAAAAAGGCCCTTTGTGTACAACACCAGAGCAGCACTGAAGCAGACAACAAAAAAAGTTGTGGAATACCCATCCCTGCAGGTTTTTCAGATTTGGCCAGACAAAGCCATGGCTGACCTAATGTTAATGATCGTCTTCCTTAGATCACATAGTTTGAGTAGAAACCTCCAGAGGTCCAACCACATTTCCATGTCCTGTGACCTAAGGTACTGAAATAAAGCTGGTAAGTACTCAGTTAATCAAAACAAATACATAAGGGCTTGTCTCTCACTGTCTTTGTAGAATGACAGTCTTGGCTTTTACCTCTATATCTATTCTATCCTGTCAATGCAGGTTTTCAAAGCACTCCATATACAGCAAAAGCAGAAGTCCTTTATGAGAGTAAGCATACAAAATTGAGATTACTTCAAATTACACTGCCTTTTCCTAATACTTGAAGGGTTTGAAGGCAGAAAATTGGCATCCTACTTGGCCTCACACTCTAGCTACCTGTTTTTACCTATTTCCCAAATACCTAACTATCAGATAGCTTCCTCCTCATGGAGGTCCAGCCCTAAAAATGTTCATGGGAAAAAGGATGCCAAACACATCATTGCAAGAGGCCGGGTAGAATATAACTTCAGTGGGGAAATGATGACCCAGCTACATAAGGAACACTTGGTACTCGGATATGCAGGGTGCACTCTGACTCCATAAGGACCTCAGGCCGTGTGCTGGGAAGTAAGTGGAATACGTGAATAAAACAAAAAGAATGAGTCATAGATAGAATAGGATGCGTGAAGGCAGATCTGCTGTAAGATATTACTAATAGTGACAGAATATGTCACTACTGTGGATGTCTTTTCAGTCCATAATCAAGGAAGTATTAGATCTTTTCTAATATAAAAAGCATGTGAAGATTATGGCCTTAAGGTAGGAAAGTGAGAATTATTGAAATGTTCTGAATGTCCAGAAGATTTCCTGAAGGAGTCTCTTTTCCAGGCTGTATGGAGTCCTGCACAAATCTCTAGGAACTATGGTATTGAGTTGTTTGGCCAACATACAACGTTTGCCCAGGTGGCAAGGTTACAATGCATTACCCATTAAGGCCAGTAGAATGAGGTTCATTAACAACCATGAGCTTCTAAGTGTCATTAACAACCATAGCTCCAGCCAACAGCTTAGAGCTTAGGGCTTAGGTTTCTGTCTAGATCATTGTATTAACATAGGACGAACTTAAAGCATCTGAGTAATCCCAGTAAAATTCATTCAATCAGTCACTTAGATGTTTGCTTGAACTGATTCACACGAGAACTAAAGACTGAAACACTGAGCATGGTAAGTATTGAAAGAAGACCCTTTCCTTAATCATGCTCTTTAACACTTTTCAAAATATCATTACACCACATCTTTTAAAAGCTTTGTTGAATAAATATCTGACAAAGTTTATTCTGAGCAATTTCTATTTGTGCTATTTTTTTCACGGTACCTTAGCAAGTTTACTACACTCCATTCAGTTAAAGCAAGGTGTTTACCTGTGCATTTGCTTAACAAATATTAAATTATACATCTTTCTAGATCCCACTTATACCCTGTGGCTGCTCAGGTCATGAACAGAAATTCGCCTTATATTTTTAGCCTTCAGATGCACCGGTTCTTCTATTATAATAAACCAGTACCCGATATATCCAGTGTACAATTAGTTAACATCATTAGCAGAAAAATTACATGGTACATTTTGCAGAGCCTTGTCAAAAAGATTAAGAACAATTCTTCACAAACACTAGATTAATATTCTTAGAAGTTTCAAAACAGTGATTTTCTTATCAATATCCACAACTGGGAAAAAAGCTGGCACTTTACAGGAGCTGGTATTATTTTTAATCTCCTTTGAGTTTAGAATGCTTATATCCACTTTTAAAGGATAAATCATACAAACCAGTTGATTAAGACAACATGAACTCCCAGCAGCTCCAAGTTAGTAAGTGTAGCATTACTCTCACTTTGACTAAATGGATTTACATTGTTATACACATAAATTGTCAAGCAGCAGAATATATACTGAAATTTCCAGTAAAATCTGTTATAAAGTGAACCTGTAGATAAGAAACAAATTTTAATTGCAGTAGAAGCAGAGTTCTTGCAGCAGCAGCAAAAAAAGAACAGAACCAGTTGTTACTTTCACAAAAAAAAACACAACAGTTCCTGATTAGGTAACAATTTTTACAATTATTTTCTTGGTAATTTTAAGAATTATAGCAAAAACTGCATGTTAACAAAAAAATTAGTCCTGTCCAACTAAAAGACTGCAGTAGAAATTAAGAAGTTTGCAAGAACTGAAATATGAATGTACTAGTAGTCGCTTGAGCAGCAGAATTGACGTATTCCATTTCCTCCAAAACTGTGTTTCATTTTACTGTGTATTCCACTGCAGTTCTCCCTACTTCACGTAGGTCAATAACCAAGAATGTCTAATTAGATGGAACTCGAATCACTGTTAAAGCCTAGTCCACCAGGAAATATACAATAAGTTGAACACACATGCGGTCGAACAAAGTATTCTCTCCAGCCAGTTAGGTTTCTGCAGTAGCACTACCTAGGAACTGCATATTGTAACAAATTAGTATAAGAGCAGCCATAATTACAATGGCCTGTTGTGGCTCATCACAAAAATTTCTGACCAAAAATACTAACACAAAACACTTTAAAAAGTCACAAACATAATTTTTAACCCCCCACACCTTTTCTTACCTAGTTAAGTATAGTTTGGCACCATTAATGGAAATACGTCCTGCTGATCTTCCTTCCACCAGCGCTGGAAGAAGCAGCGTTCACAAACACCACTATAATACTTCTTACCACCAGGTTCATACCTCTGCAGACTCTGATGACAAAAACTGGGATAGCTATGAATTTCTGCTACAGGAAGTATCTCAGTTGCTGGAGCTGTTAACAAATGTATGTTCCAGTTACATTTTGACTCTGGCTTGTTCTCAAATACTCCAGAGAAAAACTCAGATGGCTCTCTTTGACTTTTCAAGGTTTTTACATAAAATTCATTTTGTAAAGACAGACCATTTCCTCTGTTAAAGTCAGAGGGAGGTCTTCTGCTGACTTCACTGGAACAACACTAAACTGCATTCTTAAAAATGATGCTATGTATTTGCAAAAAGAAAAAATTAACTTGCTAGCCTAATTTGTCATCAGTCCTAAATAGTGATATGACTTTAAATGATCCTGCTTGTCCAGAATTTATGCCAAAGCAGCAACAGTGGTATTATAAACCTCTGCAGAAAGAGATTCCTAAATAAAGAGCTCCTTTATTGATCATCTGTGGGAGTCAATGTATGTAGATTGCTAAACCCTTTGATTTCAGTAGCATTTCACAACAGCAGACAACCTGGCCTGTGTGTTTCCTAATGCAAAACTGGAAATCTCTCATACTTAATTCAGGAAACCATATCCTATTATATTCCCCTTAGTAATCAACACTCAGTATAACTTGTGCTGCAGCAATATGTGTTTGCAGAAACAGAACAAAGTTTATGTATGTGTTCAATCTTCCACTTGTTTAAAAAAGTGGGCTTAGACTCAATGATGAGCCCTTCCAATATGCAGTATTATAAATGTGACAGTAAGACACAGGGGTAAGCCTGCTCAGTGGAAGAAAACTAATTCTTCTACGTAAGTAGTTATTTGTGGAAAAAAATGGTATAACTAGTTTTTACTCCCAGCAGATGAGAGTATATGAAGTGACAAATGCATCATATTCAAATAAAAAATTTAGAACATTTTTCTACGCTCATCTCCATGGACAACTAATACTATGACATTAATTTTAGAGCACCTATAGCCCTAACTAGCACACTAAAAGCATGGAAGTTGCATTTCCTTCTCCAAATAAATAATGCCTCATTTTATGTATGACAGAAGCAGCAAATCTTTAAAAAATTCAGAGAAATGAAAGTGAGAGAAATGACAGTAAGTCCACACTACTGCGCAATACAACAGCGAGAGGTTAAAAAACTGCAAGATTGATGATTCCAAATTTATTTCTTTTTATGTCTTATACAGAGATCTGTTATTGCCAACCACTGTTAAAACCAGTTACCCTCAGTGCTGGGCTCAAGTGAAACTTCACAACTTTGTAAGAATTTTAAAGGCTTATATTCCTCTTGCCTGGGTAGAAGCACAGCTACTGAAATCATTAGAAAAACTTAACGAAAAGTTGGTAGAGGTAAAAGGAGATCCACTATATGAAGGCTTTCGCCATCTACACTCTCTTCAGATCTCAGTTTGCTTTCAGTATCGAAAACAACCATCTAATTCTGACAAAGAGCATAAACATCTGTGAGGCTTCCTACACACTCCAATGTAGGTGGATGCTGGCATTGTGTGGGTGTATATACTCATGAGCTTTATACCTCATTATTCATCTTTTAATCTTTTTATTAATTTAATTAAGCATCTTCATCTCATGTTTTTGGCATGTGTTCAAAATACTTATACTTCCTTCGATTAAATATACAGTAAACTAGACCTACTTACATAGCTAAACTGTACACGAGACCTGACCCACTTCAATGGTATCAGTTCACTGGTTTTATTTCAGTACAGCTAGAACCAAACAGGAATGATGCTGGTAAGATAAAACCTAACTAGAGAATCCAAATAGATACTCATTATGTATGTATTTAAATATGAGTGATCCCAACTTAAGGAATGAGCTGAGAAGTTAAATTCCTCTGTAGGCTTGTTGTTATTTGCCACTCAGAAGAAAAACATTACAGAGCTCAGGAAGAGCTAATAGATCTATCAGAAGCCTATCAACATTTTGGGAGAAAGACTATTTGCATAAAGCATGTGACAGCAAGCTCCAGCCTTTTTTCTCCCTTTTCTTTTAAATCCGTTTTACAGAAGCATATATTGCTACTAAATATTCAGCTTATACTAGCAATATGTCTAGCTTACATTTCAGGAACAAGGAGGAGAGATGAACCTGGCCGTAATATAAGTTAAAATAAGATGACTCATGGGCCAAAAACTTGGACTACCATTCCCTTTGCCACTCTGTAAAAATACTATACCCCAGCCCTCTTGAAGGGCTTAGTGTCTTAAAAAATGTAAGGTCATGCACATGTCAATAATGTTCAACAAATTCTCCTCATTTGTGCCCTTCTGCAATCACCACTGATGTCACTTCTACTTGGATTGTAGCATTACTGCAATATTTCAGAAATTGGTCTTTCTGGTTCTTCACAACCTGAACAGCACTCACAAGGGCTGCCTCTCCCACTTTGACAACTCCATCTTCAGATATGTTCTCCACCCTATTTCCAGATTGTCCCCAGTTACTATTGTAGTTATTAGCACATAATCTGAATTATCTGTTACCTGGATTTGCTGGTCGCCATCTCACGAACAGTAGTCTATCATCACAACAGATGTCACCACAGATATCAATGAGCAGATCAGGATTTTTTTCCCTAAGGAAGAAGGATTAATCTTCCTGCCCATGAACAAACTTTTTTTTTCTGAACTGCTGGCTCACCCTCAGCCCCAGATCTTGTCATTCCAATTTCTGAACAGATGGCCCCGTCAGTTTAAGAGAGAAATTCTGTCTCACATTTCCAAATTAGTCTTACAAATATGGACATCTGGCTTAATGAGAATAAAACTAAAGAAAAAGCATCCACTCAGACTGATGACACATGAGCATAATAGTGCAATAGAAAAGGAATAGGCCCAAGAGTTGAACTGATGTTGTGTGAGCTGTACTCATTAAAAACCTAAAAAAGCAAGGGTGTTTTCATTTGGCATCATCATGGAACACATCATGGCAAAAGGCACAGAGTTGAAACAGTACTTGCTGAAATGTACAGTTTTTTGAATAGATATTTCTTGTCTTTGACTACTTTTGTTATGACATGGATTTTATATTTGAGTTTGCTCCTGCATTTTACATCTGAACTGTATAGCATCCTCATCTTAAGTGTATGCATTAAGACCTAACTTGGAATACATTGCTTAAAAAATAACAGCAGCTGAATGGATTTTGCCCAAACAGAATGAAATAGCTGTTACACACAACAGCATAAGCACTCTTCCACATATCCGCAGAATTTGAAAGGATGATCTTTCCCAGGAGAGGCGGAGAAACAGATAGTCATAAAAGTTGGAAAGCACAGACTGAGTCACAGATTAAAAGCTAGGTTAGCAGATGTGCACAAAGTGTGTTTATACAGACAAAGCAGTGCCATGCAGTGAGAAATGAAGTGCCTCCACATGAGCTAACTCCAGTACTGGAAGCAGTGTACACCACTAGCACAGTGCTATTCAAGGCAATGTCTGAATTCTTACCAAGCTGGTAAACATGGACATTGTTATGCTAATGACATCGCAGGTAACATCCTTAGATGTAGCTTAAAGTATCTTTACCCAGCACTGTCTTGTGCCATAACTACAGGAGGCTCTTAGTACACAGGGGTGAGTTCTGAGACCACAGTCTGACATGCATTGTTGCTGAGAGCTAGTTCTAGGAAAGGGAAAAATAGGGATACCAGCAGACTCTGTAAGTGAGAGGACTCTCCTCAAAAATAAGTCTTGAATATCTTGGGTCATATCTTCAGCAACTGTAAGCTGGCACAGAGCCACTGAAATTTCAAAGCTACGCAAAACACTAGCAGCTGGGACATGGTCACAAAATTAAACCCAGTGCTGAGCAATTACTTCTGAATGTGTTTACTTGTGCATTATGCACTGGAACCTCCTTTCTTAATTATAGTAATGACCCTTGTACCTGCCAAGCCGTGTTGTATATATTCCTTAGGCATTAATGTCCCCTTTCAGAAAACATTGTCCTAAGGGTGAGAAATAAATATAGACAGCCAAAATTCATAGACGTTCAGACTGGTGAAAAGTGGAAGAATTTTATCTTTGAAAGGGCATCTATGCATATTTAGTAGGAGCTGATAAGTGATAAAAATCAGTTCTACAGTTAACAAGACTAGCAAGATATGTTTAGAAAAGGGAGTGGAGGCTTATGCACAGAAAACCAAGGACAGTGAAGCTGCCAGGTAAAATAATTTGCTGATTCTCGGACGGCCCCATCACCTGACTGTGCAAGAAGCAAAACAGATGGTAGATGTTAATACAAATAGTCTTATAAACAGCATGCAAAATTAAAAAAATATGTACTGTCTAGCATGTGCAAGGGACATCTAACCTGTATTATCCATGCTGCAATAGGAATACTTTGGGTGTAATATATTTCTTAGACTTTTCATTTCCAAGTGGTGTGGGCAGAGATATCTTCATGTCAGTCGCAGCTGAAATGCTGGAAATCATACATAAACTAGCCATGTATGTATGCTCCACAAGCCCAGGAAACAGATGGCAGAACTCAGTACAGAATTCCCAAAGATAAGTACATAGCTATATACATTAAAAAAAAAAAGATAAATTTTATCATATTATCCTAATGGAAACCCTGTGATGGTGCTATCAAAACACTTCAAGGTATTTAGACTGTATTTAAAAGACTGATTACAGGTTATGCACAGAAACTAGCCAGCTTGGAAATAGACAGAACTCTAACTGGGGTAGGGAACTGCATAATGCTGGCTGGTGTTCTGAAGTTTATATAGGTTTCCAGACATACACTGCATTGCATGCTCCACTCCATACTACCACAGTTATGTGGTTATCACCATCAGAACTACTTAATTCAGGTTGGGCATGTTGGTGTGAATTGCTGTCATACCTAAGACTTCAACACAGATATTACCTCCTCCCCCCACCCTGCAAGAAAGCCTGGGCTAATTAACCTCTGGCAACCCTAAAATCTTTGTCAAGATCTGAATGGAAGAAAAATACTAATCCTGTAAGTAAACATTTAAGAAAAACTTTATACAAATCATCAGAAAAAGCTTTCATACAGGCTGAGTAGCTAATAAAACACTGGCATGGTACAGACAGAACCTGAAAGAAAAGCAGATAGAAAAGAACAATACATCAGTAAGTTGAAGGTGGGACATCCAATCTTCCATATTAAAATGAGTCATTCAAGAAAAGTAATGAGAAACGCAACAGTAAAATCTGCAGATGACACAACAGTGTTGCAGATAATCAAGATTAAATGCTGTGAGAAGTTTCAGAGGATCTTTACAAAGCTAGGCAACAAATAAAATTTAGGACTGTGACATTCAAATCAAAGATGGTGTAATCTGAACATATTTTAGTTCCCAACAAACTGCCATTAACCAACGATCATTTACTTAGGAATGCTGCTCAGTGTGTAGTAATATCCCAAAATACATACAAAAAGCAAGCATGTTCGAAGAAATATCATAAAACACTTGCAGAAAGCAGCACTGCACTCTCACCTGCAAGACACTTTTCAGTTCTGTTTACCCTGCTTCAAAAATTTTAAAAATTAAGAGCTGTAAGAGAAACACAGCAAGTTCAGAAAAGCCTCATTCTTTCAGTTTCATCCTTACTCTGTGGACCAACTGACAGTGTTGGCTGGGCAAGGGCTCGTATTCTTCTGCAGAACTCAGAACACTTTTGGACCACTAAATAACACACACAGCAGTCTGTCATTCAGAATCACAGTAGTGTTCTTTCTCTCCTTCATTCATTTAACTTTTCCCTGTGGGCTCCTCTCCTCTGACACTCTCCTCTGTGTGAGGGATTGCTTAAGTGATCTGGACGTCCACAAATTAATGGGTCCCGATGGAATGCACCCAAGAGGGCTGAGAGAGCTGGCGGATGTCATTGCTGAGCCACTCTCCATCATCTTTGAGAGGTCCTGGAGGACAGGAGAGGTGTCCGAGGACTGGAGAAAGGCCATTGCCACTTCAGTCTTCAAAAAGGGCAAGAAGGAGGATCCAGGGAACTACAGGCCAGTCAGCCTCACCTCCATCCCGGGAAAGGTGATGGAGCAGCTTATCCTGGAGGCCATCATCAAGCAAGTGGAAGAAAAGAAGGTTATCAGGAGTAGTCAGCATGGATTCACCA
>Ga0065711_1009742_pt1 | contig 21577 bp, 15 predicted proteins | sample Hoacrofraction12_FD_59098 | JGI IMG/M metagenome (GOLD analysis project Ga0065711, IMG submission 59098) | Hoatzin crop microbial communities from Cojedes, Venezuela - Epithelial fraction 12 v2 (version 2) | ecosystem: Host-associated > Birds > Digestive system > Esophagus > Crop | place... | reverse complement strand
CTCCTTCTCTGGAGATATTCCAGACCCGCCTGGACGTGGTGCTGTGCAGCCTGCTCTGGGTGACCCTGCTTGGGCAGGGGGTTGGGCTGGGTGACCCACAGAGGTCCCTGCCAACCCCTGCCATGCTGTGATTCTGTGATTCTGTGATTCAGTTGGAAGTCTCCTCAGGGTGTCAAACAGGCTTCCCCTTCTTCCAGTGACGCACAGCCACCCTGAGAGGTCCTGTAGCTAAAAAGATGCCCAGATGAGGTATTTGCTAGTGAAGTGCAATTAAATGCAGGTTGGCCAGCGCAGGCTGAGGACCTGCACGGCGCAGTGGGAGTCGGTCCGGCGATGGGTCCCTGCAGGGGTGGTCGTGGGCTGCCCCGGAGCTGGGTGGGGATGGGCACAGCGCCGGCTCTGTGCGCTGACAAGGCGATTTCTGTGGTCCTTGAAGCTGGTTGAAAACTCTGCTGCTGTTCAGCACCCGAGAGGACACCTGAAAACCGCTCACCTTTTCAGATAAGATTTCTTATTTAAAAGGAGACACACCTTGGATGTGCAAGCAGAAAATTCAAAAGGCAGAGAAGAAGTACCTTGTCAGAGCCCAGTTCTCCTGCCGTTTATCTTCTACTCCTTAAGACGTATTAAAATAGATTTAAAAGGACGTTTTAAGTTTTTGCTCTTTAAGGAACGCATTAGTGCTACATTGGCTTTTGTTTTAATTAAAATAGGTATTGAAATCCTCCATGAAGCTTCAGTGGAACTGTTACAGACTGCAGTTTTCTGATGTGCAGCGCAGCCAAAATATACTGTAGCCGTTCTCTTGCAAGAAGGCAGAAGTCTTATTAATTTAGTTCAATCAAATCGAAGCCGCTTTAATTTACAAAGTAATAAAATCTGCAAGCATCACTTTAGATCAAAGAACTAAAAACAGCCTAAACACAAGTGGAATGTTTATTTTGTACAATGGTCCATAACTGCATTTCTGTGATTTAAAAGCTTTTTGAAGCATGTGATAATATTACATGCATATAGAATTGTGTCCTTGTTGTGGATCATTACTCCCCACAGAGACCAAGAAAGCATTTGCTGTTCAACTTCTACCTAAAATATATCCTTTTACATATTTCTTTTTTTGCTTGCTTTAAATGAGATCTCTATGGTAATATTTTTTCAGGGTTGTGATGCAAAATCATTTACTAAAAGGGATGAGAATGCTATATGGCATAAAGAAAACTCAGCCAATTTTTCAACTTTGGATGAAGGAAATATTGGATCATTTTCTGGTGCTGGGGGAGATGCTCCCCTCAAGGGGTGAGAACGGTCGGGCACCTCCAGGATCCCAGCTGCACCACGGCTGCTCGGAGGAGCCCAGCACCAAGCAAAAAGCTAATTACGCTGCTCTGGGGCCAGTTTGCATCCTCCTGCAGATATCAGCCATATCTGGATGAGGTTTCTGCTCTGTGCACAGCAAACACGATGGGGAGAGCAGGGTGGTCCCGTCCTGCCGGGGCAGACTCGGATGTGTGTGAGATGCTCCAGTCTCCCTCTGTTTGCAGGACGTTTGATCTGGGGAGAAGCCCACTACGGTTACCAACAAAAAGACCAGAAAGAGCCCTGTGTTTCCAGGTTTCAGCTGTCTGTCTGTAAATCGTTTGGTGCAACAATGCCTGCTCTGCTGTACCTCGGAAGGAACGAAAAGTATTTGCACGTTAACAAAGGAATCCAATGGATTGGAAAATGACTGTCGTTTTGGACATGAGGCTTTCCACTGTCTTTGAGAAATCGCACAAAGTGCTGAAAAACTGGATGCTGCTTCTCACCTAACCATAAAATCCTTCCAGATGTGGGGAGAAGGAAATAGCTGTAAAACCAAATCAGCCACCCCAGCGAACGGCCACCTCCTCGCCAGCATTGTTTGTAATATGAACATATAATTTTCTCCATGTTGCATAATTTTATAGGCTTGGGAATGTTCTTGCCAGAGGTTTTTGGATGATGCTTTACACCAGCAAAACTGATGTTTAAGACTTGGGGTTTAAACAAAACCTACCCAAACCCAGAACTATACATTTCCTTGTCTTTCTTTTGCTTGGCTTTTTACTCAGGCCAGGAGATGGTGGCAAAAACACCGACTCTCAAGAAAAAAGAGCTGAAATACAGAACTGAGTGTTTATAAAAAAAAAAGAATACTGAGAAAATCAATAATAGTCGAACGATGGAAAACTAATGAAACTGCCACAACTTTCTAAGAAAAAACCCAACTCAGCCAGACTCCTCTGTGCCATGGCTGGGTTTACGCCGCAGTAACTCAGACTGCCAGAGTTTTAATAAAAGAGAATATACTACTGGAACTGCTTTTCAGCAGTGAACCAGCACAGTCTGACGTTTCTGTGGCTTGGTATCGATTGCCCCATCCAGACCCAGCGCCGGGCGAGCCGGTCCCCGGGAGCCATCCCTGGGTTTTGCAGCCGGAGCAGTCGGCTCGTGCCGCCCTCTCTTGCCGACATCCACGCAGGAGGGAAGGCAATTAAGGGAACTAGATTTTTTAAATTTTAGAGTCACTGTAAATAATATGGAGCATGAGTTATGCGACGAGGGCGACAGTAATTGCCGGCTTCTTCACTTTTTATTACCGACAGCACACTGGGAGCTGTTTTATTGACCCATTTGTGCGTAGAACAGCCCTGCTGGGGTACGTCTTGCCCTCCCTAAATCTGCCTTTGGGGCTGGGCTCTCCGGAGTCTCCCGCCGGCTCCGTTTACCTGGCTGTCATCACTTCCCATCCCGCCAGCACCAGGGATGATTTAAGCACTCTTCAGGCCACCACCACTAACCGTGTTTTCCACAGAAAGACCTGCAAGCACCGTTGCTCGCCTGGAGATCTCTGGGTATTTTCATCCCCATTTCTCCGATGCGGTGACACCGAGTGCCGTTTCTGCCTGACATCTGTGCCTGACTGCAGCTAGTGCAGCCTGCAGGATTTCATCCAGCGTGAACCGAGGTCCCACTCAAGGATGTGTTACAAATCATCTGTGCTTCTAAGGCAGCGTCCACTCCAATCAAAATCTTTCATTCGCTCCTCCTGCCTTGGATGAGGAGCGAGCCAGACCATCAGCACCATCCTTCTTCCCGCTTGCCCCGGTGTAACTAAAGGTGGATCCCACTGCCACACCTATAGCACCGTATATATCTGCTGTATTTATTTCCCTCTGCCACGTGCCCACTTTTGCTCCAGAAACAGCTCTTATTCTGGCAGCGGCCAGGAGGTAAATGACAAGCTACACAAAAGTACCCAGTCGTTTATAACACTCAGCCCTCGTCCTGGTCTGCTACCTATTAATAAAAAGCGGAGGAATTTTCTCCCCCTCCCTACTTGTCCTTGAATCCGTTACTTTTCTTGTTGCTGCTGAAGATGGCTTTATAAAGAAGAGGAAACTTCAATGGCAGCAGATGGCAGATAAGTAGGAATGGTAAATAGTTTTAATTACTGCATAATGTAAGTGAGACAATAAAGGGGAGAGAGTTGGAACAAGCTGCTGCCATGGCAGCCCGGGAACTGTTGCGGGACCCAATTTGTCTGGAAGGCAGCATGTGTTGCTTTTAGTCTTAGGAGGGCTTTAAAAGAGAATGCCGAAAAATATTAATTGCATGGCTCATCTGCCCATCCATCTTCGCAACCGAGTAACACGCTTCCTTAATTTCAGGGGAATCGTTTTCAAATGGGAATCATGCAAATGAGTATTTTAGCTATTCATTTGTTTTACTGCAAGCGCTTTGTGAGCAAATGGCCTACAGCTTGCAATGAATTAAAAGACACGGGCACTGGAGACCGATTTTTAATACAAAGTCTTGACACAGAGACGACCCCGACCGACAACACAGAAAATGTTGGCATAGCAACTTTGGGCATTTTCATGCAAATTGGCTCCTGTATAGATGATACGAATGCAATGTTTTCCTTCAACTAATCATCATAAAATTAGTTTCACTATATTTAAATGCTTCTACTTAATGCATTATATCCATATGCATGAAATTGCCTCAGCTAATGCAGTACATAAAATGCCAAAGATACAATGAATAGCCAAATTGCAAACAGTTATGTTATCTCCCATAAAAACTCCTTTTTTCTTATTGAATGTGCGCACCCCAAAGGCATCTATCACAAATTGCTGTTAATGCACACACACACGCGCGTGCATGCACCCACCCACGAAACACCTACATTTAAGTAACGTTAAGGGCGTTATGCAATCTAAGACAAGCCAAAAATCTAAATTCAAGGCGGGCTCTTTGCTTGTTGTTGTCTGCATCCTACATATGCATGTAGTCATGGACATGCTACTTATTAGCTTCACAGGGCAGATAAACCTGATGCTATATTACAATATCTGCAGTTTTCTAAACTTCAAAGAAATGACATTTTGCATGAAACTACCCCTGTGCAGGTCCCTGGACCGCATCCCACTGGTTCTTGTAATACTCAGGTCTGCTGAGAGCAGAGGGACAAGTTGCTGCTGCCACTTTGAATTTCCTTGCTTTTGATGGTTTTCTTCCAAATCCTGCTACTAAACTGCATTTAGGGTTTGGTTGGGGTTTTTTTTTGCGTCTGGAAAATAGTGGTCTGAAGGACAGATTTATCCTGTACCTGCCCTTGTTTAACACTTGCTCTTCAATTCGGGACAGGATCTCCCCAGTGCCTCTGCCTGCTCCCCTCCTTGAAATCACGTTTCCCTGAGCACGACCTGACAGCAGAATGACTCCACCTGTATTAAAAGCCCGACCGAATGACTCCACCTGCAATTGCCAGAGTCAATGAAATGGACTCCTTGCACTTCGACCGAACTCGGCCCAGTGCTCAGATAACGGAGGTTGGCGCAGCGCTCACGGACGAGACGTCTCTTGGGCTTGAATATAAATACTCTACTGGGCTACAGCAGCACGCAGGGCTTGGCCCTGGGTTGCACAAACTGAGGTGTCCACTTAGACCAGAGACCCAGAGGAATTCACGTTTCCTTCCCAAAAGGCTCTTGGACGTCCCCAAACAAGACGTTCTTCTCTTCTGGAGGGCTCAATACACCAGCCTGGGTTTTCAGTGTCTGACAGGACAGACTGCAAATATACTTCGTCTGCCCAAAACACAAGGGACAACAAATCATTAAGAAAACTTTACACCACGCTAAACGCTGTCGGCAGAGTTCTATATTCAGAAGCATTCAGCCATTCATCTCCTCCTCCAGCAGGGAATCCAAAGGGAAATGAATGGTGAAATCTCTGCCCCACCTTGGAGACGTTTTGGATGGTGCCTGTATCTCTGACTTCTGCAGGTGCGAGTGTCACCATGGAAGGGACAAACGGGACCATCACACCCATATTTGGGGCGAGTGTGCTGATAGTCTCTCACTCTCCGCTCCCCCAGTAACGCTCCCCAAAAGTGCTGCGGAGAGCAGAGGAGCAGAGCCAGAGTCCCACAGCTGACAAGGAGCTCTCAAAGGACCAAATTCAGTATCTATATGCTAGAGATGCAACATTGTGCATCCTCCTCACCACAATATATCCGATCAATGGCATATTTTAATTTATCTGTGCATTTTACCAGAGTCCTTAGGGCCCAAATGCACTTCCAGAAAATACTGATTTTAATTGGATCAAGTCTTCTAAGGCTGTAAATACATCCATATGTATGTACATACATGTAAATACTTCCCAAGCAATCAGCAAAAGTAACCCCCAAATAGCTGGCTGGCTGTTTTTAAGAAATCTCAAACTGTTGAACAACGCATCTGCCTATAACGTCCAATTCTGGAATTCCCTCCCTGTGCGTCTCCGCGGTGGTTTGGTACCACTCGCACAGAGATAAAGCACCTTACCTCATCACTCAAGGACTAATTGCAAGATGATTTAATTAAAGTATACCTCTCCTTCCCCCAAGTTACTTGTATTTCATATTGCTCTAGTAGGAGTAATTTGCAGAAATTAAGCATGGCGTGTCGCTGAAATGGTGCAGGTGCAATGGAAGCAAAAACCCCTCCATGCAGCAGCAGGCAGTGCCACCAGAGCTCAGTGAAATATCTGTAATGACTCATTAATTCAGCAAATGCCGCACTTTGCAGCAAACATTCAAATTATCCACAAAGAGCCTGTTTTTAAAACTTGTAGGTTATTCATAATTGCTCAATGAACGCTTCATGCAGATGTATTTTAGCCCATTGGGCAAATGGTTTGCTTTGAATATTTGCTACATGACGCACAATTAGCCCCAAAAAATTATTACAGCATGATATCTTTAAGGCCAAAAGCAGGATGAGGAGAGGAAGTCAACGTGGGTAACGAGAGCGTCGAGAGCTCCTTTGGAGAGCAGGAAGAGGCACAGACCCAGGATAAGTCATCAAGTTTTGGCCGAACAGTCAGGGAAGAGGTCAGGAAGAAAGGACTTCTTGGGTACAAAACCATCGCGGCTGCTGTCACGTGCGCACGGCCTGGGGATGCTCCCAGACCTGACCTCTGAAAGCAGATTTACACACTCGCAGGCATCTGTGCACAACACGTCCACATTCAGAGTATATTAAACACGCCGACCAAGCCCCGCAATGCCCGTGACGAAGGAGGGAAAGGGGAAGCGATTCCTTCTGGGGGCCTGAGAACGTCCCCGCTCGCACCGTCCCCTGCTGACAGCAGTCGCAGGGGAAATAATCCCAACATTTACAGCTTTGCTTTCTGCCAGGGCCAACAATTTTTCAAGCTGTTAATTCGCTTCATCTTACGACTCACAAGTGCGTGCCTCCCAGATACTGGCAATCATAATTTTTATTACTAGTTATTGTAACAGTGAAGTCATATTTGTCTCCATTTCACCCTGGAGAGTCAGGCAGCAGCAAATTAACATGGTAAGCAAAGCAAGATAGGCAGATGCTGAGGGGGTAATGCTATCGCTGCTCTCTGAAGGTGTCACTTCTCGCAGGCAAAGCAGCGGCATTGCCAGCTGCGAGTCCTCCGAGGCCACGGCGTCATCAAGACGCCCGGGTCCGCGCCTGCTGGTGAATGGGGATGGGGATGTAGGTACGAGTTCAGTCTCAACCCGCAGACCAGGGAAAGGTTTGCGTGACTCTGGGGCAGCAGGAGGGTTTCCTGGCGCCCTTTTGTCCGGCGCAGATCATGAGCCAGCACGGCGGGAGCTTTGGCACCGACCCTGCCCATCACTGAAGCCTCCTCTTTGCTCTCTAGCTGACACGACACCAATTCCCTTCTCTTTTGCTCACATGTGAAAATATATACTTGAAGGCCATAAATATTAGAGCCAAATTTTGCTGAAAAAAAAAAAAAGCATATTTCTTTGACTTGATATAAAACACGTTTTAGTCTGCAGACACGCACCAAGTAAAAGAGAGCTTGGCAGGCACCTTTTAGAACAAAATTAAACCTTGACGCAGGCTGTAGGACAGGCTTCGTCTGTAATTCCCCAAGCACCTCCTGCCCAGTCCCCTGCTTGCCCAGTCAAATTCCCTACTCCATGCAAGCGCTTCTGAAAACGGAGAGAACATGCCTATATTCCCAAGGATTTGATGTATGGATTTAAGTACATTTCACAACATCCTTTTTGTAGGGTTTGGGAATGTATGGTTTTCCAGACCCTACTGACTGCTGGGGTGGGTTGCATGAGGTGGCAGTCAGCTCTGTAGCCAGATAATTCATGTAATTAACGTATCATCATAATTTTAAGTAGGAAGCGAAGGATTCTTTTTAGGAAAAATTGGCACAGCCAGGGTTATTTCATGTATTATCTCACAGGGCAGAGCTTTCCCTGGTTGGGGAAAGCATGTCCCCTCTGAAAGGCGTTGGTCAGGCTCCCTCCAGCCCTAAGCGTCCCGTGGGAGTTTGCCACTCATCAATGAATTGGCATCGTCGCCATGGAGGAGCAACCACGTGTCATGGAGGGAATGAGAGAGCCCGTGAGCTGCCCGGACCTCACGGAGGAAGGTGATGCCAGAAGGGATGGATGGCATCCATGAGAAAAATGAAAAATAGAAACAAAACAGGGAAAGACACCATCTACCTGCCCAAAGCTCAAGGTTTGGCACCAACCCACAGCACTGTGCTGTGCACGCTCCTGCAGTGCTGCAAACCGCAGCGGGTGGCTTTGCAACCTGAGGTTTAAATTTTTTTCACCTTTTAACTATGGGGAATGGTTCATTTAGCTGGTGCCGCCTTAGGAATATAAAGTTAATCGGTCTTCTCCTAATCCTTTAGCTGGGCTGAGCTCTGGCTCTCACTGTGTAGCCAAGGCAATGGGACGGTGAACGGACCTGGAAAGGGAAGGACTGGAGGGGCTGCTCTGCAGGGTGGGCTGGGACCCCAAGCTCTTCCACCCACCATCCCCTTTACGGGGTATCCAATTACTGTTGGATGCTTCAAGTGAGACAGGATGGTTTCCTCCCTGGAAAGACTCTGTACTGATAGGCAAAAATAGGTAAAACTGTAGGTGAAACAGAGCCGAGCCCTCCCTCACTTGCCTCTGTGCTCCAGCCCAGGTGAGGGGATCAGGGCAGCTCCCAGAGAGGTGTCGCTGTCACTTACTTACGGCATAATTTGATCTCTAGTAGTTCATTAATTATTTTTTTTTTTACTTCCTCTCTCCCCTCCCGTAGATGGAGAGCACTTATGCTTATCTTCAGCTAAATAACTCAGGTCATAAAAGGTAATACCATGGGTAGCAGAATGTAAACAAACGCATTCTACCTCAATAAACATGCTAATTTCCAGCTATAATATTCACAAGTAAAATATCCATCACACAGACCCTATTTGGCGAAGGCAGCAGCCCTCATCAGTCAATGAAGTAGGCTCCTGCCAGTTCACTGCGGGAGGCAAATAGTACAACTTAACTCACTTGATGATGCCCTTGGGGGGAAAACATGAGGCTCATAAATGAGTCTGGAAATGTGATAAAAGGATAATCTTGCATAAATGAGTCTATATCATCATTACCTGCACAAACAGAAGAGCGCAGAGATTGTTTGAAAGATGTGGCCGCATTTAATATAAATTAAGCCAGGGAGCAGCCACACGCAGGCAGCGTTCGTGGTCGGAGTCGTGCCAGCAGATGCTGGGGATGGTGGAGCTTGGATGCTCCCCTTCATCCCCTCTTCACCTCCTGCTGCCACGGTGCTCAAGGCCCCCAGAGCCGCGGCACGTCTCGCAGCACCCCGGGCTCTGCTGACCATCGCGCCCGCACCCGGCTCGGCTCGGGAGAGCCCCAGTGTCCATCCCATGCTGGTGGGAAGCTGGGCTACACAGCTGGGCGGCACCTTCTCTCCCAACCCAAAACCAAAGCCTTCGGTGCCTGCGCCATGCGGCACCATGCAGAAGGCTGCTGGGGGGCAATGGTCCCACGGCCAGGGGGGGAAGGTTTTCCCGGCTTTCCCCAACAAAGCACCTTTCCCACCACCCATGCAAGCAGCGGTGCTGGGCTGTCTGTGGTTGGCGGGGGCAGAGCCCCTTCCCAGAGGCAGGCGAGGGGGTCACCTTCTCTGAGCATCCCGCCGTGCGCTTGGGGAAGGGCCACAGGCCAGGCGACCAGCCAGCTCCCAAGCCGTTGGTTTACAACTTCTGATTTTCAGCCAGTTACTTTGGTTAAATACCTACAAGAGTAGCCAAATAGGACGCAAAATCCTTCATTTCAGCTTTTCGAGCGAGAACACTGAAGCTAGGGAACATCCAGTTCATCTGAGTTTGAAAACAGGCTGCTCGGATCACATTCTGCTGTAGCGCTTGCTAAATAACATCACTTTTGGGAAGGCTTTTAGTCCTACCGGGTCAAACGCTTGAGCAACGGAAAAAAGAGGCGAGGAGAGCTCAGTGCTCCCGCTCCCCTCACTTAGCCTAGCCCATAGGACCTCTGTGCCTCAGCTTCCCCAAACACCATAATGCTGAGGAACTAGAAGAGTTTAAAATGGTTGGATTCATGGGAAAGCACGCCATTTGGAAGGGGAAAGCCCAAAGCCTTCAGAAGGATCGACTCAACTGTGCCTTATTTTACCTGCTAGGTGAATCTCTCAGGTATCACAGCTCAGTGATGGTTTGCAGTGACCCCCACATCCCGGAGCTGCCAAAAACCTCTCGCAAACACAAGGCACGCGCTCGTCTGCTCTGGATTGGCCTGTTTGCAGCTTCAACGCGTCTCTCAACAAGAAATACGTTGCAACTGTTCCCCGCATCAACAACCGCATGGCTGATTTAAGAAGCATCCGAAATGCTTGTCGAAAAGGCACAATTGAAAACACGATTCTTAATTATTTGGACTATATATTGATCTTATGGTTCCATCTGCTGCTAACTGCTACATGGTGTAAATGAAAACCCTCGCTCGCATCAGACCTGTCGTATGCCATCAGCCCGGGAAGCGCTTGCAGCTGCCACCGCGGGGACGGGGAAGAGGAGGTTTGCTCACCGCTTTGCAGGGCAAGCACCGCTGTGACGCTCGCTTCCCGCTGGGTCACGAAAGGGCAGCTCAGCTCTGCAGCTGCGGGCGTTGGGCAGGCGCAGGGGACAAACCCCGCGCTCCCAGGCATCCCCCAGCCGTGCCCTGCAGCCACCCAGGAGACCACGCGCTGTCCCCTGCGTTCCTGCTGCTCAGAGCCCTCGCGCAGGTTTAACCCGGCTGCTCCAGCGCAGCTTTGGTGGCTGAACTCAACCAAGGACGCACTTTTTCTGGTTTGGCTGATTCCTACTCTGGCATGAGGATGAATGTGGAGGTGTGTGCACGTGTATTTATTACCTGAGGCCACAGAGTTCGAAATACAGCAGAGAAGCCTGGAAAACCCCTAAACCACACAGTAGGGCTGTGCTTTCTGCTGTATACGCAGAGACAAAACATCCTCTGTGTGGCATGTCATAGAATATTCTCCATTTCCAACCTCAACATCTCAGCCCCCTTCGCCTGGTGGGATCTTCCCATTACAAGAGCCTTGCACAAATACAGTGCAAAACACTGTTTCATATTCTCCTTTTTTTTCCAGCTGCGAATACAGCCACTCGAGTTGGCAGCTTTGATCCCCCTTTTAATTACACAGCTCATTAAAGGCTACAACATCTGAGAAACTCGGAGGTCCTTTGAAACGAGACGCTAGGACATAAATTAGCCTCTATTTACAGAGAATTCAGATCTTTCTATTTAAGAAACCCATATTTGCACCTGGAAAAACCCAGGGCTGCTGAAGGAGACCTCAGGTGGAGCCATCAGCCAGTCTCAGCCCGAGGTGAAGGACCTGAGACAATTTGGAGCAGCTGAGAAACTTCACACGGTCAACGAGGAGCCACCATGGTATTGGGAAACACTGGATTAGCACAAAGCCCAAGCTCCAAGGAGGCAGATGGAGCAGTTGCTTAGGGGTTAAATTTTCTTTTGTTACACGGTTATTCGTGCTCTTGGAAAGAAAAAAAGAAATCAATAAAATAGAGGAGCAGAAATCTTAGTTGCAAGTCTTGGCTGAGAAATGCGATGGCTGTGCCAAAAAGTGACACATTTAAGCTGGTGTGTAATTTTGATCTACATGTTTAAAATACTTTTCTCCGTTTGGTAAATTGAGGGTTTGAATGGGGTGGAGGGAGGGAAAGTACATTGTCATTATTGAAAACATACATTTCTAATCACGACGACTTCGGTCCATTAAATACGTTGGCTCACAGTGCTGTGTTAAATAATAGGGGGTGGAAAACATGACTCAAGTGCTGTGGATAGCACATGGAACGGTAAAACAAAATGCTAGCAGCAGCCTCCCGAGGAGGTGTGAGGCTTTGAAACAAAAGCCCAGCAGCGGGTGCAGCGGCGCGGGCAGGGACGGCTGTGCCGGGTTAACCTCCTGCCCTGCAGAAGGGCTTTGGTTGCTGCTGTGGATGCTTTGGTGACCCCACCAGTGGCATCTGCTGCGGTGGGATCCCTCTGTCCCATCCGCTCAGCACACAGAGATCGTGGTCACGGGGTGAGGATCCCAGGCAGCATCAGAACACAAACCCAAGTGGAGGTGCTTGGGGAGCGACCCAGGCAGAAGGTAACCATATGAACCCCATCCTAGCTACCTATTACTATTATTATTATTATTATTAATGCAAGCTGCACCAACAGCCATCGAGATGACGCTCATTCGGGTCACGCTTTTACAGAAGAAAACGGGGATTTTCCCCTGTAATTCCTCAAAACTCCCACGTCAGTGGTACCGGTATGGGTGTTAACTCTAAGGCAGTAGGGACGTCCCAGTCGTGGCCCCGGCCACGTGCAGGGTGCTGGACGGGCTGCGTGCCACCACAGCTGCTGCCCAGACCCTCGCAGGATGCTAACCACAACGGTGACGGAGCTGAGCCGTGCACCAAACCCAGAGGCACTGCAGGTCAAGCACTGGTAATTCTTTTTTACAATAAATAACTATTTGCAACATGGAGTCCTGCTGCAATAAGATTAAAAATGCTGTGCTCTCATACTTTTATTAATAAATCTACAGCAGCTTTTGTCAGTCTTTTAGTTCCTCACATCATGAGCCAAACTGTGGGCAAAGGGACCTGCTCCCGCTCGTTCTTTGTCCTGGGCATTCCCCAGTGCTAATTACCACTTGCTTAATCAGGGCCGTTTGGGCAGGGTGCTATGTGCTGTTTCTTGGTCCAGTCTCAAGGCTGAGGGAGCTCCAGTTCACGCGCTTTGCAGATGATTGATTAATGCCGCCTCCTCCTCACGCTCACCACGGGCTGCCGGAACACGAGAGCCGAAGACAACGATCTGTCTTCCTCACCCCTTTGTGTTTTGAGGGCTGCTGCCACTTGCCGTTATGGGGGTCGAAAGAATACGTCCAGCCCCTTCCCCTCTCTGAGCTTGGGGAAATGTTCATGTTTGCGCCAGTCCCAGTGGTTCTGAAGCTGAATTAAAGTGGGGCAGACTGGTATCACGCAGAGCAACTCTGCAGCAAACAGGGCAGCTCCTTGGCCACTGCTTTGCAGTTGCATCTTCCCATTACAAACCAGTGTCGGCGTACCCACGTGCCAGCCCTGCCCCGTGGCTGCAGATGCCCAGACACACTGGAAAACACCCAACCAAAAGACGTTTCACTGGCCCCATCTATGCCATTTGGAGTTTGCTTTGGTTTCCTAGCAAGGATGCACACCCACTTTTGCTGGGGCACTGGTCCAGTTTGCTAGTTTCAAGAAGAGAAAGACCAAGGAGATTTTGAATTTTGCCAGCAGGACTTCTTAGCAGCAACCAGAATGGCTGTTAGGCCTGCTAAATACCTGTTTCTCTTTCTAATTTATGTTTTCTCCTTGTGTTCAATGTATGTATTTTGTCTTTGCATCATATATCCTTTTCTCTTGCAAATTTTAACATACGTATTCTAAAAAAATGACCCTGTCTTACAATATCTACCACGTACAGTGCCCTTTGAATGCCTGCTACTTTACCTAAGCAGGTTCCACTACAACCCTTGGAGGGCCTGCCACTGGGTGCAGGTCTGTGCTATCCGTTATGGTCAGAGGGAAACTGCTAGACATGGATCTAGCCCAAACACGCTGCTTGGAGCAGGATCCCAATCTGAATTTCACCACTTGGGTCCACGTCTAATTTTATTATTTCCGTTGAAATAAATTATGGACTTAATTGGAATTTCTGATTTGATCTATCTACTCCCCACGCTGCACAAATATCCCTCAGCATTTATTTTTCCCCTTGCCCATAGCTCATTATATTTTCCTGTCTTGGGATTCCTTTTTTTATAGCAATTTGATCCCATCTGTTTGGGAAAGTCCTTGAGGAAACGAAGCTATTTGGGGGCTCCGCTTCCTTCCCCGCTCTCGGGGGCGAGGGCTCCCCTCGAGTGCGCTGGGACACGGCAGCTCCCCGGGGAGACACCCGCCCTGGCTCCTCTGCATGCACAGACGCTATTAATTACCATGTAAATGACTCTGCGCAAAGCCTCAGCCCCTTTCTCGCTAGCAGCCTGGGAAGCCGGTACGTAGGCTCTCCGCAGCCGTGTCTCCGAGTTTGCTCCGTGGTTTAAGGCATAGGCTGATCTGTGCGGGGAAATTGTGACTTCGGGTACCTAAATACCAATTTTCTCACCTACTGCTGCTTCGTTGCAGGAGCCTCAAAGCGTCTATGAGACGCTGCTCGGTTACACTGTGAACTTCAGTTCTAAAATCCCATTTTGTGGGTTTTGGAAAAGATTTCCCCCTGCTTTAGGAAGCTGACAACACAAGGCAGAGGGTGGTAGGGTTATGGAAGTAGATGTACAACACAGCCTCAGAAATACCCTAAAATACCAGTAACCTCATTCCTGCACATTCCCTTTCTACAGAGGAACAGGGATGGACCTGCCACCGCTGCACCGAACCCCACGTGGCCGCCACTCAATGCCATTTTTTCCAGCAGGTTATAACACTGGTCATTGTAAAAATCACCATTTATTGCACTCAAGCCACCTGACCTCCTCGCTCACAGCCTCTGCTCCTGGGATCCTCGCATCCCTCCCTCCTCTCTCTCACCCCCATCATCTCATCAACGCACTGGGGGCCCTGCCCTTCTCAGACCTCCCCAGGTCCTGCAGGAATTTAGAGAAGGTATCTGTGGAGGCTTCAGCCTTGAATTTAACCTCCAGAGCATCGCTCCTTCTCTTCCTTCAGGCATCGGCATAGACAGTGACTGATGCTCTGCTCCGCATCCCCAGGCAGCCTCCCTGGGTACCCCGCAGTCCCTTGCACCCAGTGCACGACCCCGTCGAGGCGTTATTTTGGAGCTGGGGCAGAGGCTGCCTGTGCTCTCTGTTTCCAGACTGCCTAATCCACCAACGCCTTTGTTTTGGTTGGAACCTCTCTGTTCTGCTATAGGAACGCTGATTGCCCCCCTGCAACCACCAGCAGCACCCAGAGCCAGCCAGAGGCAGGTTTTGGCCGAACGCGCGTGTAACAGCTCAGGCTGGCCAGCAGATTTACCTTGTACAAACTATACATTACAACCCATCGTGCATGTTTCAGAGGCAAAATTCCAGCTGTCACAGCCGAGAAGTGCAGGAACGGGTCGGGAGACTTTCTTTTTAACAAATACATTAAAATAATGGAGACGGAGCAATTCCAGCAGACCCACGCTTCTCCGTCTCTAATCTCGATGCACAGCTATTACGGAGACCTTACTGGGTATCTGGTGTTTCTGTCATTTTTCTTAATGAAAAATTAGCGAGCATAAGGAATAACTTGTCAAACTATAGGGGAGCATTTCATGCATGACATATTTTTGCAGACGCTGTAACAGCAAGAGAAGCCAAAACAAATAGCAAGAAGTATTTTCATTGCCTAAAGTTGAATATGATTAGGATAAACTGCAGCCACATTTCTAGGAAAAATTTATGTGCTGGCAATTGTCAGGCAATTTCAGCTCTCAAATCACCACCCCTTTTCCAAACGAAAATCAAATTAATTAGTAAATTTCCCCCCCCTCAGAACAATCTTTTATGCAAAGCTAATCCCCAGCCCCCCTTTGCCTGGAGATGAAATGAGCTCCCCTGCGCTGCTGACAGCGGTTCTGGGCATCTCCCCCTTGGTCCTGGCTGCCATTTGTGCACTTTTCCTTTTCAAGGAGCTTTTCTTGTGATGCAGACCACATTGTGGCTAAGCTCGACCTGGAAAGTAACAGCATGGAGGGTTGGGAAGGGCTCCTCAGCTCAGGAGGAGGCAGGAGAAGCTGCTCGGAGCTACCTGAGCAGAAGCCTTGGTGCTTCCTGCAGACCTATTGTTAGGTTGCAATAAAAAATTTTACTCCTTGTCATTTACTCATAGTAACTCAGATACTCCAAGGCCCTACTCGGGGGTGGGAAACTGAGCCAGAGGCATTTGTATCACTCACTTTGACCTAAAATCCCTAGGGCACAGTACTGCTGTGCTGGAACCTTGCAACACTCATGGCTTGCTCCGGTGAGACGGGTAAGTCAGCTAAAATCTGATTCTGCAGCTGGCAGAGTCAAACCTGGCTGGCAAACCTGGTTTGGGGCAGCCAGGTTCCTGTAGTCGATGGTTCATCCAAGAGGAGGAAACATGATGGGACCCCTCAACAAAAGCTGGGACCTTCGGCGAGCTCCAGCGCATGGCCAGGGTTATCATCTGCACCGTTGCCTTCATAGCAATTATTTGACAGCTGTGCTTGGAGAAGCCCATATAGAAGCAATGACCTAGGCTTTTAAAACTGCAGATCATTAGCACTATTTTATGATGGCATAACCTTATTGATTTACCCATCCTATTACTCCCCTTCAGTGACTCTGAAGCATAAACAAGAAAATCTTCATGGGGACTCTCTGCATGCCCTGACTGCCCGGTACAGAGCACACGGTTGCTGCACCGGCGTGGCTGCACGCCCAGCACACAGGACAGAAGATGCCTTTCAGGTCTGCTTTGCTGGTCCCAGTCCCTTTATTAATTTCTCCCCTTTTCAGCAGGGATGCTCTGGGTCAGGAGCAAGCTCCGTGCTGCAAGGCTGAAGACTCCATGGTGGAGATCATGTTGTGTCTAACATCACTGCCCAAACAAGTTTAGGCTACTGAGGAGTCAATGAATCCAGAACAAGTCATTAATGACCCACATCCACGATGTTGGTGGTGGGATTCATCAACTGCTTGGTACAAGTGTCCCATGTAAGCACAGAAACTTCTTACAACAGCTGGCAATGCTTTGAAACTGTGCTGGACAAATAAGAACACAACAGCTAGGACATGGAGAAAGACCCAACTTCCCCTTCTGGTCCAGCATTGGCTTCCTTTTGCATTTCCAGGTGCTGCAAAGAAGGGTGTAGACCTCTTGATACAGAAGACATTCAGACCCATCAGCAAGAAGAGACGATGGTTGGCCCTTCACGTTGATTTTCACGGGAACAAGAGGCACATGACCTCTTCCCGGCATGCCTAAAGCTGTTGGCAGCAGCCAGAGCCAAACTGCATGCCCTTGTTGAGTCACGAATCATGCCAGGTGAGATGGGACGGTCCCACCACCTCTCCAGAATGGGGGTTTCGCTCCAGCATTGACAAAACTGCTGCCAAGCGATGGCGGGCAGCTGCAAGCCCTGTTAATTAGTCTCTCTGATTGACTTCCTATGCTTATAGAAACCTTTGAACCTGCACTAAATTAGATGACCAAGATTAGTTTTATTATTTTTTCTTGGGTTCTTCACTCAGCACTGATAGAGTAGCCTTTGTTTCAGACTGGAAATTCTGCAGCGAGACATGGGGTATCACACACCAGCACCTCCCATGCCAGGGCCCGGCCAAGGCCACCACGAGCCTTGGTGGGCAGGATCCCACCAACACCCGTGGGCACTCGCACAGTCCTTTGATTCCCAGCTTGAAGACTCTCCCAGTGCCATTTTGGGTGGCATGTTGGCAGGTCAACAGCTGGCTTTGCCCGCTGAAGCAAATGCTTTTGAAGTCCCGTTTGCTTTTAAATGTTCTTTTTCATTTCTCCGGAGCAGAAGAACGTTGTGTGGATGAGCATGGTGCAGTCCAGCTGATTGCTGCCCTTCTTTTTCAGTGTCGGGTGCGTGCACAGCTCTGCTAGTTTAGTAAATAAGGCTCCACCATGCTCATAAAATTTCAACACAGCCAAGCATGATGGTGCCATCTGCTACTCGTTTGGCGAGACATTGCTTTATAGCGATCGGCGGCAGTAAGGTACCACGCTCGGTTATTAACTCCAGCGGCGACTGTTAAAAGGGCTGTCGCGGTTGGGGAAGGCAGAGCCCAAGCGGGTTGCTCCATCAGCCCTCGGAGGAGATCGTTTGGTCGCAATGGTTTCAGCAGTCGTGGAGACGCTTTCCAAACGGAGCATTTCTGCAGGGGGAACGCGGGACTGGAGTCGGGAGTGAGGGCTCGGGATAACACATCCAGACAGAAAGATTGATTGCAATTGTGTAAGATAGCCCTTAGCTCACCCGTGATTATAATTACATTAAATTGCTATTTAATGGTTTTCACATCATCTTTGACAGTAGGTTATTTTTGTAATCTTTATTTAAAATAAACTCTTTTTTTTGTCTCCTTGCCGAAACCCTTCTCTACTGCCTTTTGTGCTCAGTGCATTAGGAAATCAGTTTGTCTTCATTACCCCTCAACTCCTGTATCATTTCATTATTACCATAAGATTAGAAAATAAGTAGCTCCCCCAAAAGGGCTTCTGGGTGAACAAACTTTCTGGCTAGAGTAAAATGAAGCGCAGCCTTTTCCCAGCGCGATCAATACGCCACGGCCTGTTGTTTCCTAATGTATCCCACCACAGCGGCAGGAAATCCTGGGCTTGAAATCTTCTCCCTCCCCCTTCGGCAGAGTTGTAGCAGCGGTTTCGAAGGGAGGGCTGGGCGCTATGGGAAGCTCTGCCTGCTCTCAGGGCAGAAACAAAATCCAGACCAGCTAGCAGAAAACATAACTAATATTGAGTCTCTAAAATGCTGCATTAACGGCTGGGGGCTGTAATCCGTCACTGCTGGCGTACAGCAAACCAAAGGGATATGCAGACCGACCCAAGCAGAGATGCTGTGCTCCAGCTGTCCCCGGAGATCAAGACTCGGATTTTGGCTAAAGCCCACCTCTAAATCCACCGCTGGTCACAGAGACTTTTATATCTGCCTGAACCAAAACGGGAGGTGAAAAACCTCTGGGTGGATTCGGTGGCTGGGAGCTGCTGAGCTGGAGGGGCCGGAGCATCCTCACGGGGTGCCACGTCCCCAGCAGCATCCCTGCATCTGCTCAACCCTACCATGTTGTCACCTGCTTTGGACCAGACTTGCCCCGTGTCTGTTCCTTCCTCAGCATTGACCCAGCCTCCCTGTTGGAATAGAAACCTCCTGGATCAGACCTTTCATCATACATTCCCACTTAGAGAAATGAAAGATCCACCTCGCATCCTAACTTTTAAAGATCACTTATTTAAGTAATTCATTACTAATAATGTAATTATTTTATGATGCAGCATTAGTTAAAAAGAAAAATCACTTATGGTCCAAGGGGTTTAGTCCCTAATTCCTAATAAAATTACTAGATTCAAGTAATAATTGCCTTAAAACAAAAATGGCAAAAAGGTATTTTCAGCAACGCCTTGCTGTGATCCCACGGCGAAGCATTGCTGCAATGGGCATGCAATGATTTAGTGGGCTGAATATCTTGAGGGACTTCTCTAAATAAGACCCAGATACCTGACTACTCAAACCCCAAACTCAACTGAGAAAAACTAACGGTGAATTCAGTGGCCCCTGGGATGGATTGTCTGAATTCACCACTGTCTGGGGCCACCCAACAGCCACTCTGAGTGCTTGGGATGGAGCAGGCAGCGCTGGGAGGAGCAGCAGACTTTTCTCATCGGAGAAATATCCCCATGGCGGCAAGTAAAGATGCAACGCTTTTCCCAAAGCCGCTTAACAAAATAAATTAAAAGGAAAGGCTTGCAACTGGGGTCTCACGGTTGGGGTATTTTACACCGGGAGAAAAAGCGATGTGGCGATGCTCAGCTCATCTGGAGCTCCCGCATCCCAAAGCCCCACGGCCAAACGCAGCCCGGGATTGCTCCGGCAGGAGGAGGGTGAGGCACAGGACTGCGGGGGTAGCCCTGGTCGGGGGCCAAACCCACCCCCTCCGAGGCGGAGGAAGTTACCTAATGAAGCCCTGTGACCCGGCCCTCTCCCTTATTGTCCCGAATAAACCACTCTCGTGTTGTTTAAACACCCCGCTGTCAAAACCTGATGGTTCTGGGACAGAAATGACCTCGCGGAGACACGCGGCTGGAAAATTCGGCTCGGGCGGTTTGTGTAATTAACAGTCCTGTTCCCAGAGAGAGACAATGATGAATCTCTGCGTGCCGGGCGCGGTGGGCAGGCCTCATTCAGCAAGCCCAGTCACACTTGTCACCCGCACTTCGAGCTGTATCAACAACCCGGCCGGACTAATGAGCCCGACTTCAACAGAAAATGACCTCATACGGGGCAGGACCCCGGCCGTGAATTTGCTCTTTGTTGTTGCAGCCGCCTCCCTCTGACACGGCGAACTTGCAGCCTAATCCCCCGGTATCCCCTTGCTCTTACGCGTATTTTATATCGACGAGAAATAGGCGTTGCTTGTGCAGCTAAGGGCGTGTTGAAATTGCTGGGCGACTCTATTAAACTTTTATGCAACCAGATGGAAAAAAGTGTTTCCCACCTGTACGGAAATGTGTGCGACATATGCAGCTCTTTCTTTTCAAGCCAATGATTAATTTCTCACTTCTCACTTTTGTGGTGTGTTTTGTTTTTTTTTTTCTAAATGTAATAGAGTAATTAGCAGGGCTTTTTCCTAGCTAAACCCCAGTGATGTTTCTCTGGGTATGCTTATCAAGAACAGCTGAGCAGAGAAGAAATACCTGAGATGCCAACAGGAGGCACTGCCAAAAATCGTTAAAATGGAAGCAGGAATGTCCTTAAATATTTCTAAAACATTGTGTTTTTTCCAGAATGCTTATCAAACCGCAAACATTTACAAAAAATAACAGCAGGTCTGCTCAGAACCAAGAAGAACAACCCCAAGCCATCACAGTTTGCATTTCCTGGTGCACCCATGCTTTATTGCTCCTCACCTTGGCTGGATTTGTTTCACACCATCTCCAATAGGTCCATAGCATTCCCTGGTATAATACTGGACCATGTCATTGTTACACACCACACCTTAATCCACCTCATGAGAACCTTTCCTGATGGCTCAGAAGTACCCTACAACAGCAATCGCAGTTTTAGGGGGTTGATAGACCACTTCCAGCCATCAAAACTCATCCCAGGCTGCCATATATCATCTCCAGCAAGCCCTCAGTTCTGGGAAGGTGACAGGACCACCACAGGATCACAATTTGATCACTGCTGGTCCAGGAAGTGGAAGATGCTCACGAGCCCATTCTGACCAAACCAATACAAACGGCAGGTATGGGCAGATTTAAGTGACAGCTGATTAAAAATAAACCACTATTACTTAAGATGGGTTAACATGAGCCATACACCCAAGTAAAGAAAGAAAGGATGCCCTTAACTTGGTATCATTACTATAACAATGGTCTTAACTTCTTGGTTTCAAAACATTATTCAGGCAAAGTTAGCCAGGCTTGCCAACACCCAGAAGTCAGGACACTTCGACCCTTTGAAACAGTTTTATTCTGATTTGGAACAAAACTGACCTTTTCTTAAATATCCTGTAGAATAAGAATTCCCTGTGCTCTGCTCTCAAGAAACAGAGAAAAGCAGCATGCAAAAAAATGTCCTCTGTCCTTTGGTGACCTAGTAGCTGCTAAGGGAGATGACTGAGCATCACGTGAACTTTGCTCAGCACCTGCCAGGCGATCAGCGCTTGCAACCCAGGCTGTGCCAAAGCTGGGGGTCCCCAGGGTCCCCAGGCAGCTACAGGCTCCTGCAGGGCTTAGACAACTCTTATTTTCTTGTGGTGGGATGTGACTGGAGTCACCCGTCACGTCCTTACACTTGTGACCCTAAGCCCTGGCCCATGCAGAGCCCTGGTAGAGAAGCAGCTACAGATTGGTTTGGGGATCAGACACTTTCTAACCCAGCACA